>Ga0187864_10000491_pt1 | contig 43262 bp, 27 predicted proteins | sample June2016WEW_11_4_FD_132985 | JGI IMG/M metagenome (GOLD analysis project Ga0187864, IMG submission 132985) | Peatland microbial communities from SPRUCE experiment site at the Marcell Experimental Forest, Minnesota, USA - June2016WEW_11_40 | ecosystem: Environmental > Terrestrial > Soil >...
CCCGTCGAGAAAGTTGAATCTGAAGTGATCTGCGTCCACGCATGACATAGCTATAGACTCCAATCCATTTCTTGCCAAGTGCCTATCTAGCTTACCTATCTATGCGGTCACAGTACTAGTTGTCGGACATGGAGAGCCGGTTGATTGTCGTCAACGCACAGTAGCGTTGGCTTGCAGCGTGCAATGGCCATCCTGAGAGTAATCTCACTTTCTCGATATCAGACAATGCCTCCGGCAATCGCTCTAGAAGGCGCCTTCAGCGCGCGACTTTGGCAAGAAGATCTGGAATACGGTCCCGCGACCTTGCGAGCTCCGTACGCGGATCGTGCCGCCGTGTTTCTGAACGATGGTTTTGGAGACCCACAGCCCCAGGCCATTGCCAACCGTTTCCTTGGTCGTGAAGAACGGCTCAAAGATGTTGCGCCGATGCCGGGGATCAATGCCGCGGCCGTTATCGGCAATCGTTATTTTCAGACCGGGCTTTTGCGAATTGCCCCATTCGCGAAAGGGGATCACTCGCAGGAGAAGTCGTCCGCCGCTAGGGCAGGCGTCGACAGAGTTCGAGATTAAATTGGCAAACAGATGCCGCAGTTCGCCCTCATTCGCCGAGACGAACTGTTCTGTCACGTGGCGTCTGTCGACGTAGATCGAGTTCTCCTGAACCTTCCGGGAATACAGCTCGACGGCCTCATCCAGTAACTTTGCGACATTCACGACAGAATGGTCAGAGTCATTGCGATAAAAGCCCAAAGTCGTACGTGAGATGTTTGCCAGCCGCCCTATTTCTTCGTCGATAACGGTGATCAGCTTGGCTGCATCTGCGTCCAGCGACGGATTGGCGCCAAGCACATACAATAAATTCATGACGGCGGCAATCGGATTATTGATTTCATGAGCGATGGTCGCGGCCATGCGCCCGGCAGACGCCAGTTTCTCAGACCTGATTAGCGATTCTTGCCCGTGTTGGCGCTCGGTGATGTCTTCGTTTGTCACCACTGCGCCGACGATTCGGCCTTTCTCATCTCTCACCGGGAAGGCGGAATTGAAGATGGTTTTGCGCTGCCCGTCGAAAGTCTCGATTTCGATAACCTCGTTGACCGACGTTTCCCCATTCCGTACGGCGCGGTAGGCGGCCCATTCTTCGGCCTTCACCTGCTTTCCCGTGGAGGCCCACCAGCCTTTGTAGGCGGCGTACTGCTCCACGCCACCAAACCGCACCCCTCCCCAGATCTGTTGCAGTGCGGCGTTGGCGAAAATCAGATTTCCTTGGGCATCGGTGAACAGGACTCCGATCGGCAGGTTGTCCACGATGGTGCGCAGGTGGCCCTCACTGCGACTCAGGGCTTCCTCCACTCGCTTTCGCTCGGCCAACTCAGTATGCAAGCGGGCACACGTTGCATCAAGTTCCTTGAGCGCATCCCCCAATGCTTTCGCCTGTTCTTGAGCCTCCCTCTTCTGGCTGTTGTCGCTAAAAACTTCAACCGCTCCCACAATGCGGCCCTGGGAGTCAACAAGCGAGCTGGCGTGCACGCTGACGGAAAGCTTATGCCCGAGCTTGTGGCGAAGGTAAATGTCCTTGTTTTGTGGAACTCCGCTGGCCATCGCGTGGCTTGCTGGGCAGTCTTCCTTGCAAAGCTGGTAGCCGGACTCATCGACGTGCACCAGGACGTTGTCGTTACACTTTGTGCCCAAAACCTCTTGTGCGCAATACCCCGTCAGTTTCTCGGCTGCTTTATTCCAGTAGGTAATCCTGCGCTCGCGGTCCAGGCAATAGACGGCGTCATGCAAGTTGTCCATCAACTGCTTGCAGAACTCATCGCTTTTTCCGCGGAGGGCTGGTGTGTCTTGGTCCATCGTGCGCCCCACGTCCGCCGTCAAGGGGTCTCTTAGATTGCCACGGGCAGGTACTTGAGAAGTGTGCAAAAGTGCACACTTTTGTTGAAAATGATTTGCAGGATCACCTTAATCATGCAGGATTACGTTCAGCAGGGAACTGTTAACTTGCAGTCCGCCGTTGTAGTCAATGAATCCCAGCTTGCGGAAGCGGTTCATGAAGAAGTTGATTCGCGATCGCGTGGTGCCAATCATCTGCGCCAAAGTCTCTTGATCGACTTTGGGAATTATCGTCTCGGGTTTTCCTTGCTTGCCGAATTGAGCGAGCAATAACAGGGCCCGGGCCAGTCGTTTTTCGCTGGAATTGAAAAGCTGATCGACCAGGTCCTCTTGAATTCGGGCGTTACGGGAAAGCAGGAAGGTTGTAAATGTACTCGACAATGTGGATTGCTCGTGGAGGGTTTTTATCATCAGTGCCCGTTCGATTCTGAGCACGAAGCACTCCGCCATCGCGTTGGCGCTCGTCAGGCGGACGGGATGAGAGGAAGCAATCGACTCCTCACCGACGAAATCGCCTGGGCCCAAGAGGGCGATTGTCGCTTCCTTCCCCTGTTTGGAGATAACGGTGAGCTTTACTCGACCTCTTTGGATATAAAACACAGCATCGGCAGGCTCGCCTTGGGAGAAGACAGGTTGCTTATTTCGCACCTTAAGGAGCGTCCTGCCAAGGCCGGCTTCTCTGAGAAAGGACTCAGGATCGAACGCCACTTGCTTCGAAGGCTGCATGGTAAGGCCTCCTTCCCACTCCTCGTCAATCGTGAGGTATCCACGGACTGTTGCCCGGGCAAAACTCCCAACTGAATGGTAATGAAAAAAGGCTTGACGTTGCGATGCTATCACGCCCCAGGGTGATGCCCAACACATGATATGCCCGGGTAAACGTCTAAAGTCAAGCCTCCACCCAAGTGATTTGTCTTCTCCGGCCCGCACGACCACTCGGGCGAGAAAAGACCTTGAACTCCACTGGGACCGCTCCTCCAAGGCAGGATTCGGCGGTTGGCCCTTAAAGGATTCGAAGTACGATTTCGGGTGATCCCCGAGCGGCTACTTCGGCGCCGCCCACATTAGAGAACCTCGCAGCATAAGGCCCCGGGAGTTTGGCACGGGATCGCACTGCAACGATTCTCTGAAATCTGCAAACAACCTAACCAACTATATCGTGGCGCGACGCATATCGAGCTGGTCTCGGTGGAGGCGACAAATGTCTGCGGTCATTCTCTACGTTGATAGCGACGTTGGTGCACGACGAGCCCAAAAGCTGCTTCTGGAAAGTGTGGGATATCAAGTGCTCACGGCCGAAACTGTGGCCGAGGCGTACCGAATCTTTAGCTCCGCTCCCGATCTTGTCATTGCCGAGTATCATGTGGCGGAGGATGCTAACGGCATCAAGCTGGCTGCCCAATTGAAGGCAGTTCGCCCCGGCTTACCTGTTCTTTTGCTCTCAGCAACGGAAGAGCCTGCTGGATTGGAACATGTAGAGGCTTTTGTACACAAGCTAGAGGGCCCGGCAGTTCTACTGGACAAGGTTCAGCAGTTGTTAAAACTACGCCCGTGACCAGCTTGCACGCGTGCTCAGCCGCGCCGGCTTGTCGCCGCTCAGGGATGTCGAAGTGTTCTGTGATGCACAGTTCCGGGCGGGGGAACGTGGCCTTACCAGAATGGGAACTGGCTTACGCAGGAAGGGGACGGTGAACTGATTGCAGGGTCTTCCGTTGGCTCGAAAACAGGCGTCCTGGCGCGATTGCGAGGAGTCTTACCCGCAACGCTGCTCGATACGGTTAGTCTTTCTCTATTTCCGCGGGATAGTCGCAGACTTCCCGTGCCGTTACTTGCGGATCATCGCTTCCGCATACGGCAGCGTTACCCAAAGCTCTAAGGCACTCAGAGCAAACCAAGTGTCCGCCCTTGTCATCGTCCCAGCTATATATTAAGTGCTCTGACATCTTTTAATCCCCCGGAGTCACGGCCAGCCGGCTACACTTCCGGCCAGTCTCCCTTCTGACCGCGCAGTTTACACCCATTCGGATAATGCCGGCGGTGATTTCAGGCCTTAGTTTGGAGGCTTAAGACACAATTCGGTCGTTCCAACGAGCAAGGGCCGCAATTTCTTGCGGCCCTCAACTTACGAAGTTAGACCTTTAATGTGCAGGTTAGTTGAATTCGATTTGCACCTCGATTCTGATCAAGTGATGATCGCAAAACAGGTTGACGTTCACTTGCAAATCCGAGAGCCAAACACTAACCAAATGCCAGAGGTGTTTAGGGTATGTCCCAGCGATTGATTACTTGCAAATCGCAAGACCTCGGGCACCTCTCTTATACACCTTTTCGCTCATCTCGTGAGTTTGAATTGCACTCCGGAGTTGACGTCGGCGGTTCCGAATTGAAACAGCCGGAGGAAGGTCTCTGATTTTGCAAGTCGTTGAATATATTGCTTTTTTTGAAGCAGGACGAACGTAGCTTGCCAAGAGGGCGCCGGGGTTGGCTCGAACGACGAAAAAATGACGCATGCAAATGAGCCATTGAGACCTTGCCGGCATCCTACCAATCAGCTGTTCACAAACTGGAGGGCCGAGATAGCCTGACCCTATGAAGCGTATTGAAAAAGTAACCGTCCTGGGCGCCGGGACTATGGGAGCGCGCATTGCCGCGCTTCTGGCGAACGCCGGTGTGAACTCGTTCCTGCTCGATGTGGCGCCCTCCGGCTCCGTAGGAGATGCCCGTAACCGTATCGCTCAGGCAGGATTGGAAGCGGTACGTAAAGCCAAGCCCGCGGCGTTGACCAATTCTTCGCTTGCAAATCTGATCACGGTTGGCAACTTCGATGACAACCTGGCGTTCGTCGCCGATTCCGACTGGGTGATTGAGGCTATAGTCGAAGACCTTGAAATCAAGCGCGCCCTGCTGAAGAAGGTAGAGGCCATTCGCCGCCCAGGCACCATCGTTACGACAAATACCAGCGGCCTCCCGGTATCACGCATCGCCGAAGGATTCAGCGATGACTTTCGTCGCTACTGGTTTGGCACGCACTTCTTCAATCCGCCGCGTTACATGCGCCTGCTGGAAATCATTCCCACGCCGGAGACGGATGAGGAGGCGCTAAAGGCCATCGCGAACTTCAGCGACGTGCGCCTGGGCAAGGGAACAGTTTTCGCCAAAGACACGCCTAATTTCATCGCTAATCGTATCGGTGCGTTTTCCGTGTTGAACATCTTCCGCCTCATGCAGCAGATCGATATGAGCATCGAGGAAGTGGACGCGCTCACTGGCACGGCGGTTGGCTGGCCGAAGTCCGCCACATTCCGCACCATCGACATGGTCGGTCTCGATGTGCTCGGGCATGTGGTGCGCAACCTGCTCAACGGTGCTGCTGGTCCAAGCGCTTCTGGTGCTTCGCCGTGTGGTGCTTGCGATGAGCGCAGCGAGCTGCGGCTGCCCGAGTTTTTCAACCAGATGCTGGAGCGCCGATGGCTGGGCGACAAGACCGGAGGGGGCTTTTACAAGAAAGTCAAATCCACCGAAGGCGAGCAGATACTTGGCATTGACTGGAAGACGATAGAGTACCGTCCGCGGCAGAAAGCGAAATTCCCAGTCCTGGAAATGGCGAGCCAGATCGAGGACGCCGGGCAACGGCTGCCGATGCTGCTCGGGTCGAATGGCTCGAAACCGGATCGCGCCGGTCAATTTCTGTGGTCGGCTCTGAGCGACCTCTGGACCTACGCCGCAAATCGTATCGGCGAGATCTCGGATTCCATCGTCGAGATCGATCGGGCGATGCGTCTCGGATTCAACTGGGAAATGGGGCCATTCGAACTTTGGGATGCTGCGGGCGTGGAAGCTACCGTGGCACGCATGAGGAAATCCGGGCAGGCTATTGCGCCGAACGTCGAGCGGCTATTGGCGTCGGGCCGGCGCTCCTGGTACGTTGACGAGCCGCGTGCCGCGTCGGCGAGCGCGTACTTCGACCTCAGAACCGGCGGCTATGAGAGCGTGCCGGTGCCGCGAGGCACTGGCTCGGTGCAGGTTGCGAAGAAGGTCAATGGAGTTGTGAAGAAGAATCCAGGGGCTTCGCTGGTTGACTTGGGTGATGGTATCGGCTGCCTGGAGTTCCACTCCAAGATGAACGTCATCGGCGGCGACATTATCACGCTGGTTACCGAGACGTTAAAAAATGGCACGGGAGAAAAGTTCGACGGATTCGTCATTACGAATGATGCCCCGCATTTTTGCGCCGGCGCCAACCTTATGTTGCTGCTCCTGGCAATCCAGGAGGAAGAATGGGATGACATCGACCTGATGGTGCGCAGCTTTCAGCGCATGGCGCAGTCGATCAAGTTTTCGCCAAAGCCGGTTGTGGTGGCGCCGTTCGGGATGACGCTGGGCGGCGGTTGCGAAATCGCTCTACACGGCGCAGCTCGCCAGCCGCATGCTGAGTTGTATATGGGACTGGTGGAAGCCGGCGTGGGCTTGCTTCCCGCGGGCGGCGGACTGAAAGAGATGCTGCTGCGTGCGATGGACCGCGCTGAAGCCGTAAACCCAGGCGGACGCGGCCAATCGGTAGAGGTTGTCGAGGCGCTCAAGCGGGTATTTGAAGCCGTCGGAATGGCAAAGGTGTCTACGTCGGCGGAAGAGGCGCGCGGTTATGGGTTTTTGTCCCCGGCCGACCAGGTCACCATGAACCGCGAACGCGTCGTGGCCGACGCGAAGGCGCGTGCTCTCGATTTGATTCGGGCGGGATATTGTCCACCGCGCGTGCGCAACGATATTTCCGCGCCGGGGGAAAGCGTCCTGGCGCTGCTCAAGCTTGGCGTACATATTCTGCGGCAGGGCGCGTACATCAGCGACCACGATCAGAAGATCGGCATCAAGATTGCCGAGGTGCTCTGCGGCGGCAACGTCACGCCAAACATGCAAATCAGCGAGCAGCACATGCTGGATTTGGAGCGTGAAGCATTCAAGTCGCTGTGCGGCGAACCAAAAACGCGGGAGCGTATTGCGCACATGCTAAAAACGGGGAAGCCGCTAAGGAACTGAATGCGTCACCCCATAGGTGTTTGCGTTCAGATGGATGAGCTGATCCACCGAAACCGGTTCACTAACACTAAGACTTCAGGTAACTCACAGTGGCAAGTATGAATGAGGCCGTAATTGTTTCAGCAGTCCGCACCCCCGTTGGCAGAGCCTTCAAAGGCACGTTGCGGGCAACGCGCCCCGATGAACTCGCGGCAGTGGCGATCAAGGGCGCGCTCGCTCGCGTGCCGCAACTGCCGACCCATGAGATCGAGGATGTGATTCTCGGCTGCGCGATGCCTGAGGCTGAGCAGGGCATGAACGTGGCCCGCATAGCCTCCTTGCGCGCCGAATTGCCGCTGGAAGTATCGGCGATGACGGTCAATCGCTTCTGCTCCTCGGGGCTGCAGGCGATCTCCATGGCGGCCGAACGCATTATGGTTGGCGCGGCGGAGGTGATCCTCGCCGGCGGCACTGAGTCAATGACCATGATTCCCATGGGAGGGCACAAGATTTCGCCCAACCCATGGTTGGTGACAAATTATCCGGATGCGTATCTATCAATGGGCCTGACCGCCGAGCGGCTGGCCAAGCGATACGGCATCACTCGCGAGCAGGCGGACGAATTCTCTTACCAGTCGCACCAGAAGGCTCTGGCGGCGATCGCGGAAGGCAAGTTCGAGGACGAAGTGGTACAAGTGCCCGTCAGTTTCACCACGCCGAACGGCTCCAAGCCGAAGCGAGTCGAGAGCGTGTTCAAGGCGGATGAGTGCCCGCGGGCCGAGACCACAATGGAAACGCTTGCCTCGCTCAGGCCCGCATTTCACGCTCGCGGCGTGACTACAGCAGGGAATTCATCGCAGATGTCAGATGGCGCGGCGGCGGCCGTGGTTATGTCCGCGGCAAAGGCGCAAGCCCTGGGTATCAAGCCGCTAGCGCGTTATCTGGCATTTGCGACGGCCGGCTACAAACCGGAGGAAATGGGACTGGGGCCCGTCTTTGCCATTCCGAAAGCGCTGAAGATGGCCGGTCTGACGTTGAGTGATATCGATGTTATCGAACTGAATGAGGCGTTTGCCGTGCAATCGCTGGCGGTCATCAGGGAAGGCGGCCTGGACCCGGCTCGCATCAATCCCAATGGCGGCGCGATCGCATTGGGGCATCCGCTTGGGTGCACCGGCGCCAAACTCACCGCCACCATTATTCGCGAATTGAAGCGTCGCCAGGCGCGTTACGGGATCGTTACCATGTGTGTCGGCGGCGGGATGGGCGCGGCCGGCGTTTTCGAGAACTTGCAGTAAGAACTATCACGTCAAGAAACAGCATACTGGCAGGCGATGCCGCCCGATTCAGCGGGATGCAGGTTCGCCCGTTACCCTGCTCTGAGAACTTCGGTCTCGCTGTTGTAAAGCTCGTCTAGTTCCTTGCTGTAGCGCTGCTCAATGTATCGCCGCTTTAGTTTCATGGTGGGTGTGAGTGCCCCGTTCGCCATTGAGAACTCGTCGGACACGATAATGAATTTCTTGATCTTTTCGAATTGCGCCAGGTCCTCGTTCACGCCGGACACGATGCTTTCGTAAAGAGCGAATACCTCTGGAGTGGCAATCAACTCCTCGCGCGAGGCGAACGGCACGCGATTTACCGCGGCCCAGTCTTCCAGCGCTGGAAAGCTCGGCACAATAATCGCCGACGCGAACTTCCTGCGGTCGGCCATGATTGCGGCCTCTTCCACCAGCAGGCTGGCCTTCAGCTTGCATTCAATCGGTTGCGGCGCAATGAACTTGCCGCCGGAGGTCTTGATAAGGTCCTTCTTGCGGTCCGTGATGTAGAGAAATCCCTCGGCATCCAGATGGCCCACATCCCCTGTATGAAACCACTCGCCCTCAAAGGCGGACGCCGTCTCTTCGGGCATGTTCCAGTACCCCTTGAATATCGATGGGCCCTTAACCAGGATTTCACCGTCGACAGCTATCCGGATCTCAACGTTCTCGATTACCGGCCCCACGCTGCCGAAGCGGCAAGCCTTGAAATTGTTTACGGCGATAATGGGCGAAGTCTCAGTTAGGCCATAGCCTTCGTAAATCGGGATTCCAATGCTCGCATACCAGTCGAGCACATCGCGGCTCAGAGGCGCGCCGCCGGAAGCAAAAAGCCTGACGCGCCCGCCCAGAACGGCTCTCACTTTCGAGAAAAATACCTTGTCGGCCAATCGCCATTGAATTGCGGCAGGCGTTTTGCCCGCCAGCACTTCGTGTTTGTGCTCTCGGCCTACGCGCATCGCCCAGTCATAAAGTTTTAGCTTCACTCCACCGTTAAACTTGCTCCGCACCTTGCTGTACAGCTTTTCGTATATACGAGGCACAGCCACGAAAACGTCGGGCTTGACCTCACCGACTGTGGACAACAGTTCGTCGTGGAAAGGGCAGTACGCGACGGTCAACCCGCGCCATAACATGACGTAGTCCACATGCCGGGCGAAGACGTGGGACAGAGGCATGAAAGAGATGCTCACCTGTCCGCACTCGAACGGGAACAGATAGAGCGAATGCAGAAGGTTGGACGCCAGATTCCCATGCGTTAACATCGCGCCCTTTGGCGTACCCGTTGTGCCGGAAGTGTAGATGATGGTCGCAAGTTCATCGGGTCCGACCGCAAGCGCCCGCGAATCAAACGCCTCATCGCGCGTTTCGGGGCCGCTCCGCATCAGGCGTTCCATGGGGACGATGTTGGAAGCGTTGACATCGTCCATGACCACGATCTTCTCGATCGAGCAGCGGTCCGTGATGCCCATTACCTTGCGGAGTTGATCGGCGGTAGAGATGAAGATAACTCGCGCCCCGGCATCACGCAGGAGGTGCAACGTTTGCTCGGGCGTGAGGGTGGCGTAAATGGGTACAGTCGCCGCACCCAACAGCATCGTGGCGAAATCAGCCACAGCCCACTCGGGACGGTTCTCACTCAGGATAGCGACACGATCGCCTTCCCCAATGCCCCAGCTTCGCAGCGCGCGTGCGACTCCCACGACGTCGCGGTAGAGCTCGCGAGACGAGATCGAGCTCCATTTTCCATGGCGCTTGATCGTCAGGACGCGATCGAGGTTTCGCTCAACCACGCTATAGAACACTTCATTGATAGTGCGGATAGTCATGGCCTTTCCCGAGCGAAAGTCGTGGGACCTGAAGCCTACTAGATTTTAAGATGCATTTGTGAGCAGAAATGCCGCTGGCTGGCAAGACAAAACAGAATTAATTCGGAAATGGGAAGTGCGTGGTCGAATGCCTGCACGAGCGGGTGATGCCCGTCACTGCAAGTTACAATCGCATGGAGTAAGTGATGTGAGCAGCGGGCGGGGAAAGGGATTGTGTGCCTTGGCGGCCCGGCCGCTACCTTTCCGGGATTGCAGTCGAGCGTGAGGCTTTCGCATGTCGAATCTGTCTTTCATAGAGGGGCTCTTGGGCCGTTCTTCACCGGAACAGGTGTACACCTTCATGGCGCGCTTGGCGCCGGAAAATGCCACGACCGCCGAGAAGATCAGCGCGATCGAGGCCGCACTGCGGAGCCCTGCCGGTCGATTGCTGCGTGCTGAAGTCGGGAAATTGATCGTCGAGAAGTTTGTGCCGGCGGAGGCATTGGTTCCGGCGGAGTATGAGAGCTGGCGTCCACCCGTCCGCGATGCGATGCTGTTTGTGGTTGCGCAATTGTCCGATGCGCGGCTCGCTCCCAAGCTGTTGGAGCAATTCGAGCTTCCACCGAATACTTCGCCCGAGACCCGATTGCTGCGGCTAATCGCAAAAGTCCCCGGCCTCCAGAAGCTAGGCCAGGTGATTGCGCGAAACCGCTATCTTCGTCCTGCCTTGCGGGAGGCTCTCTCTCAACTGGAGAACGGAATCCGCGACGTGAACGCAGAGGAAATCTGCGCCATTGTTCAACAGGAATTGGGGACGCGGATTGAGAGCTTTGCGGTTCGCGTCGAACCATTCATATTGTCCGAGGCGAGTGTCAGCGCGGTCGTGCGCTTTACATGGCGCAACCCCGACACTGGTGAGCGTCAAGCCGGAGTCTTCAAGGTCCTGAAACCTCACATCCCCGCGTACTTCGCCGAAGATATGGAGTTGTTGCGAGGCCTGGCCGACTTTTTCGGATCGAAGCATCGCGAATATGGTCTCGCGAAGAACGTACTCACCGATACGTTCACTAAGGTTCGTCGACTGCTGCGGCACGAGACCCATTTTGTTGGTGAGCAGAAGACGCTAGTCGAGGCATTCGCCCTTTACGATTCCATGTCCAGGGTTCGAGTGCCACGGGTTTATCCGGCGCTGTGTACCTCCAGGGTTACGGCAATGAGCGAGGAGCATGGGGAGAAAGTGACCGAAGCGGTTGCTCGAATGCCTGCGTGGCGTCGTGGGCAGGTGTCTGAGCGGCTGATCGAAGCGCTGATTGCCGTACCTCTTTTCGCGCCGCAGGAAAGTGCGCTGTTCCACGCCGATCCCCATGCAGGCAATCTGTTTTATGACAATCAAACTGGAGAACTGATTATTCTCGATTGGGCTCTGACGGAACGTTTGAGCCGCCAGCAACGGCGGCACTTGGCGCTTCTCGTTCTTATGGTTGGCTTACGCGACCCGGTAGGTGCTGCCAGTGAGATTCAAGCCCTGAGCCAAGGCGGCACAGCGAGGCATGATTCAAAGCAGGCGCGGATAATTCGTCAGACCGTCGCGGGATTCTTCGAGAGGCTGCCCTTGAGGCGGGTGCCGGGCGCCGTGGACGCCATGCGGTTGTTGCAACAAACCGCCGCCAAAGGCATTCGCTTCACCTCATCCCTGATTATGCTATCGAAGGTGCTGTTCACGCTGGACGGGGTTGTCGCCGACATCCGAGGGTCTGGTGTGTCTATGGCCTATACCTTCGCCCGCCATGGTCTGCAAAACTGGTTGACGAGCGGCTCGAAAGCAGGCTTGCCACTCACTTTCAAGGATTTGATGAAGGTGCAGTGTAGCGCCATGCTATACAGTGGCCGCCTGTCCATTAAGTTGGAACAGACAGTGTTGGACCGGCTGCTGCCTCGCGTTTCAGCTCAGTAAAAAAACGGCGGTTAGGCTCGCCTGCTGCAGTTGAACACGTTAACCACATCGCGATGACGACGGTCTTCTTGGTTGCAGTTGGTTCGCGATTGGACCTGAGCCAGGCGATTGGCTATGACGGTGTAAACAGCGGCGTTGAATACCAGTCCAACGTGCGTTCCGGTAACCTCGACATCCACATCAGAATCGCCCGTCCTGCAAGATTGCCAGTCAACGATCCCGTCATCTCGCGTGTAGAGTGCGGTCACCATTACAGATGGGGGTACGTTGCAGCGCAGATAATTCAAGAAATCGCAGGTGCAACGGTGCGTGTAGCAGGCGGGCCGCACCTCAGAACCGTGCTCCTTTAGAATGTACTTGCGAACAACCTCGGCCGCGCGATGGACGGTATGGTGGTACGTGTTTCCACGGAACGGTGATGCGAGGGTAATAATCGAGGCGATGTCGTCCGGCCTCTGACTCGCCAAAGAGCGGGCCATAATACCGCCGAGACTGTGGCCGATGAGATCTACCTTCCGACCCGTCTCGGTGACAGCCCTGTCGATGATCGCATTCAGGTGGTTTTGAATGAGCAGGTTCGGACACTCTGCATTGGGCGCGATACCAGAACGATATGGCCGATACCCGATGCGTTCGAGCCACGAATTCAGTTGAATCAGATAGCGGTCTGACCCGAGAAACCCCGGGATTACAACAACAGCGGATCCTTCACCATGCGGTATACCCAAGCCGTAGCAAACGGGAGAGGCATGGAGCAACACGAGGTCGATAGCACACAGCGCCTCGTTCCAGATTGGGATTTCAGTTTTCGTTTGCTTCTTCCGAAGGAGTTCTCTCGAAGCCATGGTAAATGTCAGCGCCGCCAAGCCCGCGGTAAGAAACGGGCTTCCTAGCCCTAACTAAGATGGCAGCCGGACATCTTTCGTTGCTTTACGGCGCGAGCGACCCTTCGAACCGTGCAGAGCTGGCGAACGGCACTGCTATATCGGGCTGGTGATCGATGACGCCGGAGTCGGCGCTGCGTCACAACGTCTGGACTAAAAACCACGCGCACCTTCGTGCAGGAGCGGCAAGATTCGTGCCGCCGGGCGAAGCCAACGGCACGAACCGCAATTCCATCATGGTGCTGCATCAAGCAGGAGACAAAGCGCCTCACTTAAGATAACGTTCGCGCGTTAGGCTCCTGCTGCTTTTGCCTTGGTCGCGCGACGGCGGCCAGTCTGCCGCTTTGCAGCGCGCTCCGCTTTAGGCGCGCTCTTCGCGCCGTTGCCGGGCTTCATGATTGAGTCGAGCACGGCTTTCTCGGCCTCTACAAAACTCTTCACGCTGTCCCCAGTAATAGTTGGCAGGGGACTCAGCCGAAGCAGATTCGCCATTTCCCCCAGACGCCCCGCTACCTGCAGATTGACGTTGACCTGCTGTCCGGCGAGGTCCAATAGATTCTTTTGAGCATCAATGAACGAACTTGCCGCTTCGCGCGCAATGCCGGATAGCGCGATCTTTTTCTTGCTCTCCTCGGCTTTGCCGCCCTTTGGTTTGGCTCCGTCTGCAACAATCACATCCAGGAGCTTCTTCTGTGCGCGAACGAAGTTCTCCATTGCATCGCGGGCGGCATCGACCAGACACGCGGCATCCGGGACTTCGCCGGCTTTGGTTTTCTCCAGCCGCCCCTGCACATGTTTGCTCGCAATTGTCAGGAACTCCTGCTGCATCTGGACCAGCGTGTCGATCCCACGGCGCAAACGGTTCGCCATGGACGCGGCAGGGCCGTAGCCCTCGACGCGTTCCGCCACGGCGTCCATTACGATCCCATTTTCCTGCTCCAACAGATTCAGCAGGACTCTCTGCGCTTCGGTAAGACTTGCAGTTCCCTCGACGGCGAGTTCGGTCAGAATCGCGGTGGGAGAGTTCTCGGGGCCGGACATCCCTTCCCGCAGACTCTTTATCGCGCCGGCGCTCTTGCGCGTTGCAAAGTCGGCGAGGATTCGCTGCGTGGCCAGGAAACTATCGATACCTTGCTGCGTCCATCCCAGCAGCAGGGAGGCAAAGGATGATAACTGGTTCTCGGGTTCGGCTGGCTTCTTCGTATTTCGTGGCATAACGTCCTCCATGTTGCATTGCAACAATCGACCCTAAGCTAGTATATTTAGTCACGGATGTCAATAGTCGGGGGGTAAAAATGTTGCGGGGCAACAGCAACGACGGTTCAACGCAATCGACCAAGGTAATCTTCAAGAAGTACGGCAAAAACAGAAGGTTATACGACACGTCGTCCAGCCGGTACGTCAATTTAGACGAAGTGGCCGCTTTGATCCGAAATGGAACTGAGGTCCAGGTTATCGATTCCCAAACCGGCGAAGATCTGACCCGCGTGTCTCTGATGCAGATCGTCATGGAAGATGCCAGAGAGAAGCCAACGGGGCTCCCGCTGGAGCTGCTTCGCCAACTGATCGTCGCCTCGGACCATGTCGGGCGCGAGTTCATTATGTGGTATTTGAATTCGGCATTCGATGCCTATCACAAAGTGCAGAACACGGTTGAAAACGGGTTAAGCGAGGTGCAGTCCGCAGCCGGCTCTCCTCTGCAACTGGTGAAGAATTTTATCCAGAGCACTGTGTCGGAAAAACAAGCTGAAGGGCGCGAATTGCAGGAACTCCGCAAGCGCATAGCAGAACTGGAAAAGCGGACCGGCAATACTAAGCGGACTGGCAATACCAATCGGAAGCGCCGGCGCGGCAAACCCACGACCTAGCCGAACGGCTAGACCAGATTCGCGGAAGGTATACCTTGCGAAGGAGCCGGGCGTACGGTTGGCGGCGAATGGCCTGTCTGCGCCAGGCCCTTCCGTACGTCCTCGGCCGCAATAAAGCTGCAAAAAAACTGGTTGCGATCGCCTTGTCGGGGTCCCCGGCGAGCACCGCTCGCTGGGGTGATGTTACGCCCCCACTCTTAGCGGAATCGCCTCTTCGCCTGCCGCTGCTTTGGCCTCCGGTTCTCTCGCGGATTCGGCCGGAGAGGCGGTCGTTACTGGCGCTACCACGACTTTGGGAGCGGCCGGCGTTGCGGCGGGAACGGGCGCGGCATGTGGCCTGGACCGTACCGTGTTCCGTCGTGGCCGATGCAAGCCGACTGCCTTCAGCAGCTCCGCAAAACTCGCTTCGAGCAGCTTGTCCAGGAGCTTAAGGTCGGGAATTGCATGAGCATCCCCGGTAAACCCGAAGAATGCGGTGCCGTCATAAGTCAGAACGGCGCAGTTCATTCCCATCTCACCGCCGATCGGCACATACGGATGACAGGAGAGCAGTCGATGACCAAGGAAGTAAAGAGGAACCTGGGGGCCGGGCACGTTTGTACAGATGAGATTGCATAGGCTGAGAGGCAACTGACTCACCAGCGGCCCTACGAGCGCCTGCAAAGCATTCGGAATCGTTGCCAGCCAGGTTCCGAGCAGGCCCACCAACTCGGCCATATGTGCGCTCCGGGCACGGGCCACGGCCGCACGCACCGCATCGATCAGCTTACGGGGATCAACGATATCCAGCGGGATGTCGACGGGAAGAAACGTGATCCGATTTCCCAGGTCGCTTGCCTGCGCGTTGCCACGGATATTTACTGGAACGATGATTCTCACTCGCTGTTTCTTAAGCTGAACACCGTGTAATTCCGCATAGCGCCGTACGGTCGAAGTCACGACCGCGAGTACGACATCGTTAACCGTGGCGCCGCAGGCTTGCTTTACGGCCTTTATTTCCGCCAGCGGAATTTCGGCCCAGTTGAACTTCTGAGGTCCGCGGCAGACCACGTTGAATGGCAGGCGGTTGGGGGCCGCAGCGAGTTCCGGCAGCACACGTTTCAATTCGTCCATGAGCAGAATTCGCGCGTCAGGGTTAGGAGCAGGCTCGGCTTGGGTCGCTGCCGTTTCAGTCTGTTTTTCTACACCTGCGATCACTTGCTTGGCGAGGGTCAGCAACTCTGATTCGGCGGCAAGAATTCGTTGCACGGCGGTCATCGACGAGCTGATCAAGCCGTTCAGCAACGACTTCTCGCCAGTCTGTCGCGGCGGTATTTGGAAGTGTTCCTTATCCTTGGGCAATCGCGGGGGAGTGGGGCTCGGATCCATGAGGGCGTTTAGCAGTCCGACTCCCGCAATTCCGTCGGCAAGGCAATGGTGCATCCGAATAACCGCGCCGGTGCGATTGCCTTTCAGCCCCTGCACCAGAGTAAAGTCCCACAGCGGCCGGTTCCGATCCAAAGTGGTGCTCAGGATGCGGCCGGCTACGTCCTTAAACTCTGCCTCCGTTCCTCGCTTCAACACGACCTCGCGAACGTGGTTGCGCACGTCGAACTCGGGATCGTATTCCCAGGTCGGAAGGTCGATATTGTACAGCGGCGCGACCACACGCTGCATATAGCGGGGGATGAGGGGAACCTTCGATTCGATGAACTCTATGCAACGGTCAAGCGGGACCACCCCCTCAAGCACGCTGACCGACGCGACGTTAATCGGTTGGCCCTCGCGTTCGAAATACAGGAAAAGAGCGTCTCCGGAGGAGAGTAAACTTTGGTTGCGATTATCTGCCATGAAGGTGCCCTTCTGTATCTTGGGAGCGATTACGCCCCCATCTTTTCACGGGGCGGTCACCCAGTCACCGTGTAACTCCCGTAACTGCTGGCTCTCATCTCAGGCGAGGAACGAGAATCGTGGCGTCAGATTCACCAGCTTCAGCACTTTGTAAACATCGACGTTGACTCCGCGCAGCACGACCTTGACGGCTTTATCGTCAGCAACGCCGGCTAGTTTTTCCATCGCCCTGAGCGCGCCCGGATCGATTCGGCGCACGAAAGAAAAATCCAAAGCCACTTCACGCTCGGCACTGTTCAGGTTCTCACAAGCCTGATGCAAGGCATGGACCAAGCGTTCCGCGTCAATCTTGAGCCAAACGGCATTCGTTGTCATACGCACACCCTTCCATGACGCTGTTTATTGCTAAGACGCACTGGCCACTTTCGCCAAGCCACGTCCTTGATAAGCACTCCAAAACAGCTCGACCATTTCGCTCATCAGCGTCATGCGAGGGTTCGTCCGCCCGGAGGGATCTTCAAAGGCACTCCTGACCAAGTCGGGCATCGCCCGCTCAAATTCTTCTTTCGAGATCCCCAACTCGGCAATCGAACGTGGAATCGCGACTTGGTCGAGCAACTGTTCTGTCGCCGCCACAAGGTTCTTCACCTTTTCCTCGACCGTGTCGCCACCCAGACCAAGCATGTCGGCTATGGCGGCATATTTCTTGTGTGCGCCGTATCCGCGCTGATTCGGGGACGGCATGAACTTGCTTGGCACCGACGCATTATACGCAATTACGTGCGGCAACATGAGCCCGTTGGCCCGACCGTGCGGGACGCCGAAGCGTGCACCGAAGGCATGCGCCAGCGCGTGATTGACGCCTACCGACACGTTGGCAAACGCAATCGCCGCAATGCAGGCGGCATTGTGCATCATGCAGCGCGCCTCTTCATTCTGGGGGTGCTCATAAGCAATGGGCAGGTACTTGAACACCAGTTGAATCGCCTGCATGGCGTTGGGGTCCGAGTAGGGCGAAGCGTAAAGCGAAACGGCAGCTTCCATTGCGTGGGTCAAACAGTCGATGCCGGTATCGGCGGTGAGGCCCTTCGGCATTGACATGACGAACTGCGGATCGATGATCGCCACATCTGGAGTCAGCGAGTAATCGGCGAGCGTCACCTTGCGCCCACGCTCTTTGTCGGAGAGGACGGCAAACGGCGTCACCTCGCTCCCCGTTCCGCTGGTAGTCGAGATGGCAATCAACCGCGCCGGGTTGATCTTTTCGGTCGGGAACTGGACCACGCGCTTGCGGATATCGAGGAACGGAGCGGCCAGCTCCTGTAAGTCAGCCTCCGGCGATTCGTACTTGAGCTTCATGATCTTCGCCGCATCGAGCACGGCCCCGCCGCCCAGCGCAATGATTTGGTCCGCCTTGTAGAGTTTGAGCGCCTCCACGCCTTGCATGACGACCTTGACCTCGGGCTCCGCATCAGGGATGACCTCGACATGGACGCGAGTCTGCTGTGGAAGGTAGCGCCGGACAATATCTACGTGGCCGATTTGCTCCAAAAGTGAACTGGTAACGATCACAGTCGAGCGCGATGCGAACTGGCGCAGGTTTTCCACGGCGTTCAAGTTGAAGTAAATGTGATTGGGGATGCGGAGCCACATATGCGCTGGTGTCCTTCGAGACATGCGTTTGATATTCAAATAGTGATATACGTTTACGTTATCAGTCGTGCTGTTGCCGCCGCCGGTGCCGCATCCGAATGAGAAGGTGGGCACCATGTCGTTGTAAATGCCGCCCAGCGCCCCGACGGAGCCCGGCGAATTCACAATGATCCGCCCTGCGTTCATCATCTCGCCGAATTTCCGGATGATCTCATCGTTGTTCGAGAAAATGACCGCCGTGTGTCCAAGCCCGCCGGCATGGTTCACGTCGACGCACACTTTGAGCGCCTCATCGACGGATTTAGCACGGTAAACCGAGAGCACCGGGAACAGTTTCTCGACCGACAGGGGATGTTCGCGGCCTACACCGCGAATCGGCGCAATTAAGAGTTTGGTGTTCGGCTTCACGGAAAGACCGATCATGCGGGCGATATCGGTGGCCTTCTGGCCGACTGCCATTGGCTGCATGAATCCGGTTTCGGGATCGATCACCGTGCGGCCCAGCAGCTTTGTCTCTTTCTCATTGCAGATGTGCGCACCCAGGTCCGCAAAGTTCTTCAGCACGAGATCATAAATCTCATCGTCGATCACCACCGTCTGTTCTGAGGCGCAAATTGTTCCGTTATCGAAAGTTTTGGAGGTGATGATGTCCACCACGGCCGTGTCCAGATCAGCCGTTTTTTCCAGATAGACTGGCGTATTGCCCGGTCCCACGCCTAAGGCCGGTTTGCCGGAGCTATAGGCGGCTTTCACCGCGCTCGGCCCGCCGGTGGCATCAATCAGGCCGACGTCCTTGTGATGCATAAGGTAGGCATTGTCCTGCAGGGTGTGCGACTCAAGGCAAGCAAAAACACCTTCGGGCGCGCCGTGCTTCAGCGCTGCCTCATACATGATCCGTACGGCCTCGTGACAACAGTGCCAGGCATTCGGGTGCGGACTGAAAATGACTGCGTTCCTGGTCTTGATGGCCATGATGCATTTGAAGAGGACCGTCGAAGTGGGGTTCGTAATCGGGGTGAGCGAGAAGATAACTCCGATCGGTTCAGCCACCTCCACCAGACCGCGTTCCGGAAACTCACGGATGACGCCAACCGTACGCTTATCTTTGACGTAGTTGTAGATGAACTCCGTGGCCACCATGTTCTTAAGGGCCTTGTCTTCCAGAACCCCGAGCCTGGTTTCCTTGATCGCCAACTCGGCCAAGTATTGAGCCTGTTCCAGTCCGGCCAAGACCATCGCTTTGACGATGCGGTCGACATCCTCTTGAGTGTATTGCGTAAAGGCAGCGGCGGCGATTCTGGCTTGACCGACTAGTCCTTCCAGGTAGGCAATCCGTTCTTCACTGGGGCCTGAAAAATTCTCTGACATACTTTTATTTTCCTCCAACTTCGCCAAAACCGTCATCGGGAAACCTCGCTTCAGCTCACGCACGCAAATTCAAACTGCCTCGCTCAAGTCCTCATGACCGGCCTACACGCCGGCTTGAAAATCTCGGACCTATTCCAGTAGCACAATAGTTTAATGAAATCCAGCATTTATTGCAGAAGGCACTCTCAGGTGGAAACTGATTTCTGATCGGTGTGAATTCCGATCACTCTGCCAAGATACGCCATGCCATACCATGGCCATACAGCTAGACGTGGGCGCCGGGTGAATTTATGGAACCGTCCTGGTACTTGCTATTTCGTCTCCGGTGGTATGGTATTCATCAGTTGTCGCATCGCGTGCCAACTTTTTCGTCGATCTGATTCCATCAGTGCAAACGAAGCAAGTAAATGTCTTCGGAACCTTGAAGTTATGCCGGCCACCGAGGGAGACCGGTTCCCCATTCTCGCGGGTAATCTAACAGTGCGAAGAGAACGCTTCACTCAGTCGGCGTTTCCACTCAGTCTGGATGAGGAAAGCATGAGGCCACAAGACGGACAACTTGATTTTGACTTTATAGTGATTGGCTCCGGTTTCGGGGGCAGTGTCACTGCGCACCGGCTTACCGAGAAGGGCTATAGAGTTGCCGTTATCGAGATGGGCCGGCGCTGGACGCCCGAGAACCTGCCGTCCACCAATTGGCTTATCCATCGCTGGTTTTGGTGTCCGAAATTGGCGCTGCGCGGTTTCTTCAACATGCGGTTTTTCAGGCACGTCACCATTCTCCACGGCTGTGCGGTGGGTGGCGGATCGATCACCTACGCTGCTACCTTGCTGCGGCCTCCGGACAAAGTATGGGAAATGGGTTCCTGGGCTGGCTTGGCTGATTGGAAAAAAGAAATGCCGCGAAGCTATGCGACGGCTTCCCGGATGCTCGGTGTTATCGAGAACAAGATTCTTGGACCTGCCGATCATCTGCTGAAAAAAGTGGCCGACGCAGTTGGAGCCGGACATACTTTTTACCCTACACACGTTGCCATTTTGCAATCCCCCGACGCAGAGCCGGGCGGCAAAACCTTGCATGATCCGTTTTTCGGCGGAGAGGGACCGGACCGGACCACATGCATCGCGTGCGGCGGCTGCATGATGGGTTGCCGTCACGGTGCGAAAAACACTCTGGACCTGAACTACCTGTATCTGGCCGAAAAGCACGGCGCCAGGGTTTTTCCGGAAACGAAGGTCGTGGATGTCAATCCGCTGCATCGCATGGAAGATGGCAGCGACGGATATGAAGTGCGTACCGTAAAGTCCACTGCCTGGTTCGATCGAAACCCAAAGCGGCTCACTTGCCGTGCGGTTGTTTTCGCCGCATCCTCGCTCGGCACGATGGAACTGCTCTTTCATCTTCGTGAGAAAGGTTCGTTGCCGGCTGTCAGCGCTCAGCTCGGCAAACGCGTCCGCACCAATTCCGAATCGCTGATCGGGGTGCGCATACCAGGTTCCCAGGAGGATTTGTCCAAAGGTATTGCCATCGGCTCCGGAGTCTACATCGACGAGCATACCCATATTGAAGCAGTTCGGTATCCCAGTGGCTCGGATACGATGAGCATGTTGACCACGATTATGACCGGCGGTCGTCCTGGCACGAGCCGGGTGACACTGTGGCTCAGGAATCTCGCGACCTCCTTGCTACGCCACCCCTGGAAGACTCTGCGCATTCTCCAGCCTTGGAAGTGGGCCAGAGAAACCGTAATTCTACTTTGCATGCAGGCGCTCGAAGGCCACATTGACATGGGCTGGGAACGATGTTTGTTTTGGCCCTTCCGGAAATTTCTTGTGAGCCGCGGAGAGAGAGTTCCTACCTACATTCCCAAAGCGAACGAGTTCGCCGAGAAGTTTGCCCGTCTCAGCGGAGGCACTGCGGTGAGCATGCTTCCGGAGATCCTGTTTGATGTCCCCGGAACGGCGCACTGTCTCGGAGGCTGCGTAATTGCCGATTCCGCTGAAAACGGCGTGGTCGATTCTCGCCACCGCGTTTTCGGCTACAAGAATATGTACATCTGCGACGGATCGGTCGTAGCGGCGAATCTCGGCGTGAATCCCAGTTTGACGATTGCCGCGCTTGCTGAACGGGCCATGAGCTTCATTCCACCGGCAGAGCAGGCGGCTTGGAACGACGCCGCGGAGGGAGCAGTGAGCGCCAAGCAGTGATGCGTTCGTCCAATCTCTCTCATTTCTGGAGCCAGTCCCTGTTGAGCTGGACTACTTGGGGCGCTGTGAGCTATTGTCCATATTTTTGGGAGGAAGACTTCGAACCATGAGAAAGCTTGCTGAAGTCGACGAAGCGAAGGCGCTGATGACAGAGGGGTTGAACTGGTCCGTCATGAAGTGGCTGAGAGAGAAAAAGAGAGTACGGAGAACGGCCGATAAGGCCAACGACGCTCTCTGGGCAATGCAAAAAGCGGTGAAGGACTCCTGGAGCGACGATCTCAGATTGGCCTACGAAGACTTGGCCGTGCGAGCCGATGGTGGTGGACGCGTACGTCGGCCGGCCATTGATCCCGAAACCAAGCTGTTTGTAAAGAGCGTGAAAGAAGCCGATGACGAAGCGTACCAGGCCCACTTGGACGCCGAGGAAACCTTCGACCAAGCCGATAAGAAGTTGAGTACCAGCCTGGCCCGAGAGGGAGCCAGAAAAGCAATCCTTTCCTGGGTGCTGTACGAGAAGGCCATTGTTAAAGCCGAGTCGGGCCTCTCCTCAAGCAAGGCTTCGAAATAGGGACCACGCCGCAAGGATGTGCTGCTTCACGAGCACTGCCACGCGAACGTTTTCCGCAACTTGGAAGTGCGGGTCCGGGCTTGAGGGTCTGGATCAAGCGTCCAGCACTGGGCTCAGTCCTCAAACGTGTCGGTTGATCACTTCACCGAGACGCCGGAGCGCTTCGGCGCTTTGGGGCACCTGGTATCCGAACATCTGGAAATCATGGTTCATGTCGGCCCAGGAATCCAGAACCACGTCGGCTCCTTGACTCTTGGCGCGAGAGGCAAACGCCGCGATGCTGTCGTGGAGAATCTCGGCGCGACCGGCCTGAATGTAAATGGGAGGAATACCCCACAAATCAGCATACGCCGGCGACACATATGGGTCTCGGCGCTGCGTGGGCTGACAGAACCAATCGGCCCATTTAAACAGCATTCTCCGGTCAATCCAGTCGAATGCTTCATTCCTTACGAGACTTGTGCTGCTCCCTTCGAATTCAATCGCCGCTTCCAAATCGGTTGGCGGAGAAAGGGCGAACGCCAACTTCGGAAGAGGAAGTTTCAAGTCGCGTGCCGATAAGAGCAAAGCCAGCGCCAGATTGCCCCCGGCCGAGTCGCCCCCAATGACCAACTCGTTGGGATCGGTACCGTTGTCGAGTAACCATCGGTACGCGCCGACTGCATCCTCAAGCTGTGCAGGGAACCGGTACTCCGGTGACAAGCGGTAGTCGAGAGCCAATGTCCTGGACTGCGCCGCCAGTGTAATCAACGCGATTAGGTTGGCGTAGGCCTTGGGGTAGAACGAGTACCCGCCGCCGTGAAGGTACAACACAGTCGCCCGTGGCTCTGCTTTCTTCGGGATGAACCAACTTCCTCTGATGGTCTCATTGGTTACAGGTGTGATGCTCACATCCGACAGTGCTGGGGAATCGACGACGATCGAATCCAAGTAGCGCCGCGATTCATTCACGCTAGGCATTGCGAAGGCAGTTGCCAAATTTGCTCTCAGAATCTCGGTGCCGATTTCAATCGCCCAGTTCCACCCTGGCAGCCGTGCCCCCTTCAGTGCTCGACGCAGACACGCATTAATTACGGATATGCATACCAGCCATGCAGCCCGCATTCCGTACCGTGCCGGGCAATTGAAGTGTACCTTTAGCATGCGGAATCATAACCTCGTGCGCCTCGTGCATGAGGTCAGCACCGCGACGCCGGCCTCAAACGCGACTTTTCCAGCAGCTTCTTAGCGTTTCATCAACAGCTTCAGTATCCATTCCGTAAGCCGGCCGAAGGGCGGGCGCAACAGGACTGTGCTGTTGATTCGGCTCTGCACGAATACACCCTTACGGTGCGAAAAAGCCTGGAAGCCGAATTCTCCATGATATGCACCAATGCCAGACGCACCAACTCCCCCAAACGGGAGGTCGTTGACCAGGATGTGCATCAGCGTGTTATTCACCGAGACGTCGCCGGCGACGGTCTTGCGCAGCACCTCGTCACGGTTGGCTGGGTCGTTTCCGAAGTAGTAGAGCGCGAGCGGTCGCGGCCGGCGATTGATGTAATCGATCGCTTCCTCGAACCGGCGGTAGGTCTTCAGCACCAAAACCGGACCAAAAATCTCTTCGCGCATCAGCGCCAGTTCATCGTCGGGATCGACAACGAGTGTGGGTGGCACCTTGCGGTCTCCGGGCAGGAGCAACTCCTGTGAGGGATTGAACTCAATGACCCGGGCTCCCCTGCTCTTTGCCTCATCGAGATACTGCATGATCCGACGGTAATGGCGTTCGTTGACAATCGAGGTGTAATCGGGGTTGGCCTTCAGGCTCGGATAAAACTTCTTTACTGCCTGCGCGGCAAGATTGATGAACTCTTCGCATCGCCTCTCCGGCAGCAGCACGTAATCCGGCGCGATACAGGTCTGGCCGGCACTCAGCAGCTTGCCGTAGATGATGGAATCGACCGCGGCCGGTAACCGTGCGTCCTCTCCCACAATGCAGGGAGACTTGCCTCCCAGTTCGAGCGTCACTGGTGTGAGGTTCGCCGCCGCCGCCTGCATCACCAAGCGGCCAACCGCGGTCGATCCCGTGTATAGCAGATGATCGAACGGCAGCCGCGAAAATGCCGCTCCCACACTCCCATCTCCCAGGACCGTTGCAACTTTATCGGAAGGAAACAGGTGGGCGAGGAATTCGGCCAGGAATTCCGCGGTGCGCGGCGTGAGCTCCGAGGGCTTCAGCATAACGCGGTTGCCCGCGGCGAGCGCCGACATCAGGGGCGTGAGCGCGAGCTGAAATGGATAGTTCCATGGACTGATGATGCCGACGACCCCGACCGGCTGATAAAGAATCCGGGCATGTCCCCAGCTCAATTCGACTCCGACGGGAACCCGTGTCGGCTTCATCCAGCGCGGTAAGTGCTTCGCCGTATGGCGAATCGCCGCCAGCACGGGCCAGACGTCCGCAATCAAGGTCTCGTGCCGTGAGCGGTTGCCGAAATCGTCGGAGATCAGCGTGGCGATTCGAGTCGCATGGCTCTTGATCGCATGCCGGAGCCTGCGCAGATCGTCGAGCCGTTCGTCGAGAGACGGAGCCCCCGCTGCGAGAAAGGCTGCGCGCTGTCGCGCCAGAATCTGCGCGAGATTCCCCGGGTCGCTTTTTGATGACTGAGCATCAGCCAAATTAATAGCTCCCATCGCTTCCCTCACACGCAATTTGTTCGAGAACCAGCACGCGTTGCTGGAGGCGCCCGTCGCTTTTGATGGTGTTCGATAAAACAGCGGCTTCTAAACCAGCTCCATCAAGCGTGTATGCACGGCGTTGCGCGTGCCGCAGGAAGCGAACACCGCCCACAACGCATCTACAAAAACAACACGCATAGCATAGTTGGTTGCGATGGATGTTTGCTATCGAGGCCGGCCTGTATACCAAGTAGTACCTCCGCCATAACCATGAGGACAAGCACTTCGGAGACTTGTGTGCCCATTATGGGAATTCGGTGGAGAAGACGCGATTTTATTGCGCCACGCAGAGCAGAATCACACTTCGGGACACCTTTAAGCACATAACGACGTGATGACAGTCACAGATAACGCATGTTGGTTCGGGCTAAAGGATATACCTGAGGTCCCTAAGGTGTATGTCTGGTATTGAACCGATTACGGTGAAGTTCCCGACCAGGAATACCTCCTAGCCCGATTGACCTTTTCTGCTTGACACGCCGGGTACGAAACGGAAGCCCAAACTTTGAAGGAGAAGCAATGCCGGATGAACACCGGAAACTTAGCTCAGAGCCGTTCGTGGTGAGCAATCCGGTCAAGCCCAACGAAGATCCGCTCTCCGAGCCCGCGCAAACGGAAGAGTTGCGTCTGGTTGCTGAAAAGATCGACCAAGCGGTGAAGCTGCTTACCGAGATCGGTGAGCACGTGGCGAAGATCGCACCCAAGCAGAAGCGCATATTCGACGATGCCAAGATGGCAATCAGCGACGTGAGTCTGCTCTTACGCCAGACGCCTGGCGGAGCTGTCAGTGGAGTGCATCGGATCGTAGCGCCCATGCCTGGGGTCATCCTGCGGTGCGACAAGAAGATCGGGAACATGGTGAAAAAGGGCGATTTGATTCTGATCCTGGACGCCATGAAGATGGAGAACTTGATCACGGCTCCCGCCGCCGGCAAGGTCGTGTCCCTTCCACACGGAGAGGGTAAGAAAGTGGCGAAGGGCGCGGTGCTCGCCGTCATCGGCTAGAAGCCGGCGACCATGACGGCAAAGAGTTCTGGGCGTAAGACTCAGCAGAGACAAGAAGTACGAAACGATTTCAGGATTAGAGAGGTAGGCATATGGCAGTCGCCGTTACTCAGAAAAAGCTGGGCGCCGTAGCCGAAAAGCTTGAAGAATTGCACGAAAGAATTCATCAAGTTAAGCAGATGGGCGGAACGGCGGCAATCGCCGCGCAGAAGCAACGGGGAAAACTTACCGCCCGCGAAAGGCTTGACTTGCTGTTCGACCCGGACACTTTCCGGGAAACAGATATGTTCATGAAGCACCGCGGGACGATGTTTGGGATCGACAAGGTCGACATCGCCGCCGACGGCGTCATTACCGGCTTCGGCAAGGTCGACGGGCGGCCGGTTGCGGCTTTCGCCCAGGACTTCACAGCGCGGGCCGGAAGTCTTGGCGAAATGCACGCCAAGAAGATTTGCAAGGTCATGGACATGGCCCTCAAGGCGGGAATTCCCTTTGTCGGCATCAACGACTCGGGCGGAGCCCGCATTCAGGAAGGCGTGGACTCGCTTTCCGGATTCGGGGATATCTTTTATCGCAACGCTGTTTCTTCTGGAATCATTCCGCAGATCTCGGCGATCATGGGGCCGTGTGCCGGCGGCGCCGTGTACTCGCCGGCCATGGCCGACTGGGTCTTCATGGTTAAGAACACAAGCTACATGTTCATTACCGGGCCGGACGTCATCAGGGCCGTAACGGGAGAAGAGGTCAGCCAGGAAGAATTGGGCGGCGCCATGACTCACAACAGCAGAAGCGGGGTCGCTCATTTTGCCGCCGAGGACGACTGGGACTGCATTGAGCAGATCAGGAAGATGTTGTCCTTTCTGCCCAGCAACAACCGGGAGACCGCCCCGCAGGTTGACACCGGAGACAGCCGGGATCGCATCGATGCTGCGCTGGACGCAATCATGCCCGACAATCCCAAGGCGACCTACGATATGCAGCAAATCATCCGGTCGATCGTGGATAACGGCGATTTCTTCGAGATTCAAGCCCACTTTGCCGAAAACATGATCGTTGGACTCGGGAGATTGAACGGCCAGTCCATCGGTATCGTCGCCAACCAGCCCATGTATCTCGCCGGCTGTCTTGACGTAAATGCCTCGGATAAGGCGACCAGGTTCATCCGATTCTGCGATTGCTTCAACATCCCTCTGCTGACCATTGCCGACGTGCCGGGATACCTCCCTGGTACCGACCAGGAGTGGGCCGGGGTTATTCGTCATGGTGCGAAGCTGCTCTGGTGCTATTCCGAAGCTACCGTGCCCAAGATGACATTGATCACCCGCAAGAATTACGGCGGCGCGTATATTGCCATGTGCTCCCGCCACCTGGGAGCCGACATGACATTGGCCTGGCCCACGGCCGAGATCGCGGTCATGGGCGCCGAGGGCGCGGCCAACGTTATCTTCCGCCGGGATATTCAGGAAGCCGCCGATCCTGACGCCAAACGGCAGGAAATAATCGATGACTACCGTAAAGCGTTTTACAACCCATATGTCGCCGCGAGCCGCGGTTACATCGATGCGGTGATCCTGCCGAGAGAGACGCGGGTGCGGCTCATCGAAATTCTGGAAACGCTTAGCAACAAACGGGAGACGCGACCTCACAGAAAGCATGGAAATATTCCGCTGTGAGCTAGATGTGAAATCCGGTCCTCGCCAGGTTGATCGGCGGCGGCCGTCAACTTAGACGACTCTAGAGAGGCTAGGTATTAAAGTGACAACTCGCGAATGGTTTGAGTCCAACATCGATTACGGCCGCAGCCTGATTAGTTCTGGTTTGGAGGGGGCGTTCTCCGCGCAGAAGAAGACCCTTGAGGGTGCGCCCGTTAGTTCAGTCCTGATTGATTCGGTTCGCAACTCGTGGATGCCGGCGGTGATCGGGGCCTACGTCGGCGCACTAGGCGCGTCCCTTGGGCACAGGCGCAAACCCAACTACGGCGCGATCCTGGGAGCTAGTTTGCTCGGAGCGGCAATTGGGCTCACAACAGGTATGGCTTGGGGCACACGGCGTTTGACTGGAGGTATGGCTCGCGGAGCGAAAAAGAACATCGATGTTGCGCGCGATGCGCACTGGTTGGAAAAGAATCCGATTGACTACGCGTAATCCGGGGGGATCTTGGTGAGATTCGTTGGGTACGGTCCAGTTAGGAGTGAGGCTCTCTAGGAGTACGGGATGTCGGGCACCATGGTGGAAGTTATAGATTCACCCGCGCAAGCGACATACTGGGTTTTTCAGGGGCGAGTGCTGTTTTCGATTATTCCCCTCTTGGGCATCGCGTGCTTTGCCTACCTCATGGCTAGACGCGTGGCGCCACTGCTGCGAAGCGCACCGGATTTTCGTTTTGACCAGATATCGATCCGGTTCACGAGAAGCTTGAAATTCTGGCTGGCTCAATGGAAGCAGCCACGCTACCTGGTTGCGGGTGTCCTTCATATCATTCTCTTCGCTGGCTTCCTGGCACTATCGGTTCGTTCCGTCTCGCTCGTGGCGCTCGGTATCTCCGATCATTTCGTTATCCCGGGTTTCTCCGGCGGCGTGGGCCATTCCTACAACCTGATTAAGGACTATGCCGCAACCCTGGTATTCCTCTGCGTAGTGATCGCCGCGATTCGCCGGGGTGTCATCAAACCCGCACGGTATGCGGTACCGGCAAAATACGGCAAGGATCACACTGCTGAAGCCATCCTCGTTTTGGGGCTGATCGCCATACTGATTGCTTCTGAGAGCGCTTTCGAGGCCAGTAAGGCTGCCTTCCAGATGCAGCTTGGCCAACCGGCGGAAACGTTGGCTCCGCTGTCCTTGGCTTGGATGATGAAGAACGCGCTGCTTTCAACTGCGCGGCCGTGGCTCCGGAATCTTCACCTTAGCAGCTATCTCATACATGAATTGACCTTCTTCGCTTTTCTCTGTTTCCTGCCCTTGGGAAAACACTTTCACGTCATCACTTCACTCTTCAATGTCTACTTCGCGAAGTTGCGCCGGGGAACTTTAAAGCCGGTGAGGTGGGGCGTTAGCGATGAGCAGTTGGATCAGGTGAAATCCTTCGGAGTAAAGAAGTTCGAGGACTTTACCTGGAAACACATGCTGGATTTCTACTCCTGCGCGGACTGCGGCAGGTGCTCGGATCAGTGTCCGGCTAATGCCGTGGGAAGACCATTGTCGCCGAGATTCATCACCATCAAGGCGCGAGATTATAGCTTCCGGCACTATCCGCTTTTCGGAAAGCGGCGCGAAGGCGAGCCATTGATCGGCGGTATTTTTTCGGCGGACGAAATCTGGTCCTGCACAACCTGCGGCGCATGTGAAGAGGAATGCCCGCTGATGATGGAGTACATCGACAAGATCGTCGATTTGCGGCGCGGCATGATCGATGAAGGCAATGTGCCGCAATCGATGCAAAAGCCGCTGAAGGCGCTTGAGAGCCGCGGCAACCCATACGGCAAGATGGAGAAAAAGAAGGCCGACTGGGTCAAGGAGAAGGAGTTCGAGCAGGGCTGCCAAGTCAAGATCCTGAGCGGGAACAATAGTGCGACGACGCTGTACTTTGTCGACAGTATCACCTCCTACGATGACCGGATGCAGTCGATTGGCCGGGCCACGGCGAGGATTCTCAGCGATGCCGCGGAGGATTTTGGCATCCTGGGCGCCGCCGAAAAGGATAGTGGTCACGAAGTGCGGCGGTTCGGCGAAGAGATGTTGTTCATGACCTTGAGGGACCACAACATGGATGCCATCAAGGCATCCGGAGTTCAGCGGATCGTTACCGCCGACCCCCACGCCTACAACGCCCTGAAGAACGATTACAAGGGGGCGCCGCCGGTGGAGCACATCAGCCAAGTGATCGCCCGGGAAGTGAAAGCCGGAAAGATCAAGCTGAACCGGGTCGAAAGCGAAGACACCGTCTATACCTACCATGATCCCTGTTACCTGGGGCGGCACAACCAGGTTTACGACGATCCGCGAGATGTGCTTGATGCCATCCCTGGCTTGAAGAGAGTCGAAATGAGCCGGTGCCGGGACCGCTCGTTCTGCTGCGGCGGGGGCGGGCTCATGCTGTTCTACGAACCTCAGGAAGAGCAACGAATGGGCGTGTTGAGAGTCAAGATGGCTGCCGAAGCCGGGGCCAATGTGCTCGTGACTGCCTGTCCGTTTTGCATGGTGAACATGGAAGATGCGATCAAAGTCGCAGGGATGGAAGGGAAAATGACGGCGATTGACCTGACGGAACTGGTTGACCGTCACGTCGCGCGTGCGAGTCCTGTGACGGTGTGAGAGCGAGCATGGGCTGGATGAAGTCGCGCAGCGATTACTGGAGAGCAGCAATTCGGGGAGGCTGAATGTGGAGATTTTAGTTTGTGTCAAGAGAGTGCCCGACACTTCGGAGAACGAGATTGAATTCAACAGTGCGGGGAACGATATCGAGCGTGACGACCTCGTGTATTCGGTGAATGAATGGGACAACTATGCAGTCGAAGAGGCCCTTCAGATCGTTGACAAAGTCGGCGGTAACGTCACTGTCGTCACCGTGGGAGACGACGATGACGAGGAGATACTGCGCCGAGAGATGGCAATGGGCGCCAAGAATGGCGTGTTGATCTCAGACGAGGCCTTCAGCGGATCGGATGGAACGGGTATCGCGAGAATCCTGGCAGCCTTCGTGCGGAAAGGCAACTACGACCTGATCCTGACCGGAGTCCAGGCGGAAGCCGGGAGAGCTCAAGTGGGTGGAATGATGGCGGCGATGCTGGACTATCCGTTCGCGTCTCTCGTCAATTCCATCGAGGTCCATGACGGCAACCTGAAGATCAGCCGGGAAATCGCGGGCGGCAACAAGGAGATGAATGAGATCGACCTGCCGTGCGTGCTTTCGATTCAGACTGGGATTAATGAACCCCGTTATGTGGGCATTCGAGGCATTCGGCAAGTGGCCAGTGTGAAAATTCCAACCCTCGGCGCGTCGGACTTGGGCGTTGAGCCCGGTGCCGTGGGGAAAGCCGCGGCGAAGGTGAAGCGCGTGGACTATTTTGTTCCCGCTCTGGGCAAGGGAGCCGAAATGCTGGAGGGCAGCCGGGAAGAGATCATCGACAAACTTATTGAGTTGGTAAAAGCCAAAGGAGGGTTGAAATAATGGCTCGGATCTTCGCCTACATCGTACATAAAGGTGGGGCGCTCGACGATGCATCGGCCGAATTGGTGGCTGCTGCAAAAAAGATCGATGCCGCCTCCTCCCCTACAGCCATTGTTACCGGTTCCGGTGTGGATCTCGATGCCGTTTGCAACAGCCTAGCCGCCTCTTACGGCGAGATATGGAAGATCTCGAAGGAAGCCCTTGCCTACCCCAATTCCGACTTGGTCAGAAAAGCCCTGGTGAGCGTGCTGCCGGCGGGAAGTATTTTGCTGGTCCCGCACGATCACTTCGGCATCGATCTGTCACCGGGGCTTGCCGTCAAGATGAATGCACCTTTTGTCTCTGACGTGATGGACATTGGAGGCATCGAAGGCCGTTACCTCAAACTGGTCCGCCAGGAGTTCGGCGGACAGGTCAGTGCGCACATGCAGTGCGATATTTCAGGAGGCGCGGTCATCAATATCCGTCCTGGCGCATTTAAGCCTGTGGAAAGCGCTCCTGCCGGCGGCAAGGTTGTTGATAAGTCGTCTGAGGTAGCCGATCTGGCGGCGCGGCGTCGCTATCTCGAGACCATCGCTTCCGAAGCAGGCGATGTAGACATCAGCAAAGAGGATGTTCTGGTTTCCATCGGTCGTGGCATCCAGGAGCAGGAGAACGTGGAAATCGCCCAGGACCTGGCCGACGCCATGGGCGCGGTGGTGTGCTGCTCCAGACCGGTGGTCGATGCCAAGTGGATGGATAAGTCCCGCCAGGTGGGCTCGTCCGGACAAACCGTCAAGCCGAAAGTTTACTTGGCATGTGGCATCAGCGGCTCGTTTCAACATCTGGCCGGTATTAAAGGCAATCCCTTTATCGTCGCCATCAATAAGAACCCCAAGGCACCGATTTTTCAGGTAGCAGACGTCGGCATTGTCGACGACCTCCTGGAACTCTTGCCGGAACTAACAAACAAGATCCGTGAAACGGTGAAATAGAGGCTTCCAATGATTACCAATAAGACCCTGAAATCAAGCTTAAAAGCGCTGAAGGACTTCGCCAAGAAGCGCCTGGCGGACCAGGAACTCATAGCATTGGACGCCCGCGACGAATGCCCGCTGGAAGTGGTGCGGGACATGTGCTCGCCCGACAAGCTGGGCATTCACCTGCTGTTCCTTTCAGAAGAGTACGGCGGCTTGGGCGGCGGCACCTTCGACTTCTATCGCGTCTGCGAGGAGCTGGCGCGGATCGATCTGGGCGTGGCCACCGCCGTGTTTGCCACCTTCCTTGGCAGCGACCCGATCTTATTCGGCGCCACGCCGGAGCAGAAAAAGATTTGGCTGACCCGCATCGCGGAAGAGGGGTTGATCTTTGCCTACGGCGCCACCGAACCAGAAGCGGGCAGCGATCTGGGCGCCCTGCTCAGCACGGCGGAGCGCGTCATGGATGGCGACCGCATCGCCGGCTACAAAATCAGCGGATTAAAACAGTGGATCAGCAACGGCGGGATCGCTGATGCCTACACGATCCTGGCTAGCACGCCTGCCGGCCCGAGCTGGTTCATCGTAGAAAAGGGCGCGCAGGGATTCAGCCACGACAAGCCTGAAGACAAGCACGGCATCCGCCTAAGTAACACCGCGGCCCTCGCGCTCGATAACGTCTATGTCGATGCCGACCGGCTGGTGGGCGGCGTCGAAGGCCAGGGGCTGATTCAGGCGCAACTCGTGTTCGGGTACACGCGCCTGATGGTGGCGGCGTTCGGACTCGGCGGCGGCTGGGCCGCGCTCGATCGCGCGATCCCTTATTCCACCAAGCGTATCCAGGCCGGGGCGCCGCTCTCGGAGAAACAGGGCTACACGCATAAGCTGATCGTGCCGCACGTGGCCCGCCTGGAGGCGAGCCGCGCCTACATCGAAGAGACCGCCGAGCGCATTGACGCCGGCGAAGGAAGCCTGAACACCGAGGGCGCCATCGCCAAGTTCCTGGCGACCGAGGCCGGCAACATGGCCGCCGACGCCAGCATTCAGGCCCTGGGCGGCTACGGCTACACGCACGAATACATGGTGGAAAAAATCAAGCGTGACGTTCGCATCACCACGATCTACGAGGGTACCTCCGAGATCATGGAGATGACGATTGCCCGCGACCGCTGGCAGCTTCACCTGAAGACGCGGGGACAGCACTACCACGAGCAGGCGCGCCAACTCGAACAGTTGCACCTCAACCATCCGAGCGTGGGTGCCAACATCGCAGCATTGGCTTTGCATGCCTTGGCCGAGGTAATGGAAAAGGCCCGTTCCGCGCGCCTGACCCGTCACCAACATATTTTGCTGCGGCTTGGCGAACTGATTGCCTACGCCGAGTGCGCGGGCTGCCTGTGCCGCCGCGCGGCGCGTTCCGCCGAGGGCAAGCTTAACGAAAAAGCCAACCTGCGCTTCGACGCGACAGCCCTGGCGGCATTGAGCCGGGTATTCGCCCGCGAGGCGGCACTCAAGGTATCGGAAGAAGGTCTCCGGTGGGTCGCCGGCGCCGATGGCGTAAGCGATTCCGAGATGGCCGCGTTTGAGGCAGATTTGCGACTGCCCGGCATCCATCGCGCGCAGGCAGGCCTGCTCGCGGATATGGATCACATTGCCGCCGTGCTTTATAACCGCGCGGCTAAGCGGGCGGGGGCATCAGCCTAGTTTTCATTATTGAGGAACGTGGAACGAGGTCTGACCTGTCACGGGCCAGATACCAATTCGAGTCATATATAGGAAATGCCATCATGGAAGATTCAGCTTATCGAGCGATTGCGATTGTCGGCGCGGGCGCGGTTCTGCCCGATGCTCCGAATGTAGCAACCTTCTGGAACAACGTGAAGAACGCCCGTTACTGCGTCAGTGAGGTTCCTGCCGACCGCTGGGACCCAGCGCTTTACTATGATTCCGATCACGCTGCGCCCGATAAGACCTACTCGAAGATTGGCGGGTGGGTGCGCGAGTTCGTCTGGGACCCCATGAAGTGGCGCATGCCGCTTCCGCCGCGTGTCGTCAATGGCATGGACGACGCGCAAAAATGGGCGATTGCTTGTGTCCGCGAGGCGTTGGAGGACTACGGCTACCCCAAGCGGCCGCTGGACAGCGAGCGCACAGCGGTGATTCTCGGCAATGCCTTGGGCGGAGAAAAGCATTATCTCACTTGCCTGCGCCTGTATTTTCCGGAATATGCCCGCGAACTGAGTGAAAGCGCCAGCTTCGCCGCGCTGCCGGAAACCATGCGACGTGACATCACGCGTGAATTACAGACCCGGATTGCGAAGCTCCTTCCCGAAGTCACGGAAGATTCGATGCCCGGCGAATTGGCCAATTGCCTTGCCGGCCGCATCGCGAACCTTTACAACCTTCGCGGCCCCAATTACACGACGGATGCGGCGTGCGCATCAGCGATGGCGGCGATAACTTCGGCAGTGCATGGGCTGGTGGCGAATGATTTTGACGTTGCCGTCACCGGCGGCATCGACCGCAATATGGGTGCTCCGAGCTTCGTTAAGTTCTGCAAGATCGGCGCGCTTTCGGCAACCGGCACTCGCCCCTACGCGGAGGGCGCCGACGGCTTCGTCATGGGCGAAGGCGCGGCTGTCTTTTTGCTCAAACGTTTGGCGGATGCCGAGCGCGACGGGGACAATATCTACGCGGTGCTGCGCGGCATTGCCGGCTCAAGCGATGGAAAAGGAAAAGGCATCACGGCGCCTAACCCGGTTGGCCAAAAACTCGCGGTCGAGCGGGCCTGGCGGAACGCCGGAGTGTCCCCCACTGCGGGGACATTGATTGAAGGCCACGGCACATCGACTCGCGTAGGTGATGTCGTCGAAGTGCAGAGCATGGCTGAGGTGCTCAGCAGCTTCCACTTGCCCGTGGGTTCGGTGGCGCTTGGTTCGGTCAAATCGAATATGGGGCACCTCAAAGGGGCTGCTGGAGCCGCTGGATTGCTGAAGACCGTGCTGGCGCTTCGAGATAAGGTGCTGCCGCCCAGTGTGAATTGCCAGCGTCCCAATCCGGAAATGGATTTTGCCCACTCTCCTCTTTTCGTTAATACCGAACTGAAACCATGGACGGTTGCGGCCGATAGCGTGCGGCGTGCCGGCCTGAGCGCTTTTGGTTTCGGTGGCACCAACTTCCACGCCGTGCTGGAAGAGTACATTCCCCACAAGATCACCGGCGGCAACGGGAAGCGATCGGTTGCGGCCGGCCTGCCGATGTCGATGCCGCAGAGTGGAGCCATGAATGCGCGCGATGTTTCCCGCACTGCGCAGGTTGATTCCTCATGTAAGGCGCCCTTGCGAGGCGCTCTGGTAATCGGCGCCGCCTCAGCGGCTGCGCTGGCCGAGCGTTTGCGAACGGTGCAGAAGGCGGCTGAAGCAGGCAGCGCACCGGCGCCGGCCGCACCGGCTGAATCGGATCTGCGCGCGCCCGAACGCTTGGCAATCGACTATGCCGACGCTGCTGAACTGGCGGAGAAATCGGCCAAGGCGCTGAAGGCAATGGCGGCCAATCAGCCGCCGGTGTGGAAGGCTCTGCGCGCCCAAGGCATCTTCCGCGGTCAGGGGCCTGCCCCCAAAGTTGCATTCCTCTATACCGGACAAGGCTCGCAGTACGTGAACATGCTTCAGGAACTCCGCGACGTCGAACCGATCGTGGCGGAAACTTTTGCCGAAGCGGATCGCGTGTTGACCCCCATCCTGGGCAAGCCGCTCAGCGAATTCATCTTCGTTGACGCCGCCGATGCCAAGGCCGTCGCCCGGTCCGAAGAAGATCTGCGCCAGACCGCGATTACCCAGCCCGCCGTGATCGCGAGCGATCTTGCGCTGACCAGGTTGGCGGCCGCTTACGGCATTGAGCCCGACATGGCGATGGGCCATAGCGTGGGCGAATACGGAGCTTTAGCTGCGTCCGGTGCCTTGCCCTTCGCGGACGCCATGGAAGCCGTCAGCGCCCGCGGCCGCGAAATGACCAACGTGTCTTTCGAAGACAACGGCCGAATGGCGGCCGTGTTTGCGCCACTGGAGGAAATCGAGCGGATTCTGAAGACGATCGACGGCTATGTAGTGACCGCCAATATCAACAGCAACGGCCAAGCGGTGATCGGCGGGGCGAGTAAGGCAATCGAGCAAGCGATCGAAGCATTCCTGAAAGCCGGCTACAACGCCGTGCCCCTGGCGGTTAGCCATGCTTTCCATACAAAGATCGTAGCTCCGGCCAGTGTGCCGTTCGGACGGATGCTGGCACGGCTGCGTCTGCAGTCGCCGCGGCTGCCGATCATCTCGAACATAGACGGCGAGTTTTATCCCACCGGACCGGACATTGTGCCGAAGATGCTGGACATGCTGGCGACGCAGATCGCTTCTCCCGTGCAATTTGTGAAAGGTCTGGAGACGTTGTATGCCGCCGGCGCCCGCGTTTTCGTGGAAATAGGGCCGAAGAAGGCCTTGCAGGGATTTGCCGACGATGTGCTCGGCGCTCGCGGCGATGTGGTTTCGCTGTTCACGAATCACCCGAAAGTCGGCGATATCGCCTCCTTCAACCAGGCGCTGTGTGGCCTGTATGCCGCGGGATTGGGCCGCGGGCAGGCTGAGACATCTCGCGAAACCTCGATGGCGTCGGTGCAAAGGCAGAGTGCTGCGCCCGCCTGGCTCCCGGTGACGATCACCGGAGCGGCGCTGGGCCTGCCGGGAACCGAACGCATCTTCGACGATGCCAATGTCAGCCGTATGCTCCGGGGTGAGCAATTTATCGATGTGGTCCCCAATCGCCTTCGCCGCGCCATGCTCGAAAAGAACATTACGCGCCTGGTGAAGAGCGACAATGGTGGACCGGTATTTGAGTCGATCACGAGTGCGTCGGATGTGATCAGGCTGGCTGCCCGCGGAGGCGCCTTCGAGCTTGATAAGGAATTCGGCGTTTCAGCCGAACGCTTGGCCGCCCTCGACCAAACCACGCGGCTTGCCATTGGGGCTGGGCTCGACGCGTTACATGACGCCGGCATCCCGCTGACCATGCACTATAAAACCACCAGCAAAGGTACGAAGTTGCCGGAGCGGTGGGGGCTGCCGGAGGCTCTGCGCGACGATACCGGTGTGATTTTTGCCTCCGCTTTCCCTGGCTGCGACTCTTTCGCCGATGAGGCGTCCCGTTATTACGCGGACCAAAGCCGCCGTCAGCAACTGGCCACGCTGGAAGAGCTGCGCCTCCGGGCGGCGGGAGCAAATGGCCTCGGAGAAGAGATAGGCCGGCGCATCGACGAGTTGCGTGCCGCCCTCGAAGCAGAGCCGTATCTCTTCGACCGGCGCTTCTTGCTCAGAGTTTTGCCGATGGGACATTCGCAATTTGCCGAGTTCATCGGTGCCCGGGGTCCGAATACGCAGATCAACGCCGCCTGCGCGAGCACTACGCAAGGGGTCGCTCTGGCGGAAGACTGGATTCGCGCCGGGCGGTGCCGCCGGGTAATCATCATCTCGGCGGACGATGTCACCTCCGACCACCTCATGGGATGGATGGGCGCTGGCTTTTTGGCTTCGGGAGCGGCAGCTACCGACGAAGTGGTGGAAGAGGCCGCACTCCCCTTCGACCGCCGCCGGCACGGCCTGATTATGGGCATGGGTGCGGCGGCCCTTGTGGTCGAGAGCACAGACGCCGCGCGCGAACGCGGAATCCGCCCCATCTGCGAGGTGTTGAGCACTGTCGCGGCCAATAGCGCCTTCCATGGCACCCGACTTGATGTCAATCACATCGGCGACCTGATGGAGCGCCTTGTATCCCAGGCGGAAGAACACGCAGGCATTTCACGTCATCAGGTGGCGCCGCAGACGGTTTTCGTTTCGCACGAAACCTACACGCCCGCGCGAGGCGGCAGCGCTTCGGCGGAGATCCACGCGCTGCGTCATGTCTTCGGCGAAGACGCGGACCAAATCGTAATCGCCAATACCAAGGGCTTCACCGGCCATGCCATGGCTACAGGTATTGAAGATGTCGTTGCGGTAAAGGCGCTGGAAACGGGTTGTGTACCGCCAGTTGCCAACTTCAAGGAAGTTGACCCTGAGCTGGGCACATTGAATCTGTCCAAGGGCGGCGCTTACCCCGTCGAGTACGCGTTACGCTTGGGTGCCGGGTTTGGCTCGCAGATTTGCATGTCGCTGTTGCGTTGGGTGAAGACCAAGGATGGGGCTCGTACCCGCCCGAGCGCATTGGGATACAGTTCTCGCATTGCCGACACGGATACCTGGAATGCTTGGCTGGAGCGGATAGCCGGCCATCCCGCGGCGGACCTGGAAGTGGTCCAGCGAACGTTGCGCGTGCGAGATCAAAGGGGCGCCGCAAGACTTGCCGAAGCTGCCCAGGAGGTTCGCTCGGCGCCGGCGCAAGTTGCGCGCGTAGTAGCGCCTCCGCCGGTACTCGAGAAAAAGCCAGTGGCAGCACCGTCTGTCAGTGATCTTCCCAAGTTAGCGGTGAAAGCTGCGGTCGCGGAGCCAGCACCTTCCGCGCCGCCAAAAGTGGAAAGCGATCCGGTACAGGAACGCATCCTGGCACTGGTAGTCGAAAAGACCGGCTACCCCAAGGACATGTTGGACTTGGACCTGGATATGGAAGCCGACCTCGGGGTAGATACAGTTAAGCAGGCGGAGTTGTTCGCAGCTATTCGCGAGATTTACGACATTCCGCGCGACTCGAACCTCAAGCTGCGCGATTTCCCGACGCTGAAACACGTCATCGGGTTTGTCTATAGCAAGCGCCCCGATCTGGCCGAAGCGAAGGCGAAGTCGGCGCAGAAAGAAGTCGTGCAGGAACTTCCGCAAGCTGTTACTCCGGCTCCGGTTGCGGTGGCGGCGAGCGTAGTCGCAGCCGATCCGGTACAGGAAACCATCCTGGCACTGGTAGTCGAAAAGACCGGCTACCCCAAGGACATGTTGGACCTGGACTTGGACATGGAAGCGGACCTCGGGGTAGACACGGTCAAGCAGGCGGAGTTGTTCGCAGCCATTCGCGAGATCTACGACATTCCGCGCGACTCGAACCTCAAACTGCGCGACTTCCCGACGCTGAAGCATGTCATCGGGTTTGTCTATAGCAAGCGCCCCGATCTGGCTCTTGCGCCTCCTCCATCTTCGACAATCGCGCAGCCCACGCCCACGCCGAAGGCAGTTGCCGTCGAAGCGGTCGCAGACGATCCGGTACAGGAAACCATCCTGGCACTGGTAGTCGAAAAGACCGGCTACCCCAAAGACATGCTGGACTTGGACCTCGATCTGGAAGCCGACCTCGGCGTCGATACGGTTAAACAGGCGGAACTGCTTGCCGCAATCCGCGGGATCTACAACATTCCGCGCGATGAAAACCTCAAGCTGCGGGATTTTCCGACCTTGGCGCATGTGATCAAGTTTGCACATGACAAGCTGGCTGCCGTGGCAGGGACGTCCGCTGCAATCTCCTCCGCAGTCGAGGAAAAACCGGAACCGAAGGCTGGACCGATTGCCGCCGTAACTCCGATCGTTGCATCACTTGACGCGGCGAACAGCATTCCACGCCGCGTGCCGGTACCTATGTTGCGGCCGGCGCTCACTGTTTGTAAGCCTACAGGCGTTGCGCTAGGCCCTGGCAGTCGGGTAGTGCTTATGCCGGATAAGGGTGGCGTGGCGGATGCGCTGGCGCAACGGCTCCAGGCGTTTGGTGTGGAAGTTTTGCGCATTGAGGACGCACCAGCCGCTGACGCCTTGGCCAATCAAGTGAACACGTGGCTGGCCGCCGGCCCGGTGCAAGGCGTCTACTGGCTGCCGGCGCTGGATGATGAGGGAAGTCTCAGCCAAATGGATCTGACGGGCTGGAGCGAAGCCCTGCGGGTGCGCGTCAAGGCGCTTTATACCACCATGCGCGTGTTGTACGAGCAGATTGCGTCGTCGGGCGCGTTCCTGGTCTCGGCTGTGCGCCTCGGAGGACAGCACGGCTATGACGATGCCGGCGCAGTCGCACCGCTAGGGGGCGCGGTCACAGGCTTTACTAAAGCCTACAAGCGGGAGCGGGCGGACGTTCTGGTCAAAGTCGTCGATTTCGAACCGGATCGTGATGCATTGCAAGTCGCCGAAGCCCTCATCGACGAAACTCAGCGCGATCCCGGTGCGGTTGAGATCGGTTACAAGAGTGGACTGCGCTGGACGGTTGGGCTACAGGAACAACCCGCAGCCGATGGTCAGCCCGGCATGACGCTGGATAAGGACTCGGTGTTTGTAATCACCGGGGCGGCTGGAGGAATTGTCTCGGCCATCACCGCCGATTTGGCGGCAGCTTCCGGCGGCACTTTCTATCTGCTTGATCTGGTGCCGACGCCCGATGCGAACAATCCCGATCTCAAGCGCTTTGTGAGCGACAAGGAAGGACTAAAGCGCGATCTGATTGCGCGCATACAGTCTCGTGGCGAGCGGGCCACGCCCGCGCTGGTCGAGAAGGAGCTGGCTGCTCTGGAGCGGGCGCAGGCTGCTCAGAAGGCGATCGATACGGTGTGCGAGGCCGGCGGAACGGCATACTACTTCAGTGTCAACCTCACCGATGCGGACGGTGTGGCCAACGTGATCAACCAGGTTCGCGAACGCAGCGGACGGATCGACGTGCTGCTGCACGCCGCAGGTATGGAGCGCAGCCACTTCCTGCCCGATAAGGAGCCGCGTGAGTTCGACTTGGTCTTCGACGTTAAGAGTCACGGCTGGTTCAATCTTCTGCGCGCCATCGGCGACATGCCTCTGGGGGCAACCGTGGCGTTCAGCTCGATTGCCGGACGCTTCGGCAACGGAGGACAGACGGACTACAGTTCGGCCAACGACCTGCTGTGCAAGATCACCTCGAACTTCCGCACGACACGGCCGGCTACGCGTGGTATCGCCATCGACTGGACGGCTTGGGGCGGCATCGGTATGGCTACCCGCGGCTCCATTCCTAAGATGATGGAGCTGGCTGGAATAGATATGTTGCCGCCTGAAGCGGGTGTTCCTTTGATTCGCCGCGAATTGATTGCGGGGGGAACACGCGGTGAGATTGTCGTTGCCCAGCGCCTCGGTATTATGCTGAACGAATTCGATGCCGATGGAGGGATAGATACAATTACGGCGCAAGCTTCCGGCGAGAATCGCTTCCAAGCGCAAGGGCCGATGCTTGGCAAGATCGCAGGCATGGGCCTGCACACGGGCCTGATGATCGAGACCATGCTGGACCCGAAGATCCAACCGTTCTTGCACGATCATAAGATCGACGGCACGGCGGTGCTTCCCGGAGTCATGGGGATCGAGGCTTTTGCGGAAGCGGCCTCCTCGATGCTGCCAGGCTGGCACGTGGACGCCATCGAACGCGTGAACTTCCTGGCGCCGTTCAAGTTCTACCGGAACAAGCCGCGAGCGGTCACCATCACGGCGGTCTTTTACCCGCAAGGTGATGCCGTGCTTGCGGATTGTCGACTGATCGGCAGCCGGCAACTCCCGAAACAGGCGGAGCCGGAAGTAACTACTCATTTCACGGCGCGTGTGCGGCTGACCAGAAACCCACTCGAAGCGACCACCACACCGGCGCTGAAGGGGCCGGCCGGAGCGGTCGTCGAGGCCTCCGACGTATATCGCGTTTACTTCCACGGACCAGCGTACCGCGTAGTGGAGCGGGCATGGGGGGAGGAAGATCGCATCGTGGGTCAGATGGCCAAGAGCTTGCCCATCCATCATCAACCCCCCGAGCAGCCGACGGTTGTGGTGCCTCGCCTGATCGAGCTTTGCTTCCAGACCGCCGGGCTCTGGGAAATGAGCGTACAAGAACGAATGGGCTTGCCGCAGTACGTTCATGAAATCCGCTTCTTTCAATTTGCAGATTTAGCTGAAAGCCAGTTACATGCCGTAGTAACTCCCGCTTCGGATGGAAGCTTCGATGCGGACGTTGTGGATGCGGCGGGGAACCGGTGCATGCATTTGGGTGGTTATCGCACGGTCGCGCTTCCGTATACCGTCGATTCCAAGCCGTTTAAGGCACTGCACGTCATGGAGGTCGCGGGCCTGGCTTCTGATTGATCCATCGCCGTCACGGCAGGGCGAGCACCATGGACGTCTACTGGCTTGAACAGGCCGAATCGGAAATACCGGCGCACGATCAGTGGTTAAGCGTTAGAGATGCGGCTTGCCTCGGTGGTCTGCGTTTTGCAAAACGCCGCGCGGACTGGCGACTGGGACGCTGGACAGCGAAACGAGCCCTGGCCATTTACTGGAAGATTCCAACCGATCCCAAGACTCTTTCGGAAATCGAAATACGTCCGGCGCTCTCCGGCGCGCCGGAGGTGTTTCTTGCAGATAAACCAGCGGACGTTGCTATTTCGCTGAGTCACCGCTCCGATGTTGCGGGTTGCGCCATCGCAAAATCCGGAGCAATGCTGGGGTTTGACCTTGAAATCGCCGAGTGTCGCAGCGAGGCTTTTGTCCGTGATTATTTCGCCGCCGAAGAGCAGGGCCTGATTACGCGCGTGCATGCGGCAGACCGCTCTCAGTTAGTAGCTTTGCTTTGGAGCGCCAAAGAGAGCGCACTTAAAGCATTGCGCGCCGGCCTTCGACTGGATACCCGGTCGGTAATCGTAAGTCCTATGGCTCAAGACCAAGGCGGAGATGAACCGGGGCGCATAAGAGAGCTGTATCCCTCCTCCAGGCTGCCATACGCTCTCGATAACTGGTGTCCGCTGCGCGTCCGTTGCGCTGACGGGCAGGTTTTCCAAGGCTGGTGGCAGCACACAGGCAGCCTCTTGCGGACGCTGGTGGCGGCTCCACAACCGGTCCGGCCGACTCTGCTAAAGAATTCTTAGGATCGGGCGCGACCAATACGGTGCGCCGGGCCTACCCAGATTGCTTTTACATCGCCACCTATTGAGTATTGAATAATATACTGACATTATTTGTTGTTCATGATAGAGTCGCCGCATGGGAAATCCGGCGGGGGTACGCAGAGACTTTGCGGCACTGGAGCGGCGGCGGATGCAGGCAGC
>Ga0187864_10000498_pt1 | contig 42955 bp, 37 predicted proteins | sample June2016WEW_11_4_FD_132985 | JGI IMG/M metagenome (GOLD analysis project Ga0187864, IMG submission 132985) | Peatland microbial communities from SPRUCE experiment site at the Marcell Experimental Forest, Minnesota, USA - June2016WEW_11_40 | ecosystem: Environmental > Terrestrial > Soil >...
CCCAGGGGCACAAGACGATGAGCGCCGCGTTGATTCTTCGCGAGGCCGACGTAACCAAACTTGCCGCATGACCACTGAACCTTGCCAAAAAAACAAGATGCCACAGCTTTGCAATGCAGAGAAATCGACAGATTCGAAATGAGGTTCTTTGTCGCTCTCTGCGCTCTCGCGGCCTTCGCGAATTCGGAGCTAAGTTGTTCTCTGAATTTTTTCTCCGCGTCCTCTGAGTACTCTGCGGTGAATAATCCGCCCTTACGCCGCTTCCAGCAGCAGCCCGGTCTTGGCGCCCCATTTCAGCCTGCGGTACGCCTGCACCGTGATCGTGTCGCTTTGCAGCAGCGGCTGAAGCGTCTCGGCCCACAGATCGTCGTGATCCACCAGAAGACGCACGGCCGGTGTCGCGCTGGAGTCGATCGCGAGCTGCGGCAACGCCATGCGGATCAACTCGCCGTTCTCGGCCATCCAGCGCAGGGCCAGGCCGATGCTCGGGAATTGGCTGAAGCGTTTGCCGGCAACGGCCAGAAGAATCAGGCGATGGTCCCGGCCGACGGCCAATATCGCCTGCGGACACATGGGCGGATGAATGGGGCATTGGACCCATCGGCCGTCGGCGCCGCCCTGACGAACGACCGCGTCGAGGATGGATTGTTCGGTTTGGTCGCCGGGTAGATCGAGCACTTCTGTAGTCGTTTGATCGACGACAGCCATCTTTGCCGCCGGTGTCGGGGCAATGTGTCCAGCGGCGGCGGGGCGGTGCTCTTCGGTGATATTGAAATTCATGGGATTCTTTGGCTCGGGGTTGTGTTTTGCTTCCGGCTGAATGGCGGTGGCAACGAATTGGCTGATCACGTTCCAGTGCGGCGCTGGAATCGGATGTGGCTTGTCGTGACTCAGCCTGCAATTCAGGACGGCATGTTCCATGACGTTTGACGCGGGGCGAATGGGAGATTCCCGCTCCAGGGCGCGGCCGAGGAACTGGCGGCTGACGGCATCCAGCTTGCGGAAGACGGCGTCGGCCTGTGCGTCGTCGCGGGCGTTGAGGACGAGCAGTGAAAGCCGCGGCATTTCAAGGTCCGCCAGACCTTTCAGCGCGCGATAGGTGGCAACCACATCCGCGTGATCCGCGGTCGTCAGCAGAATCCAGTGCGGGGTGACGCCCAGAAGTTCCCGCGCCTCGGCCGAGCGGGGGTTCGGCAGGGAGATCAACCAGCGATTGACATCAAATGCCAACTCCGCCAGCGTCTGGCCCATTTGCCGGGTGTCGGCGGCGTCGAGAGTGATCGGCGTCGCGGCGGCGCTGCCGTTCAGCTCGAAACAGCTCACGCCCAGTTCTGCGGAATCGACTTCGATCAGGCCAACGTTGCCGGTTTGGGCGGCCAGGTGGCGGGCGTACTGACGCACACCCTGGGCACGCTGCCCGAGCAGATGGGAAAAGAGGATTGCGGACACCTGGGGCGCGGCGGAGTGGGGCCGAGCTTCGGCGTTCTGCCCAGGCTGCGGCACGGCGGCAGGCAAAGCCTCCGCTGCGATAGGCAAAGCCTCCGCGGCGGTCTCGACAGAATGGGAATCGGTCTCGAGCGAGGCGGCAAATTCTTCCGGGGTCTCGGCGTCGGCCTGCTGACGCGGGGGAATTCGGTTCGTCCTGACGCCGCCGCCCTGGCGGCTCCGAACGTCGCTAAGAAACAGGTGGCTGATCTCGCTGAGCGATCGTTTGGAATCCATGGTTGGGTCCTCGACCAGGTGAAGTCGGCACGCCGCTGCGGAGGCTTTGCCTGCCGCTACGAAACGCTAATCCACTTCGATGACGTTGTTCAGTTCTCCGAACTGATTGACCTCGACATATTTATTGTGCGGATCGGTCATCCACTTGCCGTCCACGACGAAGCGGTAGCGATATCGTCCCGGCTGAAGGGGCAGGCAGGTCCAGAATTCACCCGGCCGGCCGCGATTGACCATCGGCGTGGACATCGGAGACCAGTTGTTGAAATCGCCGGCGATCAGAACCTTCTTGGCTTGCTCGAAGCGCGCGGCGAAGACGACTTCATCGCCGATCTTTTTCGCGCCGTAGAATTCGTCGATCTTCCGGGTCGTGTTCTTGGCCGAAGCGATGGCTGGATGACCATTGCCGCCGGCATTTGCATTGCCGCTGGCATTTCCGTTGCCATTTCCGTTTCCGTTGCCATTTCCGTTGCCATGACCGCTTGCGGCGGAGGGGAGACTGATGCGGGGAGGCGCCGCGGCGGCGGAGAGTTCCTCTTCGTCGGATGAAACAGCGACGGCCGCGGGCTGCGCAACCGGCAGCGCGCTCAGCCGACCGGCGAGCATGGGCCCGCGCGACGGGGCGGCGGCTACCGAATGCGGAGCGGCAACCGCGCCGGCCGTGGGCGCGCTCGCGGGAATCGGCGCCGATTCGGATCGGGCGCTCGCCAGCGTGGGGATCGTATTCCGCCCGAACTGCACGTTCGTGAGTTGGGCAAGCTGCTTGGCTCGTTGCACGAGTTCGGCCGGGCGCGAGAGCTTGTCCATGGGGGTTGGTTCCAAATCCACGGGCGTATGACCCATCAACTCGCGGGCGAGGTTCACGAAATCCTTGTACCCACGGCTGCCGGGATCGTATTCGGTGATGGGCTGTCCGAAGCTGGCGGCTTCCTTCAACTTGGTGTTGAAGTTGACCGTGCTCTCCATGAGATATTCCTTGAACTTATTGCGGAGTTCGGAGAGGACTTCGCGGGCCAGCTTGGTGCGGGTGTCGTAAAGCGTCGGCAGCACGCGGATGAGGATTTCCTGGTCGCACTTGTCGCGGAGCACTTCGAGCGTCTCCATCATCCTGGCTAAGCCGTGGAGGCTGAAATAGCCGGTCTCGACGGGCACGATGACCTCATCGCAGGCGCGCAAAGCATTGAATGTGATCAGTCCGACGCTGGGGGGGCAGTCGATGAGGCACCAGCGATAGTTGGGACGGACCGGTTCAACGGCTTTTCTGAGGCGGTCTTCACGGCCGATGCGACCGGCGAACAACTGCTCAAACGCCGCCAGCTTGATGTTGGCCGGCGCCAGGTCGAAATCGGTGGCGATTTGCCAGACGATGTCCGCGAGGCGGGCCGGCTTTCCATCGCGGTCTTCAATGAGGCAATCGAAGATGGTTCGTTCGATTTGTTCCTCAGGAACCGCCAGACCGACGGCGCAGTGTCCCTGGGGATCCATGTCGGCGAGAAGCGTTTTTTGTCCCAGGCGCGCCAGGCAGGCCGCCAAGTTGATGCTCGTGGTTGTTTTCCCGCAGCCGCCCTTCTGATTGATGATGGCAATGGTCCGCATGTGAGACCTTCCTTGGTAGCCCGACGAGGATAGGAACATGGCCGTTCCGTCGGCCGGCTGTCGGTGCCTATCGCCCAATCGCGCTGGCGCACCTGATCGTATCCCGTGGCTTTATCGGGATGGCGGGGTAGATAACTTTAGTCTTATCGGACAGGGGAATTGCCGGTGGCCTATCGCCTATCGCCCATTGCCCATGCCAAATGACAAGTCACAAATGACAAATGACAAATATTTCGTCCCAGGAAATAAAAATCGCCCCGCCGTTTTTGACGGTGGGGCGATGCGGAGAGAGAAATGCAGACCGTGTTTGTTTGCTGAGCTACTTCGATAGGGCCGGGCGCTCGTCCGCGGCGGCATCGGTGTCTTTGTCCAGATGCCTGGGGGCGACTCGCTCGGCGACGGGACGGGCGCTGCGGGCGCCGCCGCCGGCCACGGAGCCGGAGCGCGGATGCGTTGGGAGAATAACGATTTCGACGCGTCGGTTCTGAGCACGCCCGGCTTCGGTGGAGTTTGAGGCGATCGGCTGCTGATCGGCGTAGCCGGCGACGCCGAGGCGCGCCTTGCTTACGCCGTTCTTGACCAATTCCGCCGCGACCGAGATCGCGCGGTGCGAGGAGAGATACCAGTTGTCGAAGTTTCCGGCATTGATCGTCGCCTGCCGCGTCACCCGCTGATTGTCCGTGTGTCCGGCGACCATCAGTTCATATCCGACGGCTTCGGGTGAATTGAGGATCGAAGCGAATCGCTCCAGCGTGCCCATGGCCCGTTCGTTCAGGTCCGTGCTGCCGGAACTGAATGTGACATCGCTCTTGAACTTCACAACGCCGCGGGCTGCGTCGAAGGTGACAATGTCCGGGTTGGCGTTGGCAAATTCAGTGAGGCGGTTGCTGAGGTTGGCCGGAAGCGCGGTTTCGCCGATTTCGACAACCTGCGGCGGACGATTCAGCATGTCCTCATACTTCTGCGTGATCGCCGCATTCTGGGCCTGCAACTGCGCGACCTGCTGGGAGTAATTGGCCAGCATGGCCTGCGTCGTGTTGCCGGAATTGGCGATCTGTTCAAGCTGTGCCTTGTAAGCGTCCGCCTGAGAGCGAGCGCTCTTGGCGTCGGCCTCGGCCTGATTGAGTTGTTCAACCGCTTGATCGCGGCTGAGCTTCATCGCGCTATATTGTTCAGCAGAAACGCAACCGGTGAGCGAAAAGGCGAGTGTGGCTATTCCAAGCCACTTGTGCATCCGTGCCATGTGGGCCTCCATGCGAATGAATTGTAAATGCGGCAAGCGATGTGCAACTCGCTTTTTCTACCGCGTACACGCGGCATTCTGCCAAATGCTCCGGGATTTGCAAGGGCCAGCGCCGATAAAAAGGGGAGATTTTGCAGGGCTAACCCAAGGCGCGGGCGGATGGCCGCGTCAAAAAAAGCAACTGGGGTTTCAGCAGCTCAGCGCGCCGTCGTCTTGCCGATGATCAGGCCAACGACGAAAAAGAGGAGCGTCACCGCCAATCCACCGGCCGCGACGCCGAGGAATCCATATTTCCCGACGTTCTGGAGCAGGTCTGGGCCGGTATCGAGCACCCCGGTCACCAGGGCATAGGCGCCGAAAATAACCACGAGGGAAGCGCCCAGGGCGGCAGCGCCGAAGGCGGGGGCCATGGGGTCGGCTTCCTCTTCGTAAAATGCCGGCGCGGCCGAGGCTCGACTGGTGGATGGAGCATCGGCCATTGCGCCGCGGATTTCGACGACCTTTTGGCCTCCGGAGGCGTCGCCGGTGACTCGCCTTCCCGAAGCGGTGCCGCCTGGGGCGATTTCGTCCAGCAATTCCGCGCCGAGCGAGGTGTCATCGCTTTCGCGGGTCAGATCGAGCAATCCTGAACCCGAGCCAACACCCTCGCTGGCCATGTCGGCCAGCCCGGGGGCGATGGCAGTTTGTGCCGAGGGGTCCACGCGTTCGACCTCGTCGTTTTGGAAGACATCGACGCCGGGCCGGCTGCCTTGGGAGGTGCCGGAAAGCCCTGCCACGCTGCCGGTGGGGCGACCGGGTGATGGAACACCGCCGACTGAACCCGACAGACCCAGGTCCGTGGCCAAGGCGGTATCTTCCTTGAGGGTCATCCCCGCGCCGGACGAATGGCCGGCATCGGTATCGACCAGCCCCAAAGCCGCGCCGGAACCCGAGCTGGAGCTGCTTAGCCCGCTGCCGACGCCGCTGCCGATTCCGCTGCCGATTCCGCTGCCGATTCCGCCCAGGCCGCTTCCCACGCCGCTGCCGCCTTTGCTGTCGGCCAGGCCGATGGCCATGCCGCTGTCAGCGGCGGCCAGATCGGTGAAATCGCCGCCCCCGCCGCTGAGTTCCGCTTTCAGCGCTTCCACCTGGTCGGCTTTGAACATGAGCCGCGGGCCGTCGCGGAATTCGCGTAGCCGGCCTTCGCGGGCAAATTGCTTAATATCCTCTTCGCTCTTGCTTAGGGCGGCCTTGGCCTCTTCAAGCGTGTAAAACATCTTGGCCATCATGGGCGTGGTCTCCTAGGGATTGTTATCGCGTGGAGCAGGTGGAATAACCGAGGGAAGCTGTGATTCATTCATACGCTGGTTCTTTGCGGCATCCTCCACGGCCTTTTGGATATCATACCAAGCCGGGAAAGTATTATAGTTCTTCAAATCCAAATCGTAACGGAAATTTCGAGCGGCCGACAGAATCAGGGCCTTTTCGCCGGCGCGATATTCATAGACGCAAAGGGATTGCCGCTGCGTATCCAGCAGATAGCATCCCCACACTTCGGGATGGAGCTGGCAGGGCATGACGAATATGCCGTTTCCACCGGCGATGGGCTGCTCGGGGACGCTCTGGGCGTTGGCGGGACTGGTCATGGCGGGCTGCCCACGACTTAAACGTGCCGCCAAAATCGCCAAAAGTAGCGCCGCGTTGACGTAGAGTGCATAAACTACAGGGCTGCGAGCGGAGTGATACATCGGGTCGGCCAGGTACGGATGGCGAGGGTACTGGAACTCAGGCGATCAATTCGTATTTTAGCCGATCACGGGAACATGCTGCAAGGCAAATGCGTGGTGAGAAGCTCGACGGACATAGCCTTGGCAACGCCCAAAGGCCGGGAGCGGCTATTGGACGATAGCCCGCCGGCCGGCCAAACTTCGCCGCTGGAACCGATCATTCGGCGAGATCGGATCGGTCCGCGACTGCAAATGTTTACTGCTAAAGGTTTTGAGTGGATAGAGGCCCAGGTTCCGATCCCCCGGTTGCCGCCGGAATTGGAAGGATTTCGGCTCCTGCACCTGTCCGATACGCACGTGGGGCAGCGCTGGGACCCTGCTTATGACGAATTGATCGCCCGAACTGAGGCCGATCCGCCGGATTTCATTGTTCACACCGGCGATATCGTGCACAACCACCAAAGTAGTCGCCGCGTCTTGTCGGTGGTGAGGCGGCTGGTCAGTTCGCTGAAATCCCGCCTCGGCATGGCTGTGATCCTGGGCAATCATGACGGCGATTTGCTCGGGCCTCTCCTGGCGAACCTGAACCTGACCCTGCTGGATCACCGTCGCCTGGCGCTGCGTTCGGGATCGGCCACTCTGGAATTCATCGGGGTCGCCGGCGTCGATCGCAAGGATTTCGATCCGGTCTTCCTCCGCTCATTGGGAAGCAAAGGCCCGGCGACGGTTCGCATCGCCCTGTCACATTATCCGGACCTGATTCGCAAGTCGCGGTTTCTGGAGGCGGACCTGTTCCTGGCCGGGCATACCCATGGCGGGCAGGTCTGCCTGCCGGGTGGGATTCCCGTTATCCGCCATGATTCTTTACCGGCAAAATTGATTAGTGGGATTCATCGGGTGTATGACACCTGGCTGGTGGTCAATCCCGGGATCGGGTTTTCCGCATTCCCCGTGCGTCTGTTTTGTCCGGCCCAGGTGATTGAGATTCGACTCAGAAGGGCAGGTGGATCATAGGACGGGAGAGCGCAGCGGAAATGCCGCCGAAGGCCGCGTCAATTGAAGCGCGGCTGGAAGCGTCGAGGAAATTCGCCATCGAAGCAGCGCGCATGTCGCATCACACGCGCTGCCACAACGTGGTCGTGCTGGACATGGCGGGCGTCTCGCCGGTGACGGATTTCTACGTTATCGCCACGGGCACCAGCGCGCGCCAGATGCGAACGGTTTGCGACGACCTCGACGAGTTGGCCGAGAAAATGGGCTTCCGGAGCTACCATCGCTCGGGCTACGAGGGAGAGACCTGGATCGCCCTTGATTATGTGGATGTCGTGCTGCACATCTTCAACCCCGACGCGCGGCTGTATTACGACCTGGAGAACCTGTGGGGCGATGCGAAGCGCGTGGAGTGGGAATGATGCCGATTGAGAAACCAGAAATCCGAAACCAGAATGACGAACCAACGGATAAAACCAGAAACCCGAAATCAGAATGACGAATCAATGACCGAAACCAGAATGACTGAAACAAAAGCCGCCCGCGTTTAGGGCATTCTGGTTTTGGACATTGATTCTGGTTTCTGGTTTCGGATTTCTGGTTTTTTCCCGCATCTCGTAGGATTCACTCGCGTGATAGAAAGGCCCCTCCCATGACCCCGATCGAACGCGTCGATGCCGTGCTCGCCGGACGCAAGCCGGATCGACCGCCGTTCTCCTTCTGGTATCACTTCCCGCACGATCAGGTGGCCGGAACCGCCGCCGTTCGCGCCCATCTCGATCAGCTCAACCGCTATGCGATGGACGTGCTGAAGGTGATGAACGACAACCCCTATCCGCATCCCGGCCGGATCGCGCGGGTGGAAGATCTCGCCTCACTCGTGCCGCTCAAGGGTGACGAAGCAGGCTTTGGCGAGCAGTTGGCAGTTCTATCGGCCTTAAGAACCGCCATCGGCGGCCGGGTCTACATGCCCACCACGGTCTTCAACGCTTGGGCGGTGTTGCGGATGCTGATCCAACGTCCGACGGTGCACAGGCCGCCGAACCTGGATTCATCGGCCGACGCGCCGAGCCGGTGGATCAGGCAAGCCTACCGGGAGAATTCCGAGTTGGTTGCCCGGGCGCTGGAGACCATCGGCCAGAACCTGGCGCGGTTTGCGGCCAACTGCGTGGCCGCGGGGGCTGACGGGATCTTCCTCTCGGTGCGGGACGATTGGGTCGCGGAAGGCGAAGCCTCCGCGGATGCTCCCGAGACGCCGGGGCTTTACGACCGCGTTGTTCGGCCGACGGATCGGGCGATCCTCGCCGCGGTGAACGAGTCGCCCTTCAACGTGCTGCACGTGTGTGGCAAGGCCTTGAACTTCCGGGCCTTCGCCGAGTATCCCGTCCCCGTGCTGAACTGGGCCGACCGCGCCGCCGGGCCGTCGATCCGCGACGTGGCTCCCTGGGCCAAACCCGCCCTTTGGGGCGGCGTGGACAATTTGGCCACGCTGGTGAGCGGCAACCCGCAGCAGGTGCGGGAGGAAGTGGTCGATGCTCTCCGTCAGGCGGAAGATCGCCCCATCATGATCGCTCCGGGTTGCACGTTCGATCCGGCCCGTGTGTCCGAGGCGAACCTGCATGCCCTGGCTGATGCGGTTCGCTAAGTTTAGCCGCGACCCGAAGGGGAGCGCGTTCCATGGATGTTCGAGAATCGCTTTTTAGTGCGTCCTGGACCGCACCCTGCCGAAAGAGATGGATAGCCAGACAGCGGCAGCCAACACGCCCAAGCCCACAAGGATCCACCCAACTAACGCATCAGAACCCTGGGGCCAGAAGAACCAGAGCAGGATGAATCCGACCGCCAGATTCGCAAATCCCCAGAGGGCGTTACTGACCGGCGAGGATTCTCCGACCCCAGGCGGGGAGGCGAACGGTGACTGAAACCGATGGCCGCTAACGCCCTGAACGAAATGGGGCACGCCGTTGGTAAGAAACAGTCCGCTGACGAATTCGAGCACGTAAAAGTACCACGGCATTTCCGGCTTCCTTTCCTTCGAGGGACCGTCTAATTCCGGGGAATTAGCAGCGACATGTCCGAAGACAGCGGCGACTGGGCGCGCCTGATTTGCCCGGCGTCGAACACCACGGCCCGGATCGACCTGAACACGTCAGCTCCGTTGTAGGGGCCGGATATCCTCCAGCTCAACCGCCGCGCCGCCTCATCCCAGTGAAACTTCGTGCGGCGAACCTGGCCGTCGAGGTACGCCTTGGTCAGGCCGTCGTCTTCGACGAGCGTGAAGTCGGCGTCTTTTCCGGGATAGACCTGCACCTCCAGCGGTCCGCCCGGCAACTGGTCCGTGTGCTGGATGGCCGGACCCAGCGGCAAAATCGTGCCGGCTCGAACGTAGAGCGGAATTCGATCCAACGGCGCGTACACCGCAATAACGCGGTTTCCCGTCAACCGTTGACTGGAGCCCGGCACGTACCAATCATCGTCGGGCAAATAGACCTGGCGCCGATTGCCGGGATTCAAAATCGGAGCGGCCATTAGACCGCGGCCGATGAGCCACTGGCTGGTCATGTCAGCCACCTTGGGATCGCTCGGGAATTCCATGACCAACGGCCGCATGAGCGGGGCGCCGGTCTCGTGCGCCTGGTGGGCCAGGCTGTAATACATCGGGATCAGGCGATAGCGCAGGAACAGCGCCTTGCGGATGGCATCCTCCGCGGCCGGGCCATACAGCCACGGAAAGCGCGGCTTCATCTCGTACTCCGAGTGGGCCCGCATCACCGGGAGAAAGACGCCCATCTGCATCCAGCGGGTGAGCAATTCGGGCGAATCGTTTCCCGCATACCCGCCGATGTCGCAGGCGCCGTAGTCCATGCCGGCCAGGCTCCAATTCAGCAGGTCGCCCGGCGTCTTGGCCAGAGTCGGCCAATCCGAAGGAATATCCGCCGTCCACGCCGCCGCGCCGAGCCGCTGCGAACCGGGGAAGAACGAACGATTGATGGTCCAGAGCCGCGCGTTCGGATCCACGGCCGCCAGCGCCATCGCCTGGGCCTGATTCCACCAGTAGTAGGTCGTGTCGGTGATCTCGCCTTCATCGTCCCACCAGCCGTCGATGCCGCACCTGAGCAGCGGAACAAGCTGCCGCGCGTACCAATCGCGGCAATCGGAGTTGGCAAGATCGAGGCAGCGCGCATCGACTCCCTTGCCTTGCGTAAAAATCCATCCGTTCCGGCGCGCCATGAGCAGGGCCGCGCTGTTTCCCAGGCGCGGTTTGCGGATGACCACGAAATGAATGCCCTGCTTTTTGAGCTGCGCGATCTGCCCCGCGGGGTCGGGAAACAGTCGCGGATTCCACGAAAAATCATGATAATCCGCGCTTCCCTGCGGCTTGAGTTCATAGTCATGCCTGGGCGTGAACCATTCAAAATCGATGATGAACGCATCGACCGGCAATTTGCGATCGATGAATTGCTTGGCCGCGTCGTCGATGTATGCCCGGTCTTTCCATCCCCACCGGCTCTGCAAATATCCAAACGTCCAGCGTGGCGGAACGGCCGGATACCCGCTCAATTGGGCATAAGCCCTGGCGGCGTCATATAGATTGGCCGCGGGCATGAGGTAAAGATCCGCTCGCTTCCCCGGAAAATTCCAGGTCACGGATTTTGCCGACCGCCCATCCCAGCTTGCCGGCGCGTTGTCGTCGCTGCTCACCGCCAGCGCGGCGTATCCGGCGTCGGACCAGTAATACGGAATCATCGCGAAACCGCCGGCTACGACGCTGTCGCCCTGGAGATGCAGCAGGTTGCCGGGACCGCCGCGACCGCCGCCTGAACCGTAGAACCGCTCGGTGCTTCCGCCGGCGTGGTCGATCTTGATTTGGACGATGGGTTTACCGGTCCCGTCCTGGCTGATCAGCGTGCCGAGATCGCCGTTGGCAATTACGGTCTTGCCGCCGGCATCGCACAAAGTCCATCGTCCGCCGGGCCGATCGACCCGCAACTCTCCCGCCGCGGTCTTGATGCCGGCGGAGGCCTGATTGGTTGTATTTGCGATGAAGATGCTGGGCAGCGGTGTAATTGGGCCGTCGTAAGACACGCTCAATCGCAGCGCCCCGGTCGTCGCCTGGGCGATCTGGATTTGCGGCGTGTCGGCGGCGGCCGGCAAATCAAAGGCGAGGATCATCAACAGCAGAGCGAGGACGCGGCATCTCATCGGCCCAAAATCTCCAATCCGCCCAAGGCCGCGGCGCATCTTAGTCTCCGTCATGGATTACTCCAGGGCGACAACCGCGAACGTCACTTTTTCCGGGTTCCTCAAAAATTGACGTACCGATCGCTGAGCAGAAATGTGACCGCGTCGAGAAACAACCTCGCGTAGGTCGGCACGGTTGAGTTGGCAGTGAGCTTGCGCATTTCCTCAGCCATTTCTGTCAAATTCGCGTCTTTGTACGCCGCGAGCCGGTAGAGATTCAAGACCCTTTGGGAGAGGTCCATCGGGTTCCCAATGTCGGATTCATACGTGTTGACCGAGAGAGAAGTCAAAAACGGCATTGTGATATACGCGTCGAGCAATTGGTCTTTTACCAGGGAGCGCAGATAGAAATCGATCGGCAGTCCTTTGGTCCAGTTCCCGGACAGGAGCTTCAGGTATTTATCGATCGAATTCTTGTTGAAAAAAATTGAAGACGTGCCGGCGAATCCGAGCAGGTGCTTCAAGGGAAAATAGTTGAGCGTTCGGCTTTGATGATATTGCTCTCTGGCGTCAGACAATAGCTGGAAACAGGAGACCTCCAATTGCAAAAATATGTCGGTGAAGATCAGGTCCCAGGATTTCAGATGCGTGTCGGCCCTGTCCAACATGTCATTCAGACAATGCTTCGCATCCGCGGGAAGCAGGGCGTCGTCTTCAATGACGTGCAGATGAACGTCCGACGAGCGATTGGCTCGCATGAGTCGTTCATGGGTCAGCCACAGTCCGAGATTCCCAGCGTTGAGTTGCGTGGCGTATTCAGGGCCCAGGGTGCGGCCGTCGACCGCCGGAACGCGCTGGTACATGTCGGCGAGACCGACGTCGGCCAGGTTCCGCGTCACGGACGCCAGCCGCTTTTGGTTGCGGTCCAGGTTGATGAAAAAGCCGCGATACATGAATCTCCCCTGAAGCGGGGTCGTCAGGTTTGGCGGTGACTCCGAGGCGGCTCAAATCCTGTTTTCGTACAGATCGGCGATGGGAAAACAGAGTTCGTAATCGCCCCACATTAGATCGCCGTCTCTAATGGTAAAACCCGCGAATCGCCCCTGGTCCAAGAAGGCGCGGATCATGGGATTGCGTGAAGATTTCAGGAACGGCCCAAAGTCGATTATGCGCCTCGCCCCGTCGCTGAAGTGAATCTTCAGTCTATAGCCCGACTCACGCTGAGCGCGCACGACCTCGATTACGTCATTCTTACCAATCTTCCTGGAGCGCCGCGCAAGTTTCATTTGATTCTCCGCGTGATTTCCCTGAACTTTATAGGCCGGTGCAGCACGAAATACTCGAATAGTTTGGGCATCGCAAATCCGCCGTTCACGCCACGCCGACGCCGTGGCATTTCTTGTATTTCTTTCCGCTGCCGCAGGGGCAGGGATCGTTGCGGCCGACTTTCGGAGTTTCGCGGACGATCGTTTTGACCTTGGCGCCTTCGCCCTGCGTCTGGTTGGCGGCCTCCTGCATTTCGCCGGCGGGTTTGCCCTTGTCGGCGCCGGCCGTGGCGGCGAGGTTCTCGGCCACGCCGTAGCCGCTTGGGGCTTCGTGCACCGCAGCGGTTTCCTTGTAAGCGGTGCGCACCTGGGCGGCGCCCACCACGCGGGCACGGAATATCAGGTCCGTCACCTTGTCGCGCACCGCCGCCATCATCTCCTCGAAGTAGCGGTATCCCTGCTTCTTGTATTGCACGCGCGGGTCCTGCTCGGCGAAGGCCAGCAGCCCGATCCCCGCCTTCAGCACGTCCATCGCGTACAGATGATCTTTCCAGGACTGATCGAAAATCTGCACCAGCACGAATTGCTCCAGGTCCGTCAGTTCGGAGCGAAGGACCTTGCGGGCACTGGCCATCAGAACTTCCCGAACCTCCTCGGGCGTGGCCGCACGAGTGACCACGCGGGCGTCCTTTTCACTGGTCTCGACTTTCACCTCCAGATCGCGGTGCGTGAGCTTTTGGCCGAATCGCTCGTTGAACGCCTTGCGGAGGGATTCGACTTCCGGATTCGCCGCGATCAGGCCATCGACCGTCCTTTCCAATTCGCCTTTGGCGAGGAATCGCTCCTGATGCGCGACCAGAGTGTCGTGCAGTTTTTGCAGGCCTCCCGAGCGGATTTGCTCGATGGGAAGATCGACGCCGTATTTCAGCTTCGCCCATTGGCGAATGTAGTCCGCGGAATAGGGATGATCGGTGAATCCTTCCGGCCCGCCGTACGCGAACGTCAGCGCATGTTCCACCGGATAGGCGATCTCCCGCTGGGCGTACGCCGCCCGGGCCCGCGATTCAATCAAGTCGATGATCTGATCGGCCGGCAGGCGGTTGTGGCCGCGCTCATCAAGGATGAATTCCTCAGGCTTGACCTTGATGTCGAATTTTTCCCGCGCCCAGTTGGCAAGCTCCTGCTCCGCGTAGTGCTTGTCGAGATATTTCATCAGGCCGGCGCAGCTTCTATGGTCGATCTGCTCGATGGCGGCGGTGCGCAGCTTCGCCTCGACCTCGGCGCTGCTCATCTGACGAATCTGGTTTTGCGAAAGGTTCACGTGAAATCGGCTCATGGCCCAGCTCTGAAGGCCCTTGGTGTCCCATTGGCCGGGATCGGACGCATCCTCGCCCATGAATTCGCCGAGGGTGGCGGTGATGTTCGTCTCGGCTTCGGCGCGTGACTGGTCTTTGATGAATGCTTCGAGCTCTTCGATGTTGCGTTTTCCGTGGAAGTCCTCCGGTTCCAGCGTCGTGTCGAAATTGACCTTGGACCATTCCGCGACGGTCGCCGCGACATAATCCTCGGTGATGTACTTCTCGACGGCGTCGGCGATCGCTTCGCCGATCATGTCCCAGATGATCGACACGATCCCCTGTCCGAGCAGGACTTTCTGCCGCATCCCGTAAAAGGTGGTGCGATGATGATCCATGACTTCGTCGTATTCCAGGAGGTTCTTGCGGGCCAGGAAATTCCGTTCCTCAACCTTCTTCTGGGCGCGGAGGATCCCCTTGCTGATGCGCTTGTCCTCGATGGCCATGCCCTCTTCCATTCCCAGCCAGCCGAGGACCTTGATCGTCCAGTCGCCGGCGAACATCTTCATCAACTCGTCCTGGAGGCTGACATAGAAACGGCTTGAACCGGGATCGCCCTGTCGGCCGGAGCGGCCGCGGAGCTGGTTGTCGATCCGGCGCGCGGTGTGTCGTTCGGTGCCGATGACGTGCAAGCCGCCCGCCGTTGTCGTGGTGGGACTCAGCTTGATGTCGGTTCCGCGGCCGGCCATGTTCGTGGCGATCGTGACGTTGCCCACCAGTTCGCCGGCGGGGTTTTTATGCTGCTGGCCGGCGAGGGCGACAATCGCCGCCTCCCGCTCGTGATTCTTGGCGTTGAGGACTTCGTGCTCGATGCCGTATTTACGCTTGAGCATCTCCGAGAGCATCTCGCTTTTCTCGACGCTGGTGGTGCCGACGAGCAGCGGACGCCCTTTTTCGGAAACCTCCTTGATCTCCTCGATGATCGAATCCCATCGTTCCCGCTCGGTGCGATAGACGCGGTCTTCGTAATCGTCCCGGATCACCGGCCGATTCGTGGGGATCGTCACCACGTCCAGCCGGTAAATCTTGTTGAACTCCTCGGCTTCGGTCTGGGCCGTACCGGTCATGCCGGCGCGGTCTTTGTACATCTTGAAAAAATTCTGGAGCGTGATCGTCGCCAGCGTCTGCGTTTCTTCCTTGACCGGGACTTTTTCCTTGGCTTCGACCGCCTGGTGGAGTCCGTCGGACCATTGCCGCCCGGTCATTTTTCGCCCGGTGAACTCGTCCACGATGCACACCTCCATGACTCCCTTCGACCCGCGCTCCACGACGTAGTCCTTGTCGCGTTCGTACACCACGTGAGCGCGCATCGCCTGCTCCATCAGGTGCGACCATTCCATGTTGTTGCCGACAAAGAAGCTGCCGACGCCCGCCGCATCCTGCGCGGCGGCGATGCCCTCATGCGTCAGGTGGGCCGTCTTGTGATCCAGCTCCACCTCGTAGTACTGCGTGAGGCTTTCCTTGCGACGCGTGGCCACGGCCAGGTCCTGCTCGGCCTTTTGCCCCCGGGCCCGGGCCGCTTCCTTTTCCGCCTTGGTCTTGGCGCGGTCTTCATCGCCCTCGGCGGCTTTGACGGCGCGCTTGGCGGCGTCTTCGGCGGCCTCGGCGGCGGCGTAGGGCTTGTGAAGCTCGATCACCTTCCGAGCCACGATATCCGCCGCACGATATTTCGCCGCGTCGTCGTGCGCCGCCCCGCTGATGATCAGCGGCGTGCGCGCCTCGTCGATCAGGATCGAATCCACCTCGTCAACGATCACGAATTGCAGCGGACCCTGAACCTGCTGCGCCACCGTCGTCTTCATGTTGTCGCGCAGAAAATCAAACCCGAATTCGCTGTTCGTGCCGTAGGTGATGTCGCAGTTGTACGCGCCGCGGCGCACGTCGCCGCCGGGTTCCATGTCCGACTGGATGTAACCCACCGACACCCCGAGGTTTTCAAAAGCGGGACGAACCCAGTTTGCGTCGCGGCGGACCAGGTAATCGTTGACCGTGACCACGTGGCAATGGTTCCCTTCCAGCACGCGCATGAAACAGGCCAGCGGGGCGACGAACGTCTTGCCTTCCCCGGTCGCCATCTCGGCGATCTTGCCTTCATACAAAACCAGACCGCCGATGAGCTGCACGTCGAAGCAGCGCGTACGGAAGGGGGGGCGGCTTTGCGGGTAAAGCTCGCGAATGGCATCGTACATCTTTGGCGGGATGGGCACATCCCGCCAGGACACCCCGCTGCTGATCAGCGACCGCTGCACCGCGTCGTATGCTTCCAGCATCTCGTCGTTGAGCTGATCCGGATCGAAATTGTTTTCCGGGTCGAAAATGGAGCGGATGCCAATGTTCCGGTCCATCGATTCGCGGATGATGGCGAAGGCTTCGGGCAAGACTTCGGCGGAGCGAACTTTGCCGGAGGTCAGCAGCTTGCGTATCTCCTCCGTTCGCTCGCGGAGCTGGGCGTCGCTTTTGGCGCGCATCTCCGGCTCGAAAGCGTTGATCCGATCGACGGCCTTCTGATAATGCTTTAGCAAGCGTTCGTTGCGGCTGCCGAAAACTTTGGTCAAAACCTTAGCGAATGTAACTGCCATTGAGCGCCTCTAGGCAAAAGAGTGCGAGCGACACTGGGAATCGAACGGGGCCGGGATCAGGCCAGCGGCGGCGGAAGCCGGAACTGAAATGGAGAAAGGCGGGGGGCGGGGAAGAACGCCTGATCGGCCATTGGCAGCGGCCGGCGAGCCGTAATCCCCAGCCCAAACCGGCGCGGCTGGTACAGCGTCACCGCGGGCAGCACCCGGCGCAGATTCATGCTCAATCGCTCGAACAGCCGGCTGGCAAAGTGCGTACCCGTCGTCTGCGCCGGTATGGCGGGTGCGACGCGATCGGCGCAGATGGCCGTCGCCATCAGGGTCACCGCGATAACGTGCCTTGCGTGTTTCATGCCAATGCGGCCTTCAATATCCGGCCATTTAATCTTAGCGTCAAGCGAAGGGGACAGTCCATGATTATCGGCCCGCGGCGGGAAATCGCTGCAAAGGCACCTAATTGGGTAGCGTATCAGTCCAGAACGTTTTCCTTTCGCCCGCAGCATTTCAAAGCCCAGGGATGTCCATCCCTGGGTCTTCGCCCGAGAAAACGCCCGCCCTGAGCTTTTCGAAGGGAGCCCATCGAAATGCCTGCACTGAGCCTGTCGAAGTGCCAACATTCAGCTTGATTTCGCAAAGCGATCCGTCATCCTGACCATATGACTCTTCAGCAGCAACTCGAAGCTGGCTTGTTGCATCATCGCTCCGGCCGCTTGGCGGAGGCGGAGACGATCTACCACCAAATCCTGGCACAGCAACCCAATCATGCCGGGGCCTCGCATCTATTGGGCTTAATCGCCGGACAACGCGGCAACGACGACCTGGCGATTGATCTAATTGGCCGCGCCATTCGCCTCAAGCCCGATTACGCCGAGGCACACACCAATCTGGGAAACTCACTTTTTCGTAAAGGCCGGCTCGACGAGGCCATTTCCTCCTACAACCGTGCGATACAGCTCAAGCCCGATCTTGCCGTCGCTCACTGCAACCTGGCCGCGGCGCTGAAAGACCGGGGACAACTCGACGAGTCGATTGCCGCCTCCAGGCGTGCCATTCAACTCAACCCCAGCTCTGCCGAGGCGTACAATAATCTCGGCAACGCACAATCGAAGAGGGGAGAATTCGAACATGCCATCGCCGCATATCACCGGGCGATCCAACTCAAACCGGATTATGCCGAGGGATACAGCAATCTAGGGAACGCCTTAAGCCATTTGGGGAACTTTGACAATGCCATTGCCTGCCATCGACAGGCCATTCGGCTCAAGCCTGATCTAGCCGAATCGCACAGTAATCTGGGAAATGCGTTAAAGAACGCGGGGGAACTTGATGAGGCAATTGCTGCGTATCGGCAGGCCATTCAAATCAAGCCCGATTATGCCGAAGCCCACAGCAACCTGGTCTTCGCACTGAACTATCATCCGGATTATGGCGCCGAAGAGATTCTGGCGGAACATCGGGCTTGGTCGGATCGTCACGCCCGTCCGCTGATGAACGACATAATTCCCCATGCCAACCAGCGCTCGCCGGAGCGGCGGCTTCGCATCGGCTATGTCTCCGCCGACTTTTGCCGACATTCCGTTGGCTACTTTTTGATCCCGCAGCTGGAGCATCATGACCCCAGGATTGTCGAAGTCTTCTGTTACGCCAATGCCACAAGGTCCGACGACATGACCGAGCGGATCAAGCGTTCCTGCGATGTTTGGCGAAACATCCTCGGTCTTGGCGATGAGGCCGTGGCGAAACTGGTTCGTTCTGATGGAATCGACATTCTCGTGGATTTGTCGGGGCATACCGCCGGGAATCGCCTGTGCGTCTTTGCGCGCAAACCGGCGCCGATTCAGGTGACTTACCTCGGCTATCCGAACACGACGGGAATGACGGCCATCGATTACCGTTTCACGGATGCCCTGGCCGATCCGCCGGGAATGACCGATGAGTTGAATGTGGAGAAGCTCTGGCGTCTGCCAACCTGCGCCTGGTGTTATCAACCGCCCGAAGATGCGCCGGATATCCAACCGCGCGGCAACCAGCCGATCACCTTCGGATGCTTCAATGCCTTCGCAAAGATCAATCCCAAGATGGTGGCGATTTGGGCGGAGTTGCTCAAACGCCTGCCGGGATCGCATCTGCTGCTGAAGTCGGCCGGGGCCGGCGAAGCTTCTTCGCGGCAGCGACTGACCGGCCAATTCGCCGAACACGGCATCCCCGGCGAACGGATCGAGATGCTTGGGCGGGTTGGTCGTCTACGCGGGCATTTGGAACTCTATCACCGAGTCGATCTGGCGTTGGATACGTATCCCTATCACGGAACGACGACAACCTGCGAAGCATTGTGGATGGGCGTGCCGGTGGTGAGCTTGGCCGGCCGAACCCATGCTTCCCGCGTTGGAGTGAGCCTGCTGAGCAACGTCGGCCTGCCGGAATTCATCGCCGAGAACCCCGACCAATACTTTTCAATCGCCACCGGATTGGCCGGAGACTTGTCCAAACTCGCCCAACTGCGATCCAGCCTGAGAACTCGGATGGAGCGTTCGCCGCTGATGAACGCCCGCCAATTCGCCGCGGACATCGAAGCCGCCTACCGCCAGATGTGGCGGAACTGGTGCGTGATTCCGCAGCAAATTCCCCGGGCGTAAAAAGCGCAGAGCATTTTCATATACGCCGTAGCGGCTTGCCGACTTCAGTCGGCAGGATTTTGGCGGTGAAACTGTTCACAACCCGCTGCGGAAACCAAAAGACGGCCATAAGCCATTGCGCTTCCGTTGGATATGGCAGCATCCCGTGAAGCAATTCATAAATGGCTTTTGACCTTTCTTTTCGCGCCCGTCTTCGACTTCAACCAGGGCAGGCCGGAAAATTGAACACGCTGAATTCTGAAATTTTCCCCTTGCAAATCCGACAAGTGTTAGGTATTAGTTTGGCACGACGGGCAACATCGTGTTGCCCAATTCGCGCGCGAACCCAAGCCGGCTCGCGTCGCTAGCGGAGACCCCCCCATGTCCGCGGATACTGGCTTTTCTCAAATGACAAATGACAGAGGACCAATGACAAATGACCATGACGCCCCTCCTTCTTCTCTCAACTTTCTACTTCTCAACTATCTGGCGCAGCCACCCCCCTCCCCCCCCCAAATGGGATATTCTGAGATAGGGTGTGACATTTGTCCGGGTGCCGATTGCAATTTGACCCCGCCGCCGGCTGTTTTGGGCTGGGTGGGCATTGAAATAGAATCCAGAATATGAATTCCCGGCCACTGACCGTGTGGATTGCCTTTTGCGCGATCATCGGCGTCGCTTCCGTGGCCGGGGGGCAGACGATGTTGAAGGCGACGGCCGGATGGGGCGACGCCATGCGGCTGGGGCGATGGACGCCGGTGTTCGTCGCCGTGGCTGATCCGCAAACGCGCGATGTCGATCTGCAAATTCACGGAACCTACGGCGAGAAATCGCTGGCGGTCTGTGTGCATCAGACCGCGGTGGCGCAGCCGCGGCCGACGACCTACGCGCTCCTGTTTCCCCTCAACGCCCAGCCTTCGCGCATCGAGGTGATCGTTGCCGACGAAAAGACCGGGCAGACGCTGGCGACCCAGGCGATGCAGAACCCTGCGTCGTTTTCGCCAGCCGGGCACGTGCCCATGCGATTGCTCGGACCGCGGGAATTTCTGGTGGGAATCAGCGGAGACATCGGCGATGCGATGCAGTTGCAGGCGCAGCTCGATCGCGCCGGCCTGGTGGGGGGGATTCTGGATCCGATCAAGCTGCCGGCCAATTTCGTTGGATATGACGGAGTGACCGTTCTGGTTCTCGTGGCGGCGGATTTGACGGAGCTGAAGCCCGAGCAGGAGCTGGCACTATTGCAGTGGGTCCAACGCGGCGGGAACCTAGTGGTGATTCCGGGGACAACGCCCTTGCCGACGAAAAGTATTCTGATGGACGCCCTGCCCTGTGAGGTGGGAGTCAATCGGACGATTGCCAAGTTCAACGGCCGTGATCTGTCGCCGCGGCCCGGGGCCGTCGCGGTGCGCGTGTTGGATCAGAATGGTTACGAGCATCGCACTGGCCTGGGCAATATCGCGGTATGGCCGGTCGATATCGCGCCGTTGCAGTTCGCCGATGCGAATGAAGCGAATGCATTTTGGCGGTCGATTCTGGGGGGCATGGTGACGGTGCCGGCCATCGCCCAAACGACGGAGATGCCGCTGAGCGAGGAGCAGGACGTTTTGATATCCGGTCCGAACGCGGCGGACAGCGTGGGCCGCGGGCCGCGCGAATCGGTGGCGATTCGGCACGTTCTGGAACTGCTCGGAGCGACGGGATCGGCGCCCGCCGTGGATTGGCAAAAGGCGCTGCTGTGGCTGGCCGGCCTGTTCTTTCTTGTCGGGCCGGTTGATTCATTCGTTCTGATGCGTCTCCATCAGCCGCCGCGGAATTGGGTGACGATTGTCGGATGGGTCGGGCTGCTGGCGTCGCTGGGCACGTACGCCGCCGCTCGGCCCGGCGAAGCGCCGCCGGCGGTCGCGTCGCTGCGGATGGTCGATCAGGTTGATGACTCGATTCTTGCGGCAACGGACATCGTTGCCGTCAGATCGGAGCGATCGCAATCGGCACCGATGTCGCTGGATGAGAATGAGTGGTGGGAGCCCGCCAACCAGGCGGCGCGATCGTTCGATCCGGGCCGATTCGTCGATGCCCTTTGCCGTGAGGATCGCAGAGGATGCCGGCCGGAGCGGATTCAGTTGACCGGGGGCGAGGCCCAATCCTGGCATGGGGAGTCGGCCTTCGCTCGGCCGGGATGGTTGCGGGCAAAGTTGACCCTGCATCGCGATGCGGCGGGAAATCCACATCTGGCCGGGAAATTGACGAATACCGCCGCGAGCGTTTTGACCGACATTCAAATCGCGACGGCGGCGGGCAATTTTCGCCTCGGTCAATCGCTCTCGGCCGGGGCGTCGATGGACGTGGATGAAGCGATCAGCAATCAACCGATTGCGCTGAGCGGCTTGCCCGCGGACGTAGGGGATGTTTCGCCGGATCGGGCCGACGCTGTGGAACAATTGGTGAAAGGCGGATTTGCGTGCGTGTATTGCCAGATGCCGGAGGCCCGGGATTTGAAGGTGGTTGATGGGGTGGAGGCCGAGCAACATTGGCAGGTGCTTCGCGCGGCGGTGGAATTGGAAAGATGAAGCGCAGCCAACCGCAGGGTTAAGCATGCGCTCTGCTCTAGAATCCGGAGATACCCAACGTCCATGCGATGGAGGGCTGCATCGATGAAGATCATTTTGTCCTCTTGCTCATTGTTGTGTGGATATGCCCTGCTGGCAGGGCTCGCGAATGCGCAAGATGCTTCTTCTTCGGGCCACGCTGCATCTACTGAACACTCCCGCCTGCAGGCAGGATATGAACAGGTCATCCGCGACCTGCATTACCACTGGTGGGATCCGAATTACGCAATCCCTCGAATTCGCCCCACACGAGGCGGCAATTCAACCGCCAAGTCTTTCGATGTGGGCACGATCGACAATGCCGCTGCCTTTCCCAGCTTCTGGCAGATGGAGGAGTATGCCAACATCCAGTATTGGAATTGGAAGATCACCCATTCGTCAGTAACGAAGGCCGAGATCTGGTCGGAGTGGGGCTACATCTCGCACACTTTCTCCGACCGAGCGCTTTCGTCGGCGGATAAATCGTTCTGCATCATCAATGTGAGCGATGACGCCGCCTGGGCGCTCAACTATCTCGTCCAGGTATACGAGGTCACTCGCGACCAACGCGCCCTGGTCGATGCGGTGGCGCTGCTCCCCAGCATCCTGAATCGCTTCGCTGATCCAAATACATCCAGGGTTCGCTATGGTTCATTACTGGCCTCGCCGTATGGCATACTTTATGCCACGAAGTCCGATGATCCCGATCATCAGGGCTCCTCGACCACCTATGAAATCATGATTGCCGACAGCGCCTTGTACCTGTACCAGCAGACTCATAATGCGGATTACCTGAACTACGCGATCGGCACATATGACTGGACGAAAAAATACATGAAGCACTCGACTCGCGGATATTACTACTGCGAGCTGGACATCAGGCCCACCGTCAATGGAACGAAGAATCCACATTATCTTGTCCCCATGGGAGACTATTACGGCTCACCGGTTCGCGGCCTCAGTTCGAGCTATAGCGGCGGCACGATGGCAATGGCCGTGGCCGCCGCTCGTCTTTACAAAATCACCGGGCAGGAGAAGTACCTGGCAGAAGCCCGGCAGATCACGTCGGACTACGTGCGACGCGACGCTTTCTTGCGGCCGGGGAACTTGTTCGTCAACGAAAGAGACGGCTGGACTGATGGTTTCTGGGCTCCCGCCTTTGCGGATGAGGTTCTGACTTTGCCGGGTGTCGATTCTAACGGTTTGTGGAAGACCGCCTTATGCAATACTGCCCTATCGATCATTTCCCAGAGAACTCCGGACGGCTTCTATGGAGCCGACTGGAGCGGTCCGGAACTCAATACCAACGACAGATCGATGACTTGGGCAGAGCAGGCAACTCGCTGCACCGGCTCAGGCGCTGGCATGGCGCTGCCGGCTCAAATCATGACATCATCAAACAGCGCGGCGATGGTAAGCGCCGCCGAGTTGGTCGATGCTCGGTCATATCCTGTAGCGAAATCGATGATGGGGCAGCAGCAATCCCTGCCCGCATCGGATGCCAACGTGCCGAGCGCTGCTGCATCGCCTCCCGCCGCGCCATCGGAACCCCAACGTCTTTTGTCGAGGGCAAAACTCTTGATACAGAACAACAGTTCCAGCCCGGCCCGCGATTGCTTGCAGCAGATCATCGATAAGTATCCCCAAGACCCCGCCGCGGAACAGGCTAGGCAAATGTTGGAGCATATTGGCAATTAGAGCGTTTTGCATGCGCCCGCAGGGTCCGCGCCGCCTGCTCTGCAAGTTTACCGGCGACTGCGAGGTTCTCAAGGAGCTTGGGCGGGAGGTGCCGGCGCCAACTGTAACGCAAGCGAGGCGAGCGTTGGCTCGCCTCGCTTGGGGATTTGCCGGACTCTCCCATCCGGAAGACCCGTTAATGACCCGCTGCGCCACCTGAATCGGTGTTGCTCTTGGGGTAGTTGCCCAACTGGACGCGGACCGGGGAGTTGACTTCGGGGTTGGCGCCCGCGCGGAATTCGATCTGCTCGGGCTTCAGCCCGCCACGGTCTTCCAGGTAATGTCCGACAGCCAGGCGACGATCCTGAGCGTACTTGTCATCGGCCGGGACGTCCATGTAGACGACCAGCGGGTTGGTGCTGTGGGAATCGGCTAGCATTTCATCCAAGGCGGTCGTTCCCAGTGAAGAGAGCGTGGGCCCGTCAAAGTGATCCTGGTAAAGCGTGCACTCGGCGCGTGCGCCGGAAGCCTCTTGAGTCTGTTCGAGCTGCGCGGTTTCCGTGATCTCCGCCGTGGAATGGGCGGTGTCGCTCTCGGACGGCGGCTGCGAAGAGCAGCCGGCGGCGAAGAGCACAGTCGTCGAGGCCGCGAGAAGGCACAATGTGAAGAGACGCTTCGTAGTCGCCATAGGTTTCTCCATTTCAGGGATCGGCATTTTGTGGGTGTTGTTTAACGTTTCCATAAAATTCATCATTTCATCAGTTCGCTGTTCATGAGCGAGATCACGGTTGGTCCAAGAAGGACGATAAAAGTGGCCGGGAAAATGAACAGCACGAGGGGGAAGCTCATTTTGACGACGCTCTTGGAGGCCATTTCCTCGGCCTTGTGCTGGCGTGCGATGCGGAGACTTTCCGCATGAACGCGCAGGGCCTGGGCGACGCTGGTTCCGAATCGCTCGGCCTGATTGAGCATGGCGGCCAGGGACATCAACGAGGCGTTGGTGGTGCGAGTGCCGAGATTCCGCAGGGCCTCGTGACGAGGCATGCCGACGCGCGTCTGCATGTGTGAGATGCCGAACTCGCGGCTGATGGCGGGGTGCACCAGGGCCAGTTCCTCGCCAACGCGCTGCATGGAGGAATCGACCGTCATACCGGCTTCGACGCAAACGACCATCAAGTCGAGCGCATCGGGAAGCCCGTATTCGAGGGCCTTTTGATTGTTCTTGACCTTCATCCTGAGCCAAACGATCGGCACGACGTAGCCGGAGAGTCCTAGCATGGCGAGCCACAAGAACATGGCGTCGAACCACCAGCCAAGGAGGTAGCCGAGGATGAGGCCGAGGGCGATTCCGATGACTTTTGAGCCCTGCACGGTGCGCAGGGCGGAGGAGCTGTAGACGCCCGCGCGGGCCAGTTCGCGTTGAAGCGAGGACTGCTTTTCGCGGGTGCTGGGCATGAAGGGGTGTGCCGCGGCCTCGCCGAGCTGCTTGATGATCGACCCGATGCCGCCGGAGCGGCCGTCCTTTTTGACCACTTCGGCCTTGGTCTTGCCCTGAAGTCGCGATCGCAGCTTGTCGCTGCTCTCGCCCTTGAACAGGAAGCCGAAGACGTAATACACGAGCGCCGTGATCGAGGCGAACGCGAAAAGAATGGTTAAATTTGCTTGACTCATAGTTGAACCTTTTTAGCGGTCACACCTTGATGGTGGTGATTTTTCGGATGCACCAGGTCCCGAGAATGAGCATCGTTGCCGCCGTCGCCAGCAGCCATAAGCCGGTTGACGTATGGATCAGGACCGAAGCGTATTTGGGGTTGAGGTAATAGGACACAAAGAACAAGACGACAGGGAAAACCACCAGGATGTATCCGGTGAAACGTCCCTCGGCGGTCTTGGCCTTGACGTGCTGGCCCAGGCGGATGCGCTGGCGGATCATGTCGCTGATGTTATCGAGCACTTCAGACAGATCGCCGCCGGTCTGACGTTGGATAAGGATTGCGGTAACGAAGAATCCGAAGTCCGGGTTATCGACGCGGACGGCGGTGTCTTTCAGGGATTCCTCAAGGGCTTGTCCGACGCTGTGGGCGTCGTAGCAACGGCGGAATTCTCCGGAGAGCGGCATGGGAAGCTCATCAGCCATCATCTGCAACCCCGTGCTAAGGCTGTGCCCCGCGCGCAGGATTCGGGAAAGGAAATCCAGGGCTTCGGGAAGCTGATCGAGAAACTCCCGCTGCCGCTTGTTGCGAGAGTGATTGAGGAGAAGCAGCGGAAGAAAGGCGAAGACGATGCCGAGAACGGAGCCGAGCAAAGTTGAATCGGTGACGACAAAAAGGACGAAGAACCCGAGGATCGCCATGCCTACGGTGAGGAAGACGAACTTGGCGAGGGTGAAGGAGGGCCAGGTCTGGCCGATGCGGTAGGCCAGCCCGCGCAGAAATGGCAGCCGCGCCAGCGTGCCGGAGACGCCGCCGATTTCCTGTTGGCGGCGAACGACGGTGAGCGTCGCGGGATCGAAGCCCTCGTTGGATTTACCCTCATGGGTGAGCCTTTGCTGGAGCTTTTTGCGCTCGTCGCTCAGGCCGCCGATGACCTGGTAGAGCCCGTAGATCAACAGGATCACGGTGGCAGCTGCCAGGTAGGGAAGGATCATCTGGTTCATAAAAAACTCCTCAGCGGAGGCATTGCCTTCCGCAGCTCGCGGGTGTTCCAGGCGAGGTCAGCCTCCCGCCTTGCCGTTGCCGTTACCACTACCGTTACCGTCCATTTCGATCTTTCGGCGTTGGAACAACTCGGCGGGCAGCGGGATGCCGCGGCTTTCGATCTTGTCGCAGCAGCGCGGTCGAATTCCGTTGACGGCGAAGGTGCCGACGGCCTGTCCGTTGCCGTCAACGCCGGTTTGTTCGTACTGGAAGATGTCGTGAGCCTGGATGCCGTCGCCCTCCATGCCGGTGATTTCGGTGACGCGCACGACCTTGCGTTTTCCACCGGTCAGCCGCGCCGCCTGCACGACGATCTGCAACGCGCTGGCGATCTGATGGCGCAGGGCGCGCATGGGGATGTCGTATCCGGCCATGGCGATCATGACTTCCAATCGCGCCAGTGCGTCGCGCGTCGTATTGGCGTGTATGGTGGTCATGGAGCCTTCATGGCCGGTGTTCATGGCCTGGAGCATGTCAAGGGCCTCGCCGGAACGCACCTCGCCGATGATGATGCGATCGGGGCGCATGCGCAGACAGTTCTTGACGAGATCGCGCTGGGTGATCTCACCGCGGCCTTCAATGTTCGGCGGGCGGGTTTCGAGGCGGACGACGTGCGGCTGCTGGAGCTGAAGCTCGGCGGCGTCCTCAATGGTCACCACGCGCTCATCCGGTGGAATGTAGCGCGAAAGGCAGTTCAGCAGGGTCGTTTTACCTGAGCCGGTGCCGCCGCTGATCAGAATATTGCATCGGGCCTGCACCGCCGCGGAGAGGAAGTCCATCACCTGCGCCGGGAAAGCGCCATGCCGGATGAGGTCTTCCAGTTGCAACGGCTTGGCGCCGAAGCGGCGAATGCTCATGGCCGGGCCATCCAGCGCCAGCGGAGGAATGATGGCGTTGACGCGGCTCCCGTCGGCCAGACGGGCATCGACCATGGGGCTGGTCTCATCGATGCGTCGGCCGACGAGACCCACGATGCGGTCGATGATCTGGCGCAGATGCTGGTTGTCGCGGAAGCGGATGTCGGCTTGCTCGAGGCGGCCGCGGCGCTCGACGTAAATTTTGTCGAAGCGGTTGATGAGGATGTCGGTGATGGTGGCGTCCTTGAGCAAGACCTCCAGCGGCCCGAGGCCGAAGGTTTCGTCCATCACCTCGTCCATGAGGCGCTCCTGATCTGTGCTGGAGAGGAGGCCGTGTTCGCTTTGGCAGAGTTCGCGGATGACGACGCGGACTTCTGCGCGGACGGTATCGGGGGGCAGCGCTTTGAGGTTTTGCACGTCCAGCCGCTGGACCAATTGCTGGTGAATCCGGACCTTCAATTGATCGAACGCCGTGCTGCGCTCGGCATTCAGGGAGGATGGAGCGGTGGGGCGGAGCAGCGCCGGCAAGGGCCTGGGTGCGCTCGGAGCCGCGGCCGAGTTGTCAGGGTCGGCGACGAATGGCTCCGCAGGCAGGGCCACTGCCGCGGGACCGGATTTTGTCGAGAACAGACCCATTCACAACTCCGTTTACAACCGCTACGCACGATTCATGCGGCGATGCTTCCCTGGCTCCCTTTGGCGCCCACCAGTCCGGCCAACTGCACCAGGCTCTGGGCGATCTCGCTCTTGGGAGCGCGAATAACCACGGGCTCGCCGAAATTGATCGATGCGATGGTGTTCTTGAAATCGTTGGGAATATTCCAGGCGACCTTGATCCCCAGGGATCGCTCGATTTCCTGCGGCTCGATATCGTTGCCCTTGCGAACGTACCGGTTGACGACGGTGCAGATTTTGGCGGATTCAACGCCCATGCGGCGCAGGGCGCCGACAAATCGCTCGGCGTTTTTGGCGCTGGGAACGTTGAGCTGCATGACCAACAGATTGACGTCGGCCCCTTGCAGCATCGAGGCGTACATGGGCGCGATGCTCATCAGCGAATCGATCACCACATAGTCGAATGTACGGCTGAGCATGTTGAGCAGGCGAACCAGACCGCTTTGGTTCACGCGCTGGGTATCCTCCGGCAAGTCGGGGCGCGAGAGAATCGCAACGCCGCTTTTCTTGTGGATGGTCAAGGCGTTATCCAGCAACTGCTTGTCGAGCTTTTCGGCGGCGTCCATCACGTCGGCGATGGTGTAGCGGCAGCGAATGTCGAAGAAGCTGGCGGCGCCGCCACGGATCAGGTCCATGTCGATCAGCACGGTCTTACCCATGGGGGACAGAGCGGCGGCGACATTGCAGGCGATGGTGGTCGATCCGCATCCGCCGATCGTCGGGATCACGTGAATGATCTTGGCCCGCTTGCCCATTCCATTGACCTGGGCAACCCGTTCCAGGGCGGTCGTGAATTTTTCCTCGCTCATCGGGAGCGGGATGAATTCCTTGATCCCCAGGTGCATTGCTTCCATGAGCAGATTGGGATCGACCGTCTGGCTCATGAGGAAGAAATTGACCGCGGGGAATTGCCGGGGCAGGGGGGCGATCTTTTTGAGCGAGTCGGCAGGGTTGGGATCGAGGTTGACGATCGCCAGGAGCGGCCCGTCCGGCCGACCCAGGATTCCGGCCAGCGGTTCAATGGTCGCGAATTGGGCCACGGGCAAGGCCCCGAAGCGAACCAGGAACGCGGCAAGTTCTTCCCGGTTGGTGTTGTCGGCGTCGACGATGACGCAATTCATCTGCACGTACATTTCGCATCGTCCCTGGTTGAAGCTTCGTCCAATCCATTAACCATCCCGCCCATGCTGGATCACTTCCCGGACGTAGGCGGCGGCTGGAAGCCGGCGGGGCCCTCGAACGGCGGCGTCTGTCCGGTCGGGGGGCTCAGCTTCAGCGGCGGGGGAACTACCTCGCCGCCCATATCTCCCATGAGGTACAACTGCGCCATGTTCGGATCGCGCCACTTCTCGCCAGGAACCGGCGTCACGTCGGCCGGATCAATTCCATGGACGAGGACCGGGGTGACGAGGACGACCAGTTCTGTCAGGTTTTTCTGATATTTAACGGACCGGAAGAGTGCGCCCAACACCGGGACATCCCCGAGGACGGGAAATTGGCTATTCGAAGCGGTCACGTCATCCTGCAACAGGCCGGCCAAGGCGAATGTTTGTCCCTGGCTCAGCTCGACGGTGGTATCGACGTTTCGCTTGGTGAGCCCCGGAACCTGGCCGCCGCCGGGAATCGTATACGCGTGGCTATAGTCGAGTTCGCTCACCTCCGGGGCAACATGGATTCGGATGCGTCCGTTGCCCAGGACAATGGGAGTGAATTTCAGCGTAACGCCAAAGTCTTGAAACTGAATGGTGACGACCGTTGCACCGCCGCTGGTCTGGGGAACGGGATAAGGAAATGAGCCTCCGGCCAGGAAGGTGGCCTGCTGCCCGCTCGTGGTGACGAGGTTGGGTTCCGCCAAGGTCCGCAGGAGGCTGTTGTTCTCCAGCGCGTCGATGAAATAATCGAAGGCGATCGCGGAGAAAGCGCCTTGGCCGAACATGCTGGCCGCGGCTTCGCTGACGGTATTAGTAAGAGGGCTAGTGGTCAGAGGGGGCCCAGGGGTGAAGCCTACGGTGTTTGCACCAATATTGCTGCCGAAGACGGACACGTTATCGGTGCCGGCGAAGTTGAATCCGAGTTCCTTCTCGGCCTGCTTGCTGACCTCCGCGAACTTGCACTTCAGCATGATTTGTTGACCGCCGGCGATCTCCAGCAGGTCCGCAACCTTGCCGGCACCATAGGGGCCGGCGATCAGCTCGACCTGAGCGGCGGTCTTGAGGTCACGCACCTGGCCGGTGAGAGTAATCGTGCCGTTGTCATCCTCGACGTTGATCTTGGAACCGGGAAACAGCGTCTGCAATTGCTTCTGTAGTCGCGCTACGGGCGTTGAAACCTCGATGGTGATGATCTGCGTGCGATCGTTTTCGTCCCAGAGAATCAACTGGGTGGTGCCGGCTTTCTTGGCGGTGATCAGCAGTTCATTGGGTTCGAGCGGAATCACGTCGGCAACATCGGGCAAGAGGATGTTCGCCTTCTTGATCTTCTGTTCAAAGGAAAGCTGCTTCGCCTTGCCCGGCTCGATGGTGATGACGTCGGAGGGCTTTTCCTCGGTCGCCGACATGTCGGAGGGCGAGGTCGTGGGCTGGGCAACGGCCGGCATCGCCGCCGGCCACCCCAGGATCCCAAGCGCCACCGCGGTTCCCATTGCCAGTGCGGATTTCCGCCCGATCTGAAACAGTTTCTTATTCAACATGATGTTCATCCTTGCTCGCTAGCGTTTCGATAAATCGATCGAACTCGTTTTGACATCTAAAGCGACTCATCTCCCAAGCGTTAACGCGTTGGATCGTTCGTGTCGCTAAACTGATTGCCGTCCCTCGGCAAGGCGAACTTCGCCTCGGATTCGCTGCCGCCGCGGATCACTTCGATGGTCCATTGATCGTTGTCCGAATCAATGCTGGGCCGCGTGGTGACATTGGCGGTCAGGGCGCCGGAGGGTTGGGTGCTCGGCAGTTGCGTGCTAATGACTGGAACAACGGTGTTGAACTCGTCATTTCTGTTGGCATGGTGCCCGACGAGTTCGGCGAAGGTGACGCCCTTGGTGTCCACCATGGCCAGATCGGTGCCGCCGCGAAGGGCGAACCGCGGCCGGCCGACGGCGCAGGCCAATTCGATCAACTCCGCCTGCGCGGGAGTGACCAGCAAGGTGATGCTGTGTCCGCCGCCATCGCCATCCCCTGGGTTGTGGCGCATACCGATGGCGGTGACCTTGACGTTTTGCGCCAGCGTGCGAGCCTGGGGCATACCGGTCTTGTCATCGCGCACGGTCTGGATCAGGTCCACGTGACAGCCGGCGACGAGGTAGCCGGCGACGCCGGTGATCTCATTGATGTCAACACTGACGGCGCGCATTCCGTTGGGCACGGCGGCCTGAAGACCCGGCCCGACGCCGCGCGGGGCAAGTAGGGTCGAGGTGATCGCCTGTCCCTGAATCAGCGGGACGACGGTGACGCGTCCGACCAGTTGGTCCGGGGACTGAAAGACAGTGTCCGGAACGGCATCGGATGCGACGTCGCCCAGAACCAGATCATCCAAAGTAAGCACCGCCCCGGCATCGAGGTTGTGCTTGGCCAGGACCACGGGGGGGCGCTTGACCTCGGCATTGCTTTGCCGGCTGGATATGAAATTGAACATCATCTTGGCGGCGATAGCGCCCAAGACCAGCGCGACAATCAACGGAGCGATCTTCTTCACATTCATAAAGTTCTCCCAATAGGCGGTTTGCCTGTGTTGTCTTCTCGGTTGAATCGGTTGTCCGGTTTAGGAAAGGTGCGAAGAGTTTTCGATTTTGAGACGAGCCTCGGTTATCTGACCAGGGCAATGCGCGGGAGCTGCAAGCCCGCACTCTTATGGGAATGAAAGGGGGCGAGAACGTCGGTGAAAGCCGGGGCCGTTCAATCTCCTTCTTTGCGCATGGATGAGGCCGTCCACAGGGTCTTGTTCGCGCCGATCAGCGCCGCCGGCCGAAAGGCCGCGCCGACGGTTCCCCAGTTGGCCGTGATCACCACGGTCAACGTGTCGCCGACGGTCATGCTCGTAAGACTGGAAAGCGTCGTCGAAGGCGCATTTGGCGGGCTCGGCGCGGCGGTGGTGGTGGTGTCCACATAATACACCTTGTAATTTCCGATCGTATATGACCCGGAGCTGCCACTGATCGTGGTTCCGGAGGGAACCAGGTTGGCAACCTGGAGTTGGTTCTCGATGGCGGTGTTGGCCGTTGAGAACGTGCTGCCGGCGACGATGGCATTGCGGCAACCCTCGCGGGCAGCGCCTTCCATAGTGTTCTTCACGTAAAAGTAATAGCCGTATTCGATCAAGCCGTAGCAGATCGAAAACAGGATTGAGAGCGTCAGGGCAAGCTCAAGCACGGCGGACCCGCTTCGCCGGAGGAGCGACCGCCGGAGAGAGCTTCCGGCCTTAAGACTTCCGCGAGATTGCCAATTGCTGAAAAACATTTCATCTCCCGAGCAGCTTGCTCATGGACAGGACGATTAGGGTCGCGATGAACACGGGTACGGCGAAGGGCAGTGGCCGCCGGATGGCCTGGCAGGCCTTGCCCGTGTCGATGGCGTTTTGCAATCCAAGCTCCGAAGCGCCGGCGAAATTCGCGACGATCAGAACGCTGTTGCGGAGCAGCACGCCCGTTCGACGCTGCGCCAGCGCCTGAGTTATCACGATTACCAGGCCAAGCACGGCCTGGACCATGAATATCAGCACGGCGGGTCCCGGTCCGACCCAAGCGCCGATGGCGGCCAGAAGCTTCACGTCGCCGCCGCCCAGGGCTGAAATCATGTACAACACCAGCGGAATGGCTCCGCCGACGACTATGCCGAGCATCGCGTGGCCGAAGTTTGCCGGACTGAGAAGAGCGGCCCGGCCCAGGCCCGCCGCCATGAGGCCGAACGTCAGCCAATTGGGGATTCTGCGCTGGCGCGCGTCGAAAAGGGCAGCCACGGCGAGCGTGCAAATGAGCGGCGCCCAGATTATGAGGGCGGACCAGGCCATACTCGCATATCGTCCAATTACATCGACGAATTAAGGCTGTTCCATCGCGCCAGCACCTTACCGCCGACTTTTCCAATAACTGCGATGGCGGCCACGACAATTAATCCGGCAATCACCGCATATTCCAGGACTTCGCCACCTTTTTCGTCGCGGTACAGCCGCTCCAGGCATTGAAAAACGCGCATAGAATCCATCCATACGCCCCCCAAGAATCCAAAAGGAGCGGTGGGACCCAATTTCTTGAATTCCCACCGCCCTTGATTCTCCGGAACAATCGCCGCTTTGGCAGTTGCAGCCGTTCGGTTAAGCACGCCGAGGACAGAATCCCGACACGAACGGCGTCGGCCGATAGCCGCGCCTGTCGGTCGTTCTCAATGCCACCGAAACGACAGGCTTACATGCTGCTGTTGAGCGAGTTCCAGCGGGCAAGGACCTTGCCGCCGACCGAACCGATGACGGCGATGGCCGCCACAACGATCAGACCAGCGATCAGCGCGTACTCAAGCACTTCGCCGCCCTGTTCGTCTTTGACCAAGCTGGTCACCAAATTGCAAATCGCCTTCATGATAAATCTCCCAAAGAGGCGACATGATGGTCGCGTCAGACACCAAGCCGCTCGGCCCGTGTTCCGTCGCGCGCAAGCGCGTTTGCGCTGATGACCGCGCCGCCCAAATGCAGCACAGCCCCTCCAGGCTCGTCGCAAGGTCACACCAGTGACACCGCGAAAAGACCCGATTGCAGCCCTGTCATCGGCGCTGATGTGTTAGCGCTTAACATTCGACCGGCAATTTTTGCCGAATGAACCGAAGGGTGGGCGTGGAACGACAAAATCGCAAATTCGCAAGCGCCCAGGAGGCGATTATCGGACCGGGAAGGCTCGGCAGGAACCTCAGCCCGCTTGGAATTCGTACCCTCAATCGGGGCGACCCGGCAAAAGGTCCTTCCACGCCGAAGGATGCACCTCCAGATAATATCGCCCGCCGGAGCTTCGAACTTCCACGGGAAACCCAAACGTTCGCGATAAAATATCGGGTCGAAGCACGTGATCCATCGCGCCGACCGCGGTCGGCTCGCCGCTGGCGAGCAACAGAACTTGTGAAGTCGTTGGCGGCAATTCCTCGATGTGATGCGTGATCAGGAGCACGGTTGGGGCCTCCGGAGCTTCCAGCAGCAACTGGATCGTCGCCAGCACCTGTTCGCGGGCCAGCACGTCGAGTCCGCTGGTTGGCTCATCCAGAATCAACAAGCCGGGCTTCATGACGATCGCCCGAGCGATCAGGCTCCGCATTCGCTCGCCGCTGCTGAGCGAGGCGTAGGGATGATCCATCACCGGCTCCAACCCGACTCGCCGCAGCAGCCGCTCGGCCTGTCGATTCATCGCATCATCGGCCTGGTGATAAAGTGCGATGCTTCCGAAAAAGCCCGTTAGCACGACTTCGCGCGCGGTCAGCGTGGGATCGACATCGTAAGGCCCCGCGGGTTGGACGAGACGGATGCGGCGGCGGAGTTCAAGGAGGCTCGTTCGGCCGAATCGCCCGCCAAGGATGCTGCACTCGCCGGCGGTGGGCCAGAGATGGCAGGCGGCGACGCGCGCCAGCGTGCTCTTGCCGCTGCCGTTGGGGCCGAGGATCGCCGCCAGTGATCCGGCGCCGACGGTCCAGTCGACATTCCGCAGAATCCATCGTCCGTCGCGCATCACGCCGATGCCGCGCATTTCGATCGCCGGCTGTTGCTCCGCCAGTGGCATGCCAGTAGTGTTCACCGCCACAATGTAAAGGAAGTTTCGATGCCCGCAAATGCGTACCCCCGCCGCTTTGTACCGGCCAATCTGGACCCGTTCGATTTTCCCGAATTGGAGAGACTGTATCGCGAGCTGCTGGACCGCGGGGTTCAGAGCGCCCTGGAGATGAATCGCTGGCTGGCGGATTTTTCCGAGCTGGCTTCGGTGGTGGATGAATACGGCAATCGGCGATACATCGACAAGAGTTGCCATACCGATGATGAGGCCATCAGGAAAAGATTCCTGCGGTTTGTGGAAGAGGTGGAGCCGCGCGCAAAGCCGATGGCCTTTGCGCTCCAGAAGAAATATCTGGAATCGCCGGTGCGGAAGAATCTGGATCGCAAGCGTTTTGAGGTGTTGGATCGGAAGTGGCAGGCGGAGGTGGATATCTTCCGGGATGAGAGCGTGGAGATCGAAACGGAAGTCACGCGGAGGGTCACCGAATACGATCAGATCAACGGCAGCATGATGGTGAATTTCCGCGGGCAGGAGCTGACGATGCAACAAGTCGCGCGGTTCCTGGAGGACCCGGACCCCGCGACGCGGCGGGAGGCATGGGAAGCCAGCTCGCGCCGGAGGCTGGTGGACCGCGAAGCCATCGAGGGAATTTTCAGCGCGCTCCTGCCGCTGCGTCACAAGATTGCCCAGAACGCGGGCCTTAGCGATTTCCGTGCGTATCAGTGGAAGGCAAACAAGCGCTTTGATTATACGCCGGAGGATTGCCTGCGCTTTGCCGATTCCATCGCCGAGACCTGCGTGCCGATGGTGCGGCGGCTGGACCGCCAGCGGGCGGCGGATTTGAAGCTTTCGATGATCCGGCCCTGGGACTCGGCCGTTGATCCCAAGGGCAGGCCGCCGCTCAGGCCATTCGACGAAACCCGGATCGACGATTTTGTGGCCAAAACGCGGGAAATATTCAACCGTCTTTCGCCAGCGCTGGCGAGCGATTTCGATCAGCTTGGTCAGCATGGAAATTTGGATCTGGAGAGCCGCAAGGGAAAGCAGCCGGGCGGGTATCTCATGCCGCTGGAGGAATCGCGCCAGCCGTTTATCTTCATGAACGCCGCCGGCGTGCATCGCGACGTGGAAACCCTGCTGCACGAGGGGGGGCATGCATTTCATCATCTGGCGTCGTCCAAGGAGGACCTGGTTTTCCTGCGATCGGCGCCCATGGAATTCTGCGAGGTCGCGAGCATGTCGATGGAGCTGCTCGGCAGCGAGCACCTTGGTGTGTTCTACAACCCAGCCGACACCGCGCGGGCAATGCGAAAATTGATCGAGGGAATCATCTATTTCTTCCCGTGGATGGCGATCATCGATTCATTTCAGCATTGGCTCTACACCCATCCGGGCCACAGCCACGCCGAGCGAAAGGCGAAATGGATGGAATTGCTGAATCGATTTGGCGGCGTCGTGGATTGGAGCGGATGGGAGTTGGTGCGCGAATCGCTGTGGCAGCGACAGGCGCATCTGTTCCATTCGCCGTTCTACTATGTGGAGTACGGCATCGCGCAGCTCGGGGCACTGCAACTGTGGATGAAAGCCCGGCACGATCCGCATCAGGCGCTGGCGAATTATCGAGCGGCGCTGGCGCTCGGCGGCACGCTGCCGCTGCCGCAACTTTTCGCGGCGGCGGGGATCGTGTTCGATTTCTCCCAGAAGACGCTCAAGCCGCTGATGGACGCGCTGGAGGAGGAATTGGATCGATTGCCCGCGTAGGGGTGTTTCACTTCAGAACGGGAGTTGTCGCCGCGGGCCGCTCGACCGGCAGCGTCTCAGCCATGCTGATCGCAAAACTAATTGGCTCGGTGGTATCCGCCCACGCCAGCAGCAGTCCCTCGGGAAGATCACGGAGGATTCGGCCATTGCTGATTTCCGATGCGGCCTGGACGGATCGCAGCAACAGTCGCACATTTTTGGCGTGGCCGTCGCCGCTGAGCGTGATCTTTGTTCCATTTCGCCGGCAGATAAAGCGCGCCAATCCGACGCCGTCGGACGCTGCTACGCGCAGTGAAATCTCCGCTCCGTCAATAACCTGAAACAAGTGCAGCGTCAGTTCATCGTTCAGGCGCCACGCCGGCTTCGTTTCATCGCTGCTGACGGCAATGAGGCTGTTTTCGCGAACGAACAGGGGAATGTGCAGGAAGTCCACTTTTTCCGTCACCCATCGCCCGCCGCTCAGCGAGCGGCCGGTGAGGAAGTTCGTCCACTTTCCCTTGGGCAGGTAATACTCGGCGACGTTATCCATGCGAAATACGGGCGCCACCAGGAGGGAGGAGCCAAGCATATATTGTTTGTCCAGATACGCCACCGCCGGATCGCCGGGGAACTCGAGGAACATTGCGCGCATGACCGGCCAACCGTGCTCGCGGGCATCGTGGGCGGCGGCGAAGAGGTAGGGAAAGAGCGAATTTTTCAGTTGCGAGAAATACCGGACCACCTCAACGGATTCTTCATCGAAGAGCCAGGGGACTCGATAGGATGATGATCCATGGAGGCGGCTGTGGGTGCTGAGCAAACCAAACGCCGCCCATCGCTTGTAGAGCGCGGGATGGGCCGTCCCGGAAAATCCGGCGATGTCGTGGCTCCAGAACGCGGCCCCCGACAGGCAGAAACTCAAGCCCCCGCGCAAACTCTCCGCCATCGATTCAAATGTCCCCTCGTTGTCGCCGCCCCAGTGCACCGGAAATTTCTGGCTCCCAATCGTTCCCGATCGGGCAAAGACCACCGCGCCTCCCTTGCCATGGTGCTTCTCCAGCAGCTCGAACACCGACTTGTTGTATAGATAGGAGTAATGGTTGTGCATCAGGGCGGGGTCGGCCCCGTTGTGATACACGACATCTTCCGGAATGAATTCGCCGAAATCCGTCTTGAAGCAGTCCACCCCCATGTCCAGAAGCTTCTGGAGCTTGGCGCAGTACCAATTCACCGCTTGCGGATTTGTAAAATCCACCAGGGCCATTCCCGGCTGCCACGCGTCGCGCTGAAAAACCCTGCCGTCGGGCCGCTTCAGAAAATAACCGGCCTTGCATCCCTCATCGAAGAGTTCCGAAAGCTGCGAAATGTACGGATTGATCCAAAGGCAAATCTTCAGCCCGCGGGCCTTCAGCCGCTTGAGCATTCCTTCCGGATCGGGAAATGCCTTGGGGTCCCACTTGAAGTTGCACCAGTGCCGCTCGGTCATCCAGAAGCAATCGAAATGGAAAACGCTCAGCGGGATTTGACGCTCCGCCATGCCGTCGATGAATTGGTTGACCGTCGCCTCGTCGTATTTGGTGGTAAATGAGGTGCTGAGCCACAGTCCCCACGACCATGCCGGCGGAAGCGCGGGCCGGCCGCACAGGCGAGTGTATTTCTCTAAAACCTCTTTGGGGCTTGGCCCTCGGAAAACGTAATAATCCAATTCCTCGCCCGGCACGCTGAATTGAATCTGCGATACTCGCTCCGTGCCGATTTCAAAATCCACCCGGCCGGTCGAATTCACGAGGATCCCATACCCCCGGCTCGAAATGACAAATGGGATGTTCTTGTACGCCAGCTCGCTGTCCGTTCCCGCATCCTCGTTCCAGACGGAAATGCTCTGTCCGTTCTTCACCACCGGGCCAAATCGCTCGCCCAGGCCGTAAATGCATTCCCCAACTCCAAGGCGCAATCGCTGCATCAACCATTGCCCGCGAGCGGCGGTGGTCATATGTCCCAAACTGCTGGCGTCGCCGCCGGTGATCGGCACGCCGCCATCTTCAAACTTCAAAGACCACTTGCTCTTGCCGATCCGCAGCGACAACCTTCCGCTGCTGAACACCAATTCGTCCTTCAAATCCTCAATGCCAACGTGCGGCGCGGCCAGCGAGTAATCCAGCTCTGCCTTCACAGCCCGCCTTTCATCCGGCCAATGATGCAAGATACGAACGCGAATCACATCCGGCATCGGCGAACTGATGTGCAGTTGCAGCACGAGCCCCTCGAACCTGTCGGAGGGGTCCGGCCCGTCTCGATCGACCGCCGCCACCCACAGGGCGTCACGATCCACCCGGTATTCCGTGACTCGCCGCACACAAAGCGGGGTAATTCCTTCGGCCCATTTCCATACACCATGGCTGAACTTCATTGGCAATCCCTGTTTGCCGCCCAAAAAAGAAGGCGGGCGAGTCATTATCCGACTCGCCCGCGAATCATCAATAGGACAGCCACACCGAAACTTCGGGGGCGTTACATTATGCCTTGCGACGACGTATCATCAGTGCGCCGGCAGCAGCGCCAAGGATGCCCAAGGTTGCCGGCTCCGGCACGACTGGCGGTGGCCCAGGAATCGCTTGGATGTTGTCAATGTACAACACCGGGATGCTGGTGGCCGTCGGCTTACCCGAGCCAAGCTGAAGGACGAGGTCACTGCCGTAACCACCGATAGCGTCAAGACCCAACTGCGACTGCTGCGCTGGTGTAATTGGGAAGGTCATCGTCACTTCAACGCCATTTGCAAAACTCGGATAGCCGTAGCCGTCAAGGGATTGATATCCAAAGGTGGGTCCGCCGTTTACGTCCAGGTCAACCTGCGGGCCGTAGCCAAGAGCGCCGCTTGGGGCAAAAAAGTCTATCGTAACGGCCGACGAATTGGACAAGAGAGTAGTCATCGCAACGCTGTTTGGTCCGACGAGCGCATTGCCATAGTTAAAGCCGTTGAGGGTGCGAGCAATAGCACCAGAATCAATCTCCAGGCTGTAGCTTCCGTCCGTGACACCCGTGGTGGTGCTGAATGTCTGAGTAAACTGCTGGACGTTCCAACTCGGGTTGAAGGTCCACCCATCCATGGTGTTCTCAAACGATTCGATGAGCTGCCCTGAAGCGGTAGCCGGCCGCATCATGCACAGGCCCGCGATCGCGATAACTCCTAGCAATCCCCGACGGGAATGCCGAACAATTCGACTGCCTATTTCGAGCATTTTTCCGGACATCTTCAACCTCCTCGGTTTTGCCGACTGGCGGGGTTTACGCCCCTGATATGTGATCGCAACGACCAAGGCTTTCTCCACCTCACGCCGTTTGACAGCAAACGCTTGCTGTTACGACGCAAATTTAATCTCTCCTGTCGGAAAGTCAACCAAAAAATGGAAGCAATATTAATTCTCGATGCCGGTGGGGAATGTGGGCATTTCAGATGTTATTGTAAGTTATTATAGAACATGCGCTTGTGTGTTGAGCCTAGTCAGAAACCGCTTGTTGTAGTCTCATAAAAAAATATAGGTGGAAGATCCCGCCTACAGATTCATTCGAAACGCCTGCACGCTTTGCACGAAATCATCAGGTGTGCCGAAGTCATAACGCGTTGCGCCGGTCATTTCGATAGCCAAATACCCCTCGCGCTGGCGCAGGACGTCCTGCGCCCGAGTCAACTGAAATTCGCCGCGGTCTCGCGTGTCGTTGCGGATCATTTCCTCCAGGACCTGGTAAATCGACGGAGCGAGCAGGTGCATTCCGAACCAGCCGAGGAATACGTCCGCCTCGAGGCCGTCGACGCGCAGCTTTTCGCGCGCTACGGCCGGGTTCGGCTTTTCAATGATGAGAGAAACGTCAATCAGCTCGGGAGCGCCGAGGCGTCTTTTCCCCGCGATGACGCCGAAGCCCTTTAACTCTTCCGGTCCGATACGATTGACGGCCGATACGCTCTTGCCGTCGCACAGGCGCGCCATGTCCGCAAGCCTGCGGTACGGGGAGACCGGCTCGCCGCGAAACAGATGATCCCCCAGGCAGAGCAGCACCATCTCATCGGCGGCAAACGTCTTGGTCTGATAGACGGCATGGCCATATCCCTCCTGCCGGCGCTGAATGGCAAAACAGACGCGCTCTCCGAGCTTAGGCATCCGCTCGGCTTCGGCCGCCAGATTGGGGTAGTTCTCAAGCCGCTTCAAATACTCCCGATCCGGCCCGTTAAAATAGGCTCGGATGGGTTTGTCATCGTTCGGCTGAACGATGATGCAAATCTGCTCGATGCCGGCGGCGAGCAGTTCCAGAACATGGTAGTGAATCAAGGCCCGCGCGATGCCATCCGGAGCGACGATGGGGAACAATTCCTTCTTGACCGCATGCGATGCCGGGAAATGCCGGGTCCCCAATCCCGCCGCCGGGACAACCGCCTTGCGAACCGGCGGAGTCGATCTTGCTTGTGTCATGCCGCATATATTGGCAAGGATGGGGGCACTCGACAATACGGCGGGCGCAACTAGTGAATCCCCGCACAGTTGACCAGAAACTCCCGGCCAATAAGCTGAACGGTGGGATTGCCCGAATTGGGCACGATCGGCAATCAGCCCCGGCGCGCCGGGATTTCGCTACGCTCAACATTTGGCAAAGCGCTTGTGGAGAAACTCATGAACCTTCTGGCCGGAAAAAAGGGATTGATCCTGAGCGTGGCGAATGACCGCAGCATCGCGGCGCATATCGCCCACAACGCGGTGCAACAGGGCGCGCAATGCGGATTCGGATTTCTGCCCATGGACAACGCCGAGAAATCCGAGCGCCGCGTCCGCAGGGCGATGAGCGAACTGGGATTCCCCGATGAATGGCTTTATCCCATCGATGTCGCCCACGACGATCAGATCGAACGGTTTTTTGCGGCCGCCAAGGATCGGTTCGGGAAAATCGATTTTCTGGTTCATTCACTGGCATTTGCGGATCGGACGTATTTGAAGAAGGAATACGGAAATTTCACTTCGACGCCGAGGATTGTCTTTAACCAAGCCCTCGACATCAGCGCGTATAGCCTGCTCGCCTTGGCGCGGGCCGCGGCGCCGCTGATGCCGGAAGGGGGGTCGATCATCGCGCTGACGTATCTGGGCGGCGAAAAAGTCATCCCCGGTTACAACGTCATGGGCGTGGCCAAGGCGGCATTGGAAGCGACCGCCCGCTATCTGGCGTTCGATTTGGGTCCCAAGAAGATCCGCGTGAACACGATCTCGGCCGGGCCGGTGCGGACGCTCTCGGCCATGGCGGTGGGGGGGATCGATGAGATGTTCGCGCACGTGGAGCGCAAGGCGCCGTTGAATCGCAACATCGAAGCCGATGAGGTTGGCAAGACCGCCGTGTATCTCCTGAGCGATCTGTCCAGCGGCGTGACGGGTGAGAATGTTTATGTGGACGCCGGATTCAACACGGTGGGGCTGTGAAGCCGATATGGCCCAAAAGGCTTGGCTTGAAAAGGCATGGAGCGACCTATAGACTTTTGACTGTTTCGCGGGCGTAGCTCAGTGGTAGAGCGTCACGTTGCCAACGTGAATGTCGAGGGTTCGACCCCCTTCGCCCGCTTTTAGGGGATCCGTCGTGACTCGGCGTTCCGGGTCTTGTCATTGAGTGCCAGAGCTTGCCCAATTCTCTGAAGCTGCAGGACTTGCGAAAGTGGTCCCCTACGACCAGTTCAGCAATCTCCTCTTGCTGGTTCATGTCACCCGTTGCCAATTCAAGTGCCAAAGTGACAGTTTTCCGGTGCATATGCGCTACACCTGCTACGCCTGGCGCTACACCTAGCGCCGCATTGGGAGCGTTGGTACCGGCGTTGAGGAAGCTGTCAGTGTCCGCGACCGGGATGTACGGAATTTCCGCGAGTTCTACAGCCACTGGAAGAAGCCGCTCATCAATATAGGTGCCTTCGGTCAGACGGGGGTCGGTATGCCGCATATGTGACTGCCGGAAACGCTGGCTCATCCCCGCCGATGCCATCCGAGTGCTCAATGTCTTCCGCAGGCTATGAAAATCCACAAAGCCCGTTTCCTGACGGCCTGCATCTTCGCCTGCCAGCTTGAGGTCGGCACGAAAGGATTTCATATCGGGAACCGAACGCACGACATGCTGGTCAGGACGAACACCGTCCTTTCTGGCTGCCTTGAACTCTGCTCGCAGCTGGGGATGGATCACCAACACGTCTCCACGCTTGGCTTTGGTTGTTTCTGCCCTGAGACGAATGACCGAGGCTTGGCATCCTTTGCAACGCCACAGAGAATGATTTGCGTACCCGGATCAAGTGAGAACATGCGACGCAGTTCGTCAGCGCTCTGGGCGATGGTTTGGTATCGTCCACCGACCGAACGAAACAAGCTGTATTTCTTTAGCGCGACGACTGGCCATTGCAGAAAATGCGGGCGGCTGTAGCCGTGATGAAGCAGCGGCACATACGTGGGCAGCTTAGTCTCCTGCTGGCGGATAACTGGAACGTCATCGAACCGCAGACCGCCGATTTCCTTCATGCGCTGAAGGAAATCGGCATTGTTCGGGCAGACGTTATCGCACTTGCCATTTCCACAGCAGGTCAGGGCGAAACAATCTAGAGCGTGTTATGCACTTCCGCCGATTCCGCCCAGCAGGCATTTGAGTAGGATGCAGGCGAAGGCGATGAAATGCATCGTCTTCAACGTGGCCGACAGACGCTCGTAATCCTTGCTCAGCCGGC
>Ga0187864_10000499_pt1 | contig 42896 bp, 35 predicted proteins | sample June2016WEW_11_4_FD_132985 | JGI IMG/M metagenome (GOLD analysis project Ga0187864, IMG submission 132985) | Peatland microbial communities from SPRUCE experiment site at the Marcell Experimental Forest, Minnesota, USA - June2016WEW_11_40 | ecosystem: Environmental > Terrestrial > Soil >...
CCCGCAAGGCAATAGCGGGGGTCCAAATTGACCGCCCTGCGACTTCCAAGGCCTCTACGGCCATCCTGGCGGGAGCATTTCTCCGTTGCGTGGCCCCAGATCACTTTGTGCGACAGGCTCTACAAGGTGGTGAATCGGCTCGACGGCTTGCTACACGAGTACAGCCGTGCTGCATGACGGAATGGGTTTTGGCACCCGACAGGCATGGGCTTGGCGCGAACGACAACCAGACGGGACTGCTTTGCCGCCCTCGAGGGTACGGCCCCGGTCGTTTCCTCGAGCAGCGGTCAACTGGCCCGACACGGAACCCGCCCTCAAACCATTCATCTGCAGATATCGGACTCGACCGACATTTTGGTGGCCACCTCGTAGGCGGTGACGACATCTTTGTTGCCGCCACCGGAATCACCGATGGATCGCTACTGCGCGGCGTCCTCTACACAGCGATGGGGCGGTCACCGAGTCTCTGGTCATGCGGTCCCGGTCGGGCACCGCCCGCTGGATCCGAGCTGAGCATCAACTCGACAAGCTCGAACGTTTCACTGGACTCCGCTACCGCTGAAAGGTGCCGCTTGCGGTCGGATGGGCTGGACTGCGACACAACATCGGTTAGGCGATGCGTGCCCGGGTCGCCAGCGCTGCCCCCGCTTGGCCGGCAATGGCCAGGGCCACGATCATCCGCTCGCGCGACACCGACCACCCTGGCGTTGGGACGAGCACGAACTGGCCGAGCGCCCGTCCTCCATAGTGGACAGGCAGGTCGACCTCTGAGCCCGGAAGACCCATGGTCGAGACGCCCCAGCGCAACCCGCCGTGGACAACCTCACCGTGCGACAGAACGGTCGTTCGGTAGGGCCCCTGTGCGCCTGAGCGATAGCTGCAACGTCGCAGATGAAGCAGATGGATCAGCTCGTTGGATGCGCGCTCGATTACCTGAGCACTTGGAACCCCTTGTGCAACCATGTCCCCCAAGTCGTGGATGACGGCCACGTAGTCGGCCTCCTCAACCGCGACGCGCCGGTAATGGCGCCCGCGTGCGGCAAGCTCGGTCACGATGAGCCCGACCACAAACAAGCTGATCGTCGTCTCTAGGTCAGCGCGATGGCTGATGGCGAACCGCCCGTAGGGCCGTATGAGGAAGAAGTCGAACCACAGGCCCGAAGAGGCCGAGGCGAGAAGGCCGGCGAGACGGTTCCCCAAGATGGCGATGGCAGCGATGACGGCGACCAGGATGAGCGCAGCCGCTGTACTTGCAAGGGAAGCGCGAGCGGGGACAAGTGAAGCGGTCACCCCCAGCGGCGCGATCACGCCGCAGACGTTGACCAGAGAACGCTTCCTAACCACCGCAGCGTGCGCTACCTGCCTTGTCAGATCACGCCAGCTCGGTGCCATGGACCAAACTCCTATTTCAGAGCCGTTCCGTGCAAACCGTCGGTCTTCGCTGAGTTGTTGGCCAATCGTGTGCCGATGGGTTCGTCTCCGGCAGATGATGACACACGGCGGTTCCCCACGTTGGGGCCAACATGCTCCGCTGGTGTGGGTGCCGAAAATTCTCGACTCTGGCCACGCTTTGTGGAAATTCCCATCCTTGACTTGTGGAACCTCGGCGAACAACGAACATCGTCCGCACCATCGAACAGCTGGAGGCGTTCGCCGAGGTGACCGAGGTGGAGCTCGAGAGAGATTCGCTCTCCATCCGATCGTCCCGGGCCCCAGGACACTCAGCGCGCGGCAACCAAAGTCTCCGCGGCCTGGCAACCCAGCTCACGTCGGCCCCACCCTCGACGAAGAGCAGCTGCCGGTTTCGGGCTCGGCCTTATCCACGTGCGGGGAAATTCCTGGTAACGAAGCTTTGGACGAGGTTTTCGGCACCCATACCTCCTGGACAAAAGGACGCCCTGGCGGACTCCACAGCCCACCTCAGGCCTGGGGCTCGACCTCGGCCGTATCGGGCCCGGCGATCAGCTCGTAGTCCGGGTTCAAGATGGCGAGACGCCCCTCCCAGGCACCGACGGTGCCCTGGGCCACCAGCCTCACCCCCTGATGGATCCCCGGGATGTGGCGCCTGCCCTGGAACACGAGGAGGATCGCTCCCGTCGGATCGGCCAGCGTGCACTCGAGATTGGCCGTGGCGGTGCGGGTGGGGACTCGGATCGAGCGCACCCGGCCCGCCACGCGCACCCGGCTCCGCCACGTCGCCTCGCCTATCGGCGTGGTCCCGGACATTTTCGGTGCGAGCTCGTCACCCATGCACACATCGGAGCGCATCCGACGAGCTCCAGAGCCCTCGGGGGCCGGCTTGCGGAAGTGCCGGGCTGGCCTCGACCCCGACAGCTGGAACGGGACGATCGTCGCGTTGGCGTGTGGCAGCTGGGCGACCGCGGCAGCGATTCGATCCGCGCTGCGGTCATGGAGAAGCCGCCGCCAACCAGCCGCGAAACCTCGGCGGGGAAGGAGGATGGAGAGCTCGGTGTTGCCACCAGCCAGCGTTTGTGCCGCCAGCTCCAGGGTGGCACGAGCCAGTCGACGGTCGGGACAGTCGATGATGTCAAGCGGGAGAAGCGAAAGCCCGAGACGGCTCCAGTCGGCCTCGAGGTCGGCCGCGTCACGCGGGTCGACGGCAAAATGCACGGCACGCAGCTCGTCCGGGGTAAGGGCCCGCGCGTACTGCACTGCCCGAGCGGTCGCCAGGTCCAGGCGGCCTACGAGCACGAGCACGACGTGGCGGCGCAGCACTGGTTCCTCGCAAGCTTGGGCTGCCTCCACCTCCAGCTCTTTGGCCTCCCCGGCATATTGACGATTGAGTCGTACCAGTAGCATGTACAGCAGAGGCCCGACCACCACCACCAGCCAGGCGCCCTCGGTGAACTTGAACACGGCGAAGATCACGACGACCGCAGCCGAGAGCAGGGCGGCGAATCCGTTGATCAACTGGCGATACGCCCATCCCGGCTCACGGAGCGTGCGATGGTGCTTCACCATCCCGGCTCCGGCCATGGTGAAACCGGTGAACACGCCGATGGCGTAGAGCGCCACGAGGCTCGTCAGGTTGGCGTCTGTGCCCACCACCAGGGCGATAGCCACGACGGCCAGTACGACAATGCCGTTCGAGAACGCGAGCCGGTGCCCGCGCCTGGTCAGCTGGCGGGGAAGGAACGAGTCCTCAGCCACGAAACTCGCCAGGTAGGGGAAGCCGTTGAAGCTCGTGTTCCCGCCGGTGAAGAGGATCAGCACCGTGGAGATCACCACGAAGTCGCGAAGTATCACGCCAGGCCCGTGGGTTCCGTACACCCACCCTGCGATCTGAGCGACGACCGTCGGAGAGCCCACCGAGTAGGGGACAGCGTGCGACCAGTGAGCAAGCAGGCTGACACCGAGCACCAAGAAACCCAGCACTGAGCTCATGATCACCAAGGTGATGCGACCGTTGCGGGCTTCTGGCCTCTTGAAGGCGCCGATTCCGTTCGAGATCGCCTCGAGGCCTGTGAGAGAAGAACCTCCGTTGGCGAAGGACTTGAGCATGACTGTGATCGCCGCGAAGGCGATCAACCCGCTGTGGTTTCCGAAGCCCAGCATGCCGGAGTGGTGGGTGATCCGGGCAGGCGCGTCACCCAGCACCTCGCGCACGACGCCGACGACGACGGCCGAGCCGAGCCCGAAGATGAAGAGATACGTCGGCACCGCGAAGAACTTTGCGCCCTCGCGGATGCCCCGGAGGTTGCCGTAACAGAGGATCACTATGACTGTGACCGTTACCGGCACGGTGTAGGGCGTGAGCCTCGGGATGAGCGAGGTAAGGGCATCCGTCCCTGCCGTGCACTGCACCGCCACCGTCACCGTGTAGTCGATGAGCAACGCCACCGCGGCCACCTGGGCAACCCGGGGACCGAAATTGTCGCGGGCGACCACGTAGGACCCACCGGCTCTGGTGTAGGCCTTGATGACTTCGAAGTATGAAAGAGTGACGAAGAGCAGCACCCCCAAGATGATCAAGGTGACAGGCACCACTAGGGAGAAGGCCGCCAACCCGAACCACGGAACGAGCTGAGTGAGCATCTCCTCCGTGCCATAGGCCGAGGACGAGATCATGTCGGGGGCGAGCACTCCCAAACCGGCGAGCTTGCCTAGGCGCTCCACGGCTTGGCGCTCGGTTGCGAGCGGTGGCCCGAGAAGAGCGTTCTTAAGCCGGTAGCGCAAGGTCTCGGGCAGAGCGACGGCGTCGGGCGAGGACAGCGCCTCGGGGACGAAGCGGCGGCTTCCCGGCACCGGCACGGTCTGCGGCGCAGTGGTCTGCGGCGCAGTGGTCTGCGTAGGTGTCCGGTCGCAGCCGCCGGCCGCCAGCTCGGTGCTTTGCTCCGGCCTTTGCACGGCCTTCACCTAAGCATGTTTAGCGGCAGCCAGCGGAACGGAAGGGGGATGGGGGGGGAATGGGGGGAATGGAAGCGGAATAGAGGAATAGAATTGTGCTGGCGGCAGGCGCCGTGTTGCATGGTACGGGTGCACATCGTCGTCGTAGGGTGCGGCAGGGCTGGGTCAGGCCTCGCCGTACAGGTTGTGGAGCAAGGGCACACCGTTTCGATCATTGACAAGCAGCAGGCCGCGTTCCGGCGCATTCCGCCTGAGTGGCCGGGCAAGGCCATCGTGGGATCCGGCTTCGACCGCCATATCCTGAACCAAGCGGGCGCGGGCGAGGCCTGGGCGCTCGCCGCGGTGACGAGCGGGGACAATTCGAACATCCTCACCGCCCGCATCGCCCGCGAGGCCTACGGGATTCCCAACGTGGTCGCGCGTATCTACGACCCGCGCAGGGCCGAGATCTACCAGAGGCTGGGGATCCCCACAGTGGCCACGGTGACCTGGACGATCAACCAGGTGATGCATCGCCTCCTGCCTGAAACGGTCGTGGGCGAGTGGTCGGACACGAGCGGCCGCTTGCTGCTGGTCGAACACCAGCTTCCCGAGGCGTGGGCGGGAAAGCGAGTGCGCGACCTGGGCATGCCCGGCAAGGCGCGTTTGGTGGCCGTGACGCGCGCGGGAAGCCCCCGCCTCGACACCTCGGACCTGGTCGGCCAGGAGGGCGACGTCCTGCACCTGGCGGTCATGAAGGAAGCCGTATCGGAGCTGGAGAGTCGCCTGGGTGACGTGGCACCCTCGACCGAGCAGCGCGCGCCTGGGGGCCGGCAGTGAAGGTTGCGGTTGCCGGCGCCGGGAATGTCGGCACCTCGATAGCCAGGGACCTTCGGACCTACGGCCATGACGTGCTTCTCATCGAGAAGGACTCGGACGTCGCGGATCGGCTGCGCCCTGAGCTCGACGTACACCTCGTGGCAGCCGACGCCTGCGAGGTGAGCTCGCTTGTCGCGGCAGGGATGGCAGACGTCGATGTGGTGGTGGCCGCAACCGGCGACGACGAGGACAATCTCGTCATCTCGTTGCTGTCCAAGCAGGAGTTCGCCGTCCCCCGGGTGGTCGCGCGTGTCAACAACCCGAACAACCAGTGGTTGTTCAACGAGTCGTGGGGCGTGGACGTCTCGGTCTCCACACCCCAGCTCATCACCGCGCTGGTGGAGGAGGCGGTGTCGGTCGGCTCGCTCGTGCGCCTACTGCAGTTCGAGGGTGGCGCCGCCAACCTGGTGGAGGTGACGCTTGCCGAAGGTTCCCCCGCCGACGGTGTGAAGATCTCCGACCTCGACCTTCCGCGCGACGCCACCGTGGTGGCCGTCGTGCGCAACGACCGCCTCGTCGTCCCCCGCGGCGACACGATGTTGAGCACGGGCGACGAGGTGCTGGTGCTAGTGATCGGCGAGGCTGAATCGGCGGTACGCCAATTGCTCGTTGGGCGGTGACACCCCCGGGCGCTCCATCGCGCGCCCGTAGACTCCCCATCGTGGAGGCGGCGTTCTTCGCCTCGACAAGACGGTCATCGCCAAAGTGTGGTTGCCGAATACGTCGCCCCGGGGCTCACGCAGCCAGTTCGTACTCGTGGATGAGGCCTGTAGGTGCTGGTAGTCTCATCTGGACCGGTTGACTAGGGCTTTTGCCCTCAGTGAGCCGCTGGCAAAGACCGGCTCGCTTGACCGAGGGCGAGGTCTCGGGCGTCCGTGTGTGCTCTATTCCGATTGTGGAAACAACGATCTGGGGAATCGGGGCCAATAGCGTGGGAAGTGGCCCCGGTCTGGTCATTGCCCGTGCAGGCCGAGGGGGTTCTGCCAGCAGCCCACGCACGCATACTGCCTCGCCGGGAACGTTGGAACCCGAGAGGCTGCCAAACGCGACGTCGAGGAAGACGAGCAATGGACCACACAGCAGCTGGCGAAGATCTGCCGGGAGATGGCGCTCGTAGAAGCGGCCACCTCGAGGCGAGATCTTTGTCGCGCCGCTGGTGCCATGGGTGGCGAGTGGTTGTGGCCACATCCGTCGCCGTCGTGCTCGGCGGCACGTGTTTCGTGGCCATCCGGTACATGTTCCGTGAGCACCCGGGGCCCAAGTCCTTGAGCGTCGCTACGAAGGCGTTCAAGGGAACTGCATCGATCAGCACCGGCGGGAAGCTCACGTACGAGCCACCAGCCGAGGGCGTCTACGCGCTGAACGGTCAAGGAACTGAAACGATCTCGTTTCCGCCGAGCTCACAGCGCGACGGCGCGGTCATGCCAGCGTCGGTCACGTACGTCGCCAATGGCTGTTGGCAGTGGCACGTCGACTACAACGTCGCCCACTGGGAGGAATATGACTTCTGCCCCGATGCCACTCAGCTGCTTCTCGACGCCAATCGCAACTCCCAGTCGTGGGACTTCGGTGCCGTCACGGTCAACAATCTGGCGCGCTTCACCTGCCCGCCTGCCACCGTGGTTCTACCCGAAGATCCCAAGCCCGCTCAGACGCTCGAGTGGTCCTGCACTGGCACCAACACGGCCGCGCCCGGGCGCAGCAGCGCTGCGACGACCGCGCTCATCGAAGGGGTCGTCGCCTTGCGGATCGGGCGATCGGTCGTACCTACCGTCCACGAGCTCCAGCGGATCACGCTCAAAGGTGGACAGAGGGGCTCGATCATCGAGGACTGGTGGTTCACGGCGGCCTCTGGCCTCCCCGTGCGAATGGACCGGCACATAACGATCAAAAGCAGCTCGCCGATCGGCACCATCACCTACCGCGAGGCCGGCTCCTGGCAGATCACCTCGTTGCAGCCCCGAACCTGAACCAGAACTCGTGCAAGGCACGCTGAAGCTGCCTGGGGGCAAGCGCGCACGAGCCCAGAACCCGACGCAACCTCAGAAATGGTCCGGCGTGCTTCGGAGGGTCGCCGCTCGGACCCTCAGCTCTCCTCGGGTTCGTACTTCGCCTGTGGGATCGGGCCTGCGGACGACGTAGGCGGCGCGCTCGCCGGCGCGGGTGACGTCGCTGTAGGGTCCACCACGCCCGTCGCATCTGCGATGGCGGCGTTCGCCGACGTGACCGTGACCGCGCCATGTGCCGCTTCATGCTTCTGGAGCAGGTCCACCAGCTCCCCAGCACGCGTGCCGGCGGCGGCATCTGCACGTCCGGTCCTCTCGCTGTAAACGATCCCGCCAAGCTCGAGGAGCATGGCATCGGCCTTCTTCTTCGCCTGCATCTCCGCCAGCTTCGCCTGACCCGCCTGTCCGGCCTGTTGAGCCTTCTCGGCCAGCTGAGTGGCCTGCGACTTGACCTTGTCCATGAGTCCCATGTCGATCCTCCTCGCCTCGTCACGAAGCGGGCTCCGTACCTGTGCCACGACACTACCTGCCTCGAGGAGATCACGAGCCGCAGAGTGGCCATCGCCGAAAGATGAGAGGTGCCCGATCTGTCCTTCCGGAGCCATTCTGACCGGACAAGAATGACAGTTCGCGGCTGCTCGCTACGCTCACTAAGTGCCATGAAAGTGGGCCCTCCCTGATGTGAACTTCGGTTCTCACTGAAAAGAACGTGGGTTCTCACTGAAGCCAAGTTCCGAGGAAGCCCCTGGGGAGGCGCTACACATAGGGAAGGCCGAGAGAATCGGCGGCTTGTCGGAGTGTGGAAATGGGCATGGGTTTGGGTCACATGATGGGAGGAGCCACCGGCGGCGGCTGGGGGCTCATGCGCTCGCTGCGCCGCGACCAGTCGGTCACCCAGCAGAAGCTCCCTCCGGGGATCGTGCGGCGCATCGCACGCTTCGCCAAGCCCTATCGGGCGATGCTCGGGGTGTTCCTCGTGCTGATCATCGTCGACGCCGTCATCGGCGCCGCCAATCCCCTCATCTACCGCGGGATCATCAACTCGGTCGTCAGCGCTATCAGGGATCACGGGGCAGCCCAGCACGCCACCCGCGTGATCGTGGTCCTGGCGCTGGTCGTCGGAGGGCTGGCCGTGATCGACGCGGGCCTCTCGCTCTGGCAGCGATGGGTGTCGGCCCGTATCGGGGAGGGCCTCATCTTCGACATGCGAGCAAAGGTGTTCGAGCACGTCCAGCGCATGCCGATCGCCTTCTTCAGCCGCACGCAGACTGGCGCCCTCGTCTCGCGGCTGAATAACGACGTGCTCGGCGCGCAACAGGCCTTCACCGACACGTTCGGTTCCGTGGTGAGCAACGTGATCGGCGTCGGTATAACCCTCGGAGCGATGTTCATCCTCTCCTGGCAGATCACGCTGGTGGCCCTGGCGCTGTTACCGCTGTTCCTCCTGCCAGCACGCTGGGTCGGACGGCGTCTCGCAGCGCTCACCCGCGAGAGCTACGTGCTCAACGCCCAGATGACGAACACGATGACGGAGCGCTTCAACGTGGCCGGGGCGCTGCTCGTCAAGCTCTTCGGGCACAGGGCACGTGAGATCCGGGACTTCGAGGAGAAAGCCGGCCGGGTACGCGACATCGGCGTCACCCAGGCGATCTATGCACGCGTGTTCATGGCCGCTCTCCTGCTCACCGCATCGCTTGCCACAGCCGTCGTCTACGGGTGGGGTGGCGTGAGCGCGGCACGAGGCGCGCTCTCAATCGGCACCGTCGTAGCGCTCACGGCCTACCTCAACCGCCTCTACGGGCCGCTTACCGCGCTATCCAACGTGCAAGTAGACGTGATGACGGCGCTCGTGTCCTTCGACAGGGTCTTCGAGGTGCTCGACCTGCCTCCGATGATCGACGAGAAACCTGACGCGCAGGTGATCCAGCGCGGCCCCGCCCTCGTCGAGCTCGACCACGTCGACTTCGGGTACCCGACAGCCGAGGAGGTCTCCCTCGCCTCCCTCGAGTCGGTGGCGGTGCTCGACCAGTCACCCTCCAACCAGGTCCTCTTCGACGTCTCGCTTCGCGCCGAGCCGGGTCAACTTGTCGCGCTCGTCGGCCCTTCGGGCGCAGGCAAGACGACCATCAGCCATCTGGTGCCCCGCCTCTACGATGTGCGCGAAGGAGCGGTCCGGATCAACGGCGTCGACGTTCGCGACGCCACGCTCGGGTCCGTCCACTCCATCGTCGGCATGGTCACCCAAGACGCCCACCTCTTCCACGAGTCGATCCGGTACAACCTGCTCTACGCCAAGCCAGATGCCACCGAAGAGGAGCTCACCGAGGCTCTGCGGGCGGCACAGATCCTGCCTCTGTTGGAGTCGCTCCCCGACGGGCTGGACACCGTGGTGGGCGACCGCGGATATCGCCTCTCGGGCGGCGAGAAACAGCGGATCGCAATAGCTCGACTGCTCCTCAAGGCACCCGACGTCGTCGTGCTCGACGAGGCCACCGCGCACCTTGACTCCGAGTCCGAGGCTGCGGTACAGCAAGCGCTCAAAATGGCCCTCGCCGGCCGCACCTCGATCGTGATCGCCCACCGCCTCTCGACGGTGCGCGAGGCGGACAAGATCCTCGTGGTGTCTGGCGGCCGGATCGTCGAGGAGGGCACCCACACCGAGCTTCTCGCGGCAGACGGCCTCTACGCCGAGCTCTATCGCACCCAATTCGCCCAACAGGCCTCGGACGGCGCGGACTCAACGAGCGGCGCGTCCTCGAACGGTGTGAGCAGCACTGTCTCGGACGCGAGGACTAGTGCATCGAGCACCACCGACGCCGCCCCGTGGCCCGTGCCCGACTCCGACGACGTCGCAGGTCAGAAAGGCGCCGGGCTGGACCAGGCGCTGCGCTAGGCCCCGAGCCCAAGGGCGCCCGCTCCAGAGGTACGCTGCCGTCGGCTCTCGTGCACGAGCGACCATGACACCGGGCCGTGAGCAAACCGATCGCCGCGGACCAAGCTCCCGTGAACAACGAGGGACCATGACACCGGGCCGAGCAATGGCCCACGACCGGTCACACGCGCACACCGAACGACCATGACACCGAGCCGAGTCCTGAGCGAACCGACCGATGACCGGTCACCCGCGCACCCCGAGCCCACGGGCGCTTCAGACACCCTCGGTGCGGCTCGGCCGCTTCTTCGGGGATGGATCCACTTCGGGGCGCTCTGCGTGTTCGTCGTCGCCGGGCCCGTCCTGGCGGCACAGGCCCCTACATCGTGGACCTCGGTGGCGCTGGCCGTCTATGCCGCGTCGATCGTCGCCCTCTTCGGAGTGAGCACGGCCTTCCACCGCGTGAGTTGGACACCCGCCGCACGTTGGCGAATGAGGCGGGCGGACCACACCACGATCTTCGTGGCGATCGCCGGGACCAATACAGCCGTGGCCGGTCTCGCGCTCAGCGGATGGGCCCAAGTCCTCGTGCTCTGCCTGGTATGGATAGGTGCGGCGGTCGGCATCACTCTTCGCCAGGTCTGGCTCGACGCCCCTAAATGGGCGGTCGCCCTGCCTTACGTGGTGGTCGGCTGGTGTGCGCTTGCAGTCATGCCTCAGCTTCTCCACGGTCTCGGCGGCGTGGGGTTCGGCCTGTTGATCGCCGGCGGGGCGATCTACAGCGCAGGGGCCGTCGTCTACGCGTTGCAAAAGCCGAACCTCGTACCCGGTGTGTTCGGCTACCACGAGCTGTTCCACGCCTGCACTGTCGTGGCTGCCGCGCTCCACTTCGCCGTCATCGCGGCGTATGCACTGCCAGCAGCCCGACCTGCCTGATATGCCCGACCTGTCTGATATGCCCGACCCACCAAGGCCCTGGTGGTCCGAGCCTGAGTCCAAGAGAATGTGCGGAGAAGACCTGTAGTGATGAGGCGCTTCTACACAGGCCTTGGCCATCTCGTGGTGCGCTTCCGATGGCTCATCGTCCTCGCCTGGATCGTCGTCATCGTGGTCTCCTCGCGGGCGCTCCCCTCCCTGGGGAGCGAGGTGAACAACGACAACAGCCAGTTCCTCCCCTCCAGCGCACCTAGCGCGAAGGCCGCCACACTGGCGACGCCAATCCTCGGCAGCTCGAGCCACACGAGCGAGGTCTTCGTCGTCGCCTCAAGCTCGAAGGACACGCTCGCGGGCACGGACGTCGCCGCAGTGGTCCACGAGGCGCAACTGGCGGCGGCGGTGCCGAAGGTGAAGGCCGCGCAACTCCTCGGGACTTCTCCCGACGGAAAAGTGGCACGCATCTTGGTCCTGATCGGTGTGAACCAGACGGACGTGACCGATCAGAAGCCGGTTCTCGACGACCTGCAGGCGACCTTCGGAAAGCTCTCGCCGCCGCCCGACCTCCACTTCCATCTCGCGGGCATCGTGGCAACCAACGTCGCCAACCAAGCGAGCTCGAACCAGACGGGAAACCGCGTCCAGTCGTTCTCGTTCCTCTTGATCATCTTGCTGCTGATCCTGATCTTCCGCTCGGTCCTGGCGCCGATCGTGACCCTCCTGCCGGCAGGCGTGGCATTGGTGGTGTCGGACCGCTTCATCGGCGGCCTCGGAGCTCACGGCATCAAGATCTCCGAGATCACCCAGCTTCTGCTCATCGTGCTCCTGCTGGGGGCAGGGACGGACTACGGCTTGTTCCTGGTCTTCAGGGTGCGCGAGGAGATCCGCTCAGGGCTCGACCCCAAGGGTGCGGTGATAAGGGCGCTCGCACGCGTCGGCGAGTCGATCAGCGCATCGGCCGCGACAGTGATCTTCGCGCTCTTGAGCCTCCTGCTAGCGAGTTTTGGCATCTACCACGATCTAGGTCTTCCGCTCGCGCTCGGCATAGCCGTGATGCTCATCGCCGGGCTCACGCTGCTCCCCGCGCTGCTGGCGATCCTCGGCAATGCCGTCTTCTGGCCGTGGCGGATCGTGGCCGTGGACGGAGGCGAGCGAGAGGGATGGTGGGGCCGAGTCGCAGGCCGATTGGTGTCAAAGCCGGTGGAAACGCTCGTACTAGGGGTACTTGTCTTCGGCGGCCTGGCGGGAGCGGTTGCCGGCTATCACTCAGGGGGCTTCGGAGGGGCGCTCGAAGCCCCGGCGGGCTCCGATGCTGCGACGGGCAACACCATGCTGGCCAAGCATTTCCCGCAGTCGGGTGCGAACCCGGCGAACTTGGTGCTTCGTTACGCAGGCCCTGTCTGGAACGATCCCTCGCGTCTCGAAGTCGCACAGCAGGCGCTCGAGTCCTCGGGGCAATTCACGTCCCTCTCGGGCCCGCTCGACCCGAACGGGACCACCCTGTCGCCCACGACCTTCGCCGAGCTGCATGCCCGGTTCGGCGCGCCCTCGACGCTGCCGCAGAATCAGCCGCCGGGTTCGCAAGTCACCGCCCTCGAGTACAACGCGTACCGGGCGACGACCGAGTTCGTCAGCGCGGACGGCACGACGGTGCAATTCGAAGCGGCGTTTCGCGCCGGTCCCCAGCAATCGACTCCCGCGCTCGACGTGACGCCGAAGATCCGCAAGGTCGTCTCGGTCGCCGCGGCTCGCTCCGGTGCGATCGCCAGTGGTGTCGCCGGCGAAGCAGCCGCTCTCTACGACGTGAGCAGCACCTCGAACCGCGATCTCCTTCGCGTCATACCTCTGGCGATCATCGCCATCGGGATCCTCTTGGCCCTGGTGCTGCGCAGCGCCGTGGCGCCCCTGTACCTGATCGTGAGCGTTGCCCTCTCGTACTTCGCGGCGCTCGGTGTGTCGACCCTCGTGTTCATAGACATAGGCGGTAGCGACGGGCTCACGTTCATCCTCCCCTTCTTGATGTTCGTCTTCCTGCTCGCCCTGGGCGAGGACTACAACATCCTCGTGATGACGCGCGTTCGCGAAGAAGCCCACAACCGTCAGCTTCGAGAGGCCGTCGTCCGGGCGATCGGCCGGACCGGTCCGACGGTCACCTCGGCAGGCATCGTCCTCGCCGGAACCTTCGCTGTGTTCGGGATCATCGGAGGCAGCGGGCCAAGTGGGAGCCAGATCCGTGACATCGGCTTCGGGCTGGCAATCGGAATCCTGATGGACACATTCCTCGTACGCACGCTGCTCGTGCCATCGACCGTCGCTATTCTCGGCCGCTGGAACTGGTGGCCTGCCCGGCTCGGCCGGCGCCCCACCAGCACGAGTGGCGACGAGGAGGCGGCAACTGCCTCGGCCTCGACCGGCACAAAGACAGTGGGTGTGCGGACAGGCTCGGACGGTGGACCGTGACCACGCTGTTCACCGACCACCTGCGCGCCCAATCCACTGCCTTCTCCGACAAGGTCGCCTACCGCATCGTCGACGGGTGCGAGATGACCTTCGCCCAGTGGGAGGCGGAGTCGAACCGCCTGGCACGCTCCCTCATCTGCATGGGGGTGGAGAAGGGTGACCGGGTGGCGCTCTACCTGCGGGCCGAAGAGGCGCTGCGCTTCATGGTGGGATACGCCGCCGTCCACCTTGCGGGCGCTCCAAGAGCGCATGCCCGAGGCGGCCGTGTCGAACAGCTACGGGATGGCCGAGGCCGGGCAGGCCTTCTGCGCCATGGGGAAGGGGGAGTCGCTCGAGCGCATCGGTTCGGTGGGTAAGCCCATGGCCCCGCTCGAGGTACGCATCGTGGACGAAGACGGACGGGACCTACCCCCCGGCGAGGTCGGTGAGGCTCTTCTGCGCTTGCCCGGACGCCATCGCGAGTACTACCGCGACCCTGAGGCGACGGCCAGCACCTGGAACGACGGCTGGCTCCGCACCGGTGATCTCGCCTGTCTGGACGGCGACGGGTACCTGTACATCGTGGGCCGAAAGAAGGACGTGATAATCCGGGGAGGAAACAACGTCCATGCAGCGGACATAGAAGCGGTGCTCTGCGAACACCCCGGTGTGTTGGAGGCGGCCGTGGTCGGCATCCCTCACGAGGTGCTGGGCGAGGACTTGGCCGCCGTGGTGGTGCTCGCACCAGGTACACCGACCACCGCGGACCAGCTGCGCGAGCACTGCGCTACACGCATGGCTGACTACAAGGTGCCCAGGAGCATCAAGATCACCGACGAGCTGCCGAAGAACGCGACGGGCAAGGTCCTCAAAGCTCAGTTACGCGCGCAGGTCTCAACAGCTGCATCCCCACCGGTCGAGCCCGGCATCGGGCCCAGCACCTAAGCACGTCAGCACCCTCGGGGTGGGTGCGATCCACCCTCGGTGACGACGTCCGAGCGCCGACCGCCCGGTGGCGTGACAGGCACGTTCGATCCGGCCCCGAGGAGCCGTTCCATGGCCGCGCTCGCCTGCAGCGACGGACCGCTCCCGCGGGTGCCTCTCACCGACATCGCGCCCATCCTTCTCGCCTCTCCAAGGCACGTTACCCAGCAACCACGACTGGGTGAGCCCGTCGTCAAACGGACGAACGAGGCGTACGCACCTGTCCCTTGGCTATCCACAAGGCCAATGCGGCCGAGCCCGTAGGAACCTACGCTCCTGCCCGACCTAAGCGACCACGACCACGGTCGCCGTCATGTCCGGGTGAGCCGTGCAGCGGTAGGGATAGGTCCCCGGACGTGTGAAGGGGTGGAAGAACGTCCCCGTGGTCTGCGTGGGACTGTGGAAGCTCGCGAATGTCACGTTGTGCGCGACGGGCGCGTCCTCCCATCTCCACTCGACGGCTTGACCAACGTGAACCGTCACCCTCTGAGGCTCGAAGGCCACGAACCTGAGCTTCACCACTGCGCCCACCGGCCCGTGAGCGGCGCTGGTGGTCGGGGCGCTCGTAAGGCTGCTGCAGGCCGAGCCGACCAGCGCAATAGCGCTCAAAGCGAGTAGTGGCCTCAAAACGCGCCTGGACGCGCACGCCGTCATGACTTGCCCGCCTCTCGCGCGTTGGCGGACGCGCCTGCTCGTGTCTCGAACCAGTGCCGCAAACCGGCAGCGTTCGAGTGCACGCCGTTCAGCATCTCGAGCTTCTCGCGCTGGGCAGGGTCCACTTCCTCGACAGCGGTCGAGAACTCCCGCTCGAGGGCGGCGGCGATGTCGGCTCCCTGGTGCCACGCCTTCTCCGCGACCGCGGCCCACTGGCGCAAGGTCTCCTCGGCCTCGGCGAGCACATCCGAGGGGTCTTCACCCACAAGCCCGTAGTGGGCGAGGGCGAGGCCTTCCGGACGACGCTCGGCGAAGCGATGAAGTGATGCGATGGCTTGCTCGAAGTCGAAGTCGGGTGGTGGCGTGGCCGGACGCAGCACGCCGGCGTCGGGCAGGCGCACCCCTACGGCGTCGCCGGCAAAGAGAATCCCGCTCACCGAGTCGTGCAGCGCCAAGTGATGTTTGGCGTGTCCCGGGGAATCCACCGTGGTAAGCACGCGCCCTGGCCCCAGGCGAAGCTCCTCACAGTCGGCGAGCACGTGCAGCCTCTGCGCAGGAGTGGGCGCGAGGCGGCCGTAGAGCGAGTCGAGCAGCCCGCCGTAAACACGCGCGGCCGAATCGACGAGGCGCGTCGGGTCGGCCAAGTGGCGAGCCCCTTTCTGGTGTACGTAAACGGTCGCGGAGGGAAAAGCCCGCGCCACGTCTCCCACCCCACCGGCGTGGTCCAGGTGGATGTGGGTCACCGCAACCCCTGCGAGCTCGCTCGGACCGACTCCGATCGAGTGCAACGCATCGAGAAGCACGGGAACCGAGCTCTGGCTTCCCGTTTCGATGAGAAGCGGAGCAGGCCCGTCGAGCAGGTAACCCGCCGTCACCCGCTCCCATCCGCCGAGCAAGGTGTCGATCTCCAGCACTCCCGGAGCGATCCGCTTGGTCAGCGCCACGGTGACAACCTCATGTGCCGACCTCGATGACCACCTTGATGTCGTCGGGCTTGCGCTCAAGGGCGTCCTCGAATTGATCCAGCGGGACGGCGCGGCTGATCATCCGCGCCAGCCATCTCTTGTCCGCCCGGGCGAGCGCGTCGGCGGCGGCCTGGTAGTGACGGCGGTTCGCGTTAACCGAGCCGACCACGGCCTCGTTCTCCAGGACCATCGACCGGTTCAGCATCCCCGCGTCCACCCCGAGGCTGCGCCCACCCGAAGACAAACCCGTGAGGCATACGACCCCGCCGGGGCCCATGTGCTCCATGGCATCGAACACGAGGCTGCCCACGCCGGTGCACTCCATCACGACGTCGGGCTGGTCACAGGCGTCCGCCACCATGCCCGTGTGGTACGTGGCACCTAGGCCCTCGACGAGCTCGGGCTTTGCCCCGCTCGTCACCTGGTCCAAGACGTGTACCTCGAGCCCGCGCTGGACCGCCAGCAACGCGGCAAGAAGCCCGATCGGTCCCGCGCCGGTCACCAAGGCGCGCTGGGGAGCCCAGTGGGCGCGGCCCCCAATGCGCTCGACCTGCTCCCACCCCTTGGCGAGCACGCTCGTCAGCTCGAGCAGCACCCCGAGGTGGCCCAAGGAGGGATCGATCTTGACCACGTAGTCAGGCTCGATCCGGTAACGCTCCGAGCAGTAGCCGTCGCGCTCTTTTATCCCGCGCTCGGTGTACCTCCTGTTGCGACAGAAGTCCCACTCCCCGGCGGCGCAGCTGGCACAGGGCACCGGGTCGGGGCGCCGAACAATACCGACAACCAGGTCCCCGGCAGAAAGCTGCGCACTGCCCGGAGTTTCGAGGACCCGCCCGAGCGACTCGTGGCCGATGACAAGCCGCTCGCGCCCCTCAGGTGCCCACCCATAAGCGCCGGAGCTGATCTCGACGTCGGTGCCGCACACCCCGACGGCCAGGGTCTCGACGAGCACCGGACCATCGGTGTCGGAGGGCTCTTCGATGTCGTCGAGCCGCGCTGAACCGGCCTGTCCCGGCACCACGGTGAGTGCCTTCACGAACTCGGCTTGCCCAGACGCTTGCGCGCCCGATGGCGAGTACGCGGGCTCGAACGCCACTGTCTCTTCCACATGGCAAGACGCATCAAGCGCGCCACCTCGGCTCGCCGTTTGTCGTCCATCGCAGCCATCGACGGATGTCCGGAGAGGTTGAAGGCAGCGTTCACCAACGACACGTGCGAGAACGCCTGGGGGAAATTGCCTACCTGCCGACGGGCCCTCGGGTCGTACTCCTCAGCCAGCAACCCGAGGTCGTTTCGGAGGCCGAGGAGGCGCTCGAACAGGTTGCGCGCGTCTTCGTGTCGTCCGATCAAGTGCAGGCAGTCAGCCATCCAGAACGAGCAGGCGAGGAACGCCCCTTCGCGACCGTCGAGGCCGTCCACGTCGTGTGCCTCAGCGGCGCGGTAGCGGAGGACGAAACCGTCCTCTGTCAGATCGCGCTCGATGGTCTCGATCGTCGACCGTACCCGCTCGTCGGTCGCCGGCAGGAAGCCCACCAGCGGGATCATGAGCAGGCTCGCATCGAGAGCTTCGCAGCCGTAGTACTGGGTGAACGCCCCGACATCCGCGTTGTAGCCCTTCGCGCAGACCTCCTCGTGTATCTCGTCGCGCAGCGCTCGCCAGCGATCTGCGGGTCCTTCGTACTCGCACTCCTCCACCATTCGCACAGCGCGGTCGACCGCGACCCAGGCCATGACCTTCGAGTGGGTGAAATGGCGTCGTGGCCCACGCACCTCCCATATACCGTCGTCTGGCTCGGTCCAAGACTTCTCGAGGAACTTCATCAGCGAGAGCTGCAGTTCCCACGCGGTCTCATCCGGGGTCTCGCCCACGCGCGACGCCTCGTAGAGCGCCGACATCACCTCGCCATACACGTCGAGCTGGTACTGGTCCGCCGCGGCATTGCCAACGCGCACCGGAGTCGAGCCCTCGTAGCCAGGGAGCCACGCCACCTCCCACTCATCGAGCCGCCGCTCGCCGGCAGGGCCGTACATGATCTGCAGGTCCGACGGTTCACCCGCTGCGGCACGCAAGAGCCAGTTGCGCCAGGCCATCGCTTCCTCGTGGTAGCCCCCGCGCATAAGGGCTTCGAGCGTGAGCGTTGCGTCGCGCAGCCAACAGTACCGATAGTCCCAATTTCGCTCACCCCCGAGCGCCTCGGGAAGCGAGGTGGTCGCCGCCGCCACGATCCCCCCGGTCGGGTTGTAAGTCAGCGCCTTCAAGGTGATGAGCGAACGCACCACAGCGTCGCGCCACTCGCCTTCGAACGTGCACGACGAGGCCCAGGCGCGCCACCACGTCTCCGTTTCCTCCATCGCGAACACAGGGTTGGCGGGGTGGGGCGCCTCTTTGTGTGAAGGGAACCAGGTGAGCTCGAAGGTCTCGCTCCCGCCCTGAGCGATGGTGAATTCCGCGACGGTCGTCATGTCCTCGCCCCTCATGTCCACCGACGTCCACAGGCTCAGCGCGTCCGGCCCGGCTATCGCAGACAGAAGCCTGCCGACGCGTCGGACCCAGGGCACGACCGACCCGTAGTCGAAGCGCAGGACGAGGTCCATGCGCATGTCCACGCTGCCGCGCAACCCTTCGACCATCCGCACGACCCGAGGGTTGTCCTCGCGCACCGGCATGTAGTCGACGAGCCTCACCGCCCCTCCGGCGGTCTCGAACTCCGTTTCGAGCACGAGGGTGTCCTGGCGGTAGCGGCGCCTGGTCTCTCTTACCTCCCCCGCCGCCGGGGCCGGAGCGATGCGCCAGAAACCGTGGCGCTCGTCACCGAGCAGCTTGGCGAAACACGCGGCAGAATCGAAGCGCGGCAGACAGAGCCAGTCGATCGAGCCGTCGCGCCCGACCAGCGCCGCGGTGTGGGTGTCGCCGATGATCCCGTAGTCCTCGATGAGCGACACCACGTCTCCATTCTTACCGGCCCATTGTTCGTCCCGGGTCATTCTCTGGCCATCTGCGATCAGTGGCCACAGGGGTGGTGATCCACCTTCCCCCCCCCCGGTCCATCTAGCGCAGGCTCCCGTATGGAGCTGAGTGTGAGCTCGAACTGGACCCGACAGTCAGCCCGAAGTGCACGCCCCAGTGCTGACCGCGACGGTCGCGGATCTGGCAGCCGCTATGTCTTTCTCCACGGCGCGCATGGCCAGCGCGTAACCGATGCCGGAGTTGGTGGTGGAGCGTGCGAACACGACCCCGATCACCGTGCCGTCGGGGATCCCTTGTGCCGCGTCTCCCGAGGCCACCAGGGGCCCGCCGGAATTGCCAGGGCGAACGCGCCCGTCAATCTCGTAGACCTTGCGCTGGGTCGTGGCCTTGCCGTAGATGTCGAGCCCCGTCGCCGAAAAAGCGGCAGCCACTCCCGCCGGGTCATAGGCGAAAGGACCACCCTCGGGATACCCGAGAACAACCGCGGTAGCGCCGGGACGAATTGGCAACGAACCGGAGACGAGCGACAACGACCTGTCGCCTACCGGCACCCGCAGCACGGCAATGTCGAGCTCAGGATCGAACAACACCGCGGTCGCGTCATACCGACCTGCCGAGTCGATGACGAACGGCTTCGCGATGCCCACGACCACGTGGGCGTTCGTGACCACCAACCCGGGCGCCACGACAAAACCGGAACCCTCCTGAACGACTCCGCAGCCCGCCCCCTCCACCTGCACGGTGGAACGCTCCGCGGCGGCGACAGCTGCTGCGACCGCTGCGTCGCTAGGCGGCGTCACCGGGGTCGCCAACTGTGGTGGAAGGCCGGCGAACACCACCGGAAACCCCTCGGCCGCCAGGAAGGACTCGATACGACTGAATACCGACGGCACAGGGGGCAGCACGCCGTTCATGGCGCGCACGATCCGTGAGTCGTGCAGAGCCGTGTCGAGCGACATGAAGCGGCTGTTCACGAGGACGCTTGCCACCAGCCAAGTGGCTACCAAGGTGGCGAAGACGGCCACAGCCACCCCCACTGCCGAGTCGATCCGTCCGAGATGGAGCCGTTGCAATGCGGTGGTCGAGCGCGCTCCGACAAGCCTGCCCACCCCACCCAAGGCGCCCGCCATGCCCAAGACCACCACGGCCGCGACCAGTGTCTTGGCGGTGACGGTGTGGACCAGCCCGGCCAGGTGAGGGGTTATGAGAGCGCCCAGGAAGAGCCCCAACCAGAACCCTCCATACGCCAGCACCTGCATCGCGGCCCCGAGGCGCAACCCTTGCACCGCCGAAAACGCCACGAAAGCGAGCAGCAGGTAGTCGACCCAGTTCATCGGGCTAGATCCTCCCCCACGCCCGGTACAGATGCGAGGAGCCATCAACGGTGCATCGAACGCAAGCCCGTTCCTGTACGAGTGCTTCGGCAGCTAGCGTGGCCACGCACCAGTACGAAGCGGGAGAACACGCGGGGGAAGCAGGCAAGAATGCCCGATGACGCTGCCACGTCCGGTGAACGGGCGCCCACGGAACCGGAGCGTTCGCCGCCTCTGATCAAACAGCCCAAACCAAAGGGGCCCACCGCCCCGCCGGACACTCTCGTCCCGCCTGGCGCCTACCCGCCTGGCGCCTACCCGCCTGGCGCCTACCCACCTCAGGGCCAACCGCCTATGAGCAAGCCGCACCCGGGGTATATTCCACCTGCATACCCACCACCTGGGTACCTGCCATCCGGATATCCGCCGCCGGGTTCCGCACCTCCCGGATACGTCCTCTCGGACAACCCACCTCCTGGCTACGGTCCACCCGGTTACGGTCCACCCGGCTACACGCCCCCCTTCCACGCCTACACCGTCCGGCGCGGGCCCGTTGACGTTCTCGGACGCCCGATGGCCGAATGGTGGCAACGTTTCCTGGCGTACCTGATTGACGCCGTCGTCCTCGCTGTCCCTGGGGTGATCATCCTCGCCCTCACTGCGAACACCACGAACACCAGCACCGGGACCACCGTCTCATTGACGACGGGGACATGGGTGGGCGTCGGTCTCGGCTTCATAGTGGCACTCGGCTACTTCTCGTTTCTCGATGGGAGCAGGCGCGGCCAAACGCTCGGGAAGCTCGCGCTCGACATCTCGGTGTGCGACGTCACGAACGGAGGCCCAATAGGCGCCGGAAGAGCGCTCGCCCGCCGCTTCATCTTCTTCGCCACGTATCTCGGCTTCGCGGTTCTCTTCCTCGTCAACGCTCTGTCACCGTTGTGGGACCCCCGCCGCCAGGCGTGGCACGACCATGCAGTGCGCTCCTGCGTGGTCAAGCTGCGATGACAAACAACGCGACGAGCCTTGTCGAGCTGCTCGCCGACATCGTGGGAGAAGACAGTGTTCTCTCCGGGGACGCCGTCCCTGACGACTACGGCCACGACGAATCGCTCACCGTCACCGCGCGCAAACCGTTGGCCCTTGTACGACCCCGGTGCACCGAAGAGGTCTCCGCGATCTTGTCTCTCGCGAACAAGCACAAGTTCCCGGTCACTGCCCGCGGCAGCGGCACCGGGCTGTCGGGGGCGGCGATCGGATCGCCCGACGGTGTGCTCATCTCCTTCGAGCTCATGGACAGCGTGCTCGAGATCGACACCGTCAACCACATAGCCGTGGTACAGCCGGGCGTGACGCTCGAGGAGCTCGACGAGGCCGCCGCCAGGCTGGGTCTCGTGTACCAGGTCTTCCCCGGTGAGAGCTCGGCCTCGCTGGGCGGAAATGTCGCCACAAACGCCGGAGGCATGCGCGCCGTCAAGTACGGCGTCACCCGGCACCAGGTCCTCGGTCTGGAGGCGGTGCTCGCCACCGGCGAGGTGATCCGCACCGGAGGAAAGTTCGTGAAGACGTCGACCGGCTACGACCTGACACAACTGATTGTGGGCTCAGAAGGCACGCTCGCCCTGGTGACCGAGGTGACCCTGAAGCTGCATCCCCGCTTGTCCCACGCTGCCACGGTCCTGGCTCCTTTCGGCACGCTTGACTCGGTGACCGCCGCGGTACCGCGCATAATCGGGGGCGGCAGCGCCCCGCTCATCCTCGAGTACGTGGACACGCTCACGATGGCGGCGATAACGGCCAACGTCGGGCTGGATCTCGGGATCCCGAAGGCCACCCAAGAGGCAGCCCTCGCCTACCTGGTCGTCGTACTGGAGAACGCGCACACCACGCGTCTGGACGAGGACGTAGCCGCCCTCGGTGAGCTGCTCGTGGAGTTAGGGGCGATGGAGGTCTACGTGCTGCCCCCGCAGGCTGCCGCCCAGTTGATCGAGGCGCGTGAGAAAGCGTTCTTCGTCGCCAGGGCCCTCGGGGCGAACGACATCGTCGACGTGGTGGTGCCGCGCGCGGCCGTACCTGCCTACATGGCCAAGGTGGGAACCATCGCCCAGGAGCACGGCGCGCTCGTGAACGGCTGTGGGCACGTCGGAGACGGCAACGTCCACCTGTCGGTGTTCGAACCCGACGACGAACGTCGAAGCACTCTGTTGCGGGCGTTGTTCAGTGCCGGGATCGAGCTCGGAGGGGCGATCTCAGCCGAGCACGGCATCGGCACGGAGAAAAAACAGTACTTCAGTGAGCTCGAGGACCCAGTGAAACTCTCCCTCATGAGGCGGATCAAACAGGCTTTCGACCCGAACGGCATCCTCGGTCCGGGCGTCATCTTCGACGAAGCAAGATGAACGGCCTCCGAACGACATGCTCGTGAACGACGTCCTCGACCGATCGCGATGAACGGCGCTCGGGCGGTCATCGAAACCCTCGTCGCCTCCGGCGTAGAGGTGTGCTTCACGAACCCCGGCACCTCCGAGATGCACTTCGTCGCCGCCCTCGACGAAGTGCCCGAGATGCGAGCGGTGCTCGGGCTGTTCGAAGGGGCCGTCACCGGGGCGGCGGACGGGTACGGCCGTCTCGCGGGTCACCCAGCCGCCACCTTGTTGCACCTGGGCCCAGGTCTCGGCAACGGGATCGCCAACCTTCACAACGCACGGCGAGCCCACACGCCGGTCGTGAACATCGTGGGCGACCATGCCACCACCCACCTACGCTTCGATCCCCTCCTCGCATCGGACATCGAGAGCCTGGCGCGGCCCGTGTCGGCCTGGTTCCGCAAGTCCACGTCAGCGGAGGCATTGGCAGCCGACGCCGCCCAGGCGGTTGCCGCCGCCTACGGACCCCCAGGTGGGGTGGCAACGCTCGTCGCGCCTGCCGACTTGTCTTGGACCGAGGTCGGGGCCCCTGCTCCGCCGGTGGCACCACGAGCGCGCGAGGTCGTGACCTCGAACGCCGTGGAGGCGACGGCCAAGGCCCTTCGATCCGAGGCGCCAGCAGCACTGCTCTTGGGGGGGACCGCCGTGCGCGAAAAAGGGCTGGTTGCGGCGAGGCGCGTCAGCCAGGCCACCGGGGCAAAGTTGCTTTGCGAGACGTTTCCGTCCAACTTGGAGCGCGGCGCCGGGCTTCCGTCTGTCGAGAGGCTCGGCTACCTGGCCGAGCTCGCGATCGGCCAGCTCCACGGGCTGCGGCACCTGGTGCTCGTCGACGCCGCGGCTCCCGTGTCGTTCTTCGCCTACCCGAACCTTCCCGGGTACCTCGTACCCGACGGCTGCGAGCTCCACGTGCTCGCCGGGGCCTCCGACGACGCATCCGGCGCACTCGAGGCGCTGGCAGAGGCGCTTGGCGCGACTGCACGCGGTGGCGGCTTTGGCGTGACAGACGCCGCCGGGGGCTCTGGCGGTGAGAACATGCAGGCGGCACAGCGTCCCGAGCGACCGAGCGGCGCGCTCAACACCGAGACAGCCGCTGCAGCGATCGGTGCTCTGCTACCGGAGGGAGCGATCGTCTCGGACGAGGCGAACACCTGCGGAGTGTTCCTCCCCTCGGCGACCGCCGCAGCGCCAAGACACGACTGGCTGTGTCTCACGGGGGGCGCGATAGGACAGGGCATCCCGGTCGCCACCGGAGCCGCGATCGCCTGCCCCGACCGCAAGGTGCTCAGCCTCGAGGCCGACGGCAGCGCCATGTACACGTTTCAGGCGCTGTGGACACAAGCGCGCGAGGGTCTGGACGTGACCACAGTGGTGTTCAACAACGGCTCCTACGCGATCTTGGAGTGGGAGCTCAGCCGGGTCGGCGCGGGCACCGCCGGACCCAAGGCCAAGGAAATGCTGGAGTTGAACAGTCCCGACCTTGACTTCGTGGCACTGGCCCGGGGCATGGGTGTGCCCGCCACCCGGGCCACCGACGCGCAGGAGTTCACCGCGCAGCTCGAGCGGGCCCTCGCCGAGCCCGGCCCCGCTCTGGTCGAAGCGGTCCTGCGCGGCTAGCCGGTCCTGCACCTTCCTGAGCTTGCGAACTTCGCGTCGAGATCCTCCGAGCTCGTGGGACTCACCCGCGCCTCTCGCTCTCGGTCAGAGGGCTGCCATCAGCGTCAGAGGTCCGCCATCACGGACGCGGCCGAGCTGACGTTCAGGCCGGGTCCCGGCTCCACGAACAGCGCCGTCACCACTCCGTCCTCGAGTATCACCGCGTAGCGCTGCGAGCGAGTGCCGAGGCCGATACCGCTTCCGTCCATCTCCAGTCCCATCGCCCGCGTGAAGTCGCCGTTCCCGTCAGCGAGCATGAGCACGGAGTCGCCAACCTTGCGCTCCCGGGCCCACGCACCCATCACGTATGCGTCGTTGACCGACAGACACGCGATCCTGTCCACACCCTTGGCATGGAAATCAGCGGCCCTGACCACGAAACCCGGCAGGTGATGGTCCGAGCATGTCGGGGTAAAGGCACCCGGCACTGCGAAGAGCGCCACCTTGCCCTTCCCGAGCACCTCGCCCGTGCGCACAGTCCGGGGACCCTCCCGGCCCATCGTCTGAACCTCGATATCCGGCAAGCGGTCACCGACAGCGATCGTCATGAAGCCTCCCTTGTGGTCGAGGCCAGCCCTTCTCCGGCTTGGCCGCAGAGATCTGGGTGCCTGTAGGGCCTGGCGGGTCTCGATGCAGCCCGCCTAGGGGCTCTGCCCGTGCACGGACCATATGCGAGCAAGTGATCATACAGAGCATCCTCCACAGCGGCTCAACGAACGCCTCGACAGCGCACGCAGCACTGTGGCGACCAGCGGTTCTCCGAAAGAGTCGACCACCCGAGCAGACGCCGAGCGGGCTCCCACCCCCAGCTCTGGTGGCGCCCCACGACAAGCAGTCGGACCGCGCGCGTCCCCGTGTCCTCGAGTGCGGCAGCGGCCGAGTGCAGATGTGCTCCTGTGGTGTAGGTGTCGTCCACCAAGAGGACCCGACGGTTCTCCACCAGCTCGCGCTGACACCCGTAGGCGTCACAGGCAGGAACGTTGCGCTCGATCCTTGCAGGCCCTCTGCACAGGGCGTCGACCACGGCGTTCCCGACCAACGGGAGCATGCGCAGAGTGCTCGCGAGCGGGTGATGCTCCGCCTGGACCTGCAGCGACGGGACCACCACGACCACGTCGTACCCGTCGGGAGCTACGCAGTCGCCATGGCGTTCGAGTAACGTGCCCAGCAGGTCGGCCAACCGGAGCTACTGGCGCCGGGAGATGAAATTGGGCTGCCCCTTGTACTGCTTGAGCGCCGCGTAGAGACCGGTGTCGCGCGTCGTCAACGAGATCGGCGTGACCGGATGGAGTCGTCTGCGAAGCCCCCGCTCGATCTGGCGACAGCTCCGACAAACCTCGAAAGGCCCATCGAGAGGTCCGCAGCAGATGCTGCAGACATCGGGACCCGACGGCTTCGGTGCAAGGCATGCCCCGGAGAGCCCGCACGCTGATTCGACCACGTGCTCGATCCCACACGCGACGGCCTCGAGTCGGTCCGAGGGCACCACGAGGGCGCGTGCCGTCGGGTGTCCGTGCGACCCATGACCGGACCGGTCGTGCCCGAACGCATCGTCGTCATGATGGCAGGCCCATGTAAGACCCGGCCTCTGGCGACGAAACGAAAGATAGGCTCGAACACCATGAGTGTGAAGGAGCTGGGGCACGTCGTCCTCTACGTGCGCGATCTCGAACGATCGGCGTCCTTCTACAGAGAGGTCCTGGGCTTTCCCCAGGTGTTCGGAGGCTCAGATGCGCCCTTTCGGGCCGTCGCGTTCTCCGCAGGCCGAACCCATCACGAGCTTTTGCTGATCGAGGTGGGCGAAGATGCCGAACCGATCCCCGAGGGCCGGCGGGTGGGTATGTACCACTTGGGCCTGAAGGTGGGCGACAGCGACGACGAGCTTCGCGAGGTCCTCTCCCGACTGAAAAAAGCGGGGACGAAGATCGTGGGCACCGCTGACCACGGGTTCACCCACAGCCTCTACGCGCTCGATCCCGACGGGAATGAGGTCGAGCTGTACACAAACGTTGCGGGAGCGGACTGGAACGACATGTCGATCATGGCCCGGCCCATCGCGCCCCTGAGCTTGTGAAGCTCCTCTAACCGACAGTTGCCGTCCCCGGCGACGTCGGCCGACAGGACGTCAGCCGCCAGAGGGGAAGAGGCTGCTATCTTTCGATACTTCTACTATAATCGAAATATGGCCCCGGGTCAGCATCTCCAGGAGCAGGAACAATCGGTCGCGAAGCTCGCCGACATCCTCGCCGCGATGGCCACGCAGTCGCGGCTTCGCATCGTGCGACTGTTGCTGAGCGCCCACCCCGACGGCATGGTGGTCGGCGAGATCCAGCACGAGCTCGGGATCTCGCCGTCGACCTTGTCGCACCACCTGGACAAGCTCAAGAACGAAGAGGTCGTGACCGTAGAGCGCCACGGCACGTTCCTGCGCTACCGCGCCAACGCCCCGGTGATTCGCGACCTGCTCGGCTTCTTCTTCTCCGAGTGCTGCACGCGCAACGCGGTGATCGACGCTCGAGAGCTCATCTTGGAACCCTGTTGCAGCCCCGCCGGCTCACCGGCCTCGATCGTCAAGACATCGAAAGGACGAGAACCATGACCGACCATACCGACCTTGACGTGAAGGAGATCGTGAAGAACAGGTACGGGCGGGCAGCCCGTCGCGTCCTGACGGCACCGGAGAGCTGCTGCGGGGCGCCCAACGACGCCGTCTGCGGCAACCTGTACGACGACGCCGAGGTGGCCGCCGTCCCGAAGGAGGCCTTGCAGGCATCCCTCGGGTGCGGCAATCCCACCCTGCTCGCCGAGCTCAGGACGGGAGAGGTCGTGCTCGATCTCGGATCGGGGGGCGGCATCGACGTGCTGTTGTCCGCGCGCAGGGTGGGCCCGACGGGCAAGGCGATCGGTCTGGACATGACCGACGAGATGCTCGCGCTGGCCGAACAGAACAAACGGCAGTCGGGTCTGACCAACGTGGAATTCCTGCGCGGTGAAATCGAGGACATCCCGCTGCCCGAAGGGGCCGTCGACGTCGTCATCTCCAACTGCGTCATCAACCTCTCCGCCGACAAAGACCGGGTCCTGCACGAGGCATACAGGGTGCTTCGCCCCGGAGGTCGCTTCGCCGTCTCCGACCTCGTCGTGCGCGGGTCGATCCCCGCCGAGCTGCGCGCCGACGCGGAGCTGTGGGCAGGATGCGTTGCCGGAGCAATGGAGGAGACCGAGTACCGTTCCAAGCTTGCCGCGGCCGGTTTCACCGACGTCGACGTGCAGCCCACCCGTGTCTTCACCCGCGACGAGGCGCACGCGTTCCTGGCCGACGAGGGCCTCGAGGCTGATCGGATCGCGGGCTTGGTCGCCGACAAGGTCATGAGCGCCTTCGTCCGCGCCAAGAAGCCGGCATAGGGCGGCAATCAACCACGAGAGCCGGGCAGACCCGATATTCCCCGTCAAGACGCGGCGAGCCGCGCTACGACTCCGACGCGCTCGTTCGGACAAAGGCTCTCGTACGCGCACTGAAGAGCTGCCCAGGGCGTTCCGTTGGGCCCGAACGCCGCGCTTATGAAGAAGAGGCGATCGCCAAAGGTCTGCAGACGAGACCCGGACATAAGTGGCTGGGAGGGGTTGTTGACGATCGCGCTCCAGTACACGGGCCGACGGGTAAGTGCATCGCCGAACTCGGTGATGTAGCCGCTGAAGGTCGCGCCACCATCGGTGCTCCCGAGATAGGCGAGAGCGACATGGCCGCGGCGGGTTGCCGTGATGGCGACGTGGCGGACCTGCTGCACTCCCTTCGCCGCGACCATCATGGGCTTGCTCCACGTACGGCCGTGGTCTCGAGATACCACCAAGTACGGAAGGCCGCTTCCCTCGACACCAGGCCCGTGCCCACTTCCGGCAACCCATGCGATGTAGACGTTGCCCGACGCGTCGGTCGCGAGCGACGTGACGTACAGGTCTTGGATGTCCGTCGCGGCTACGGGCAGACGACGCCAGGTAGCGCCTTCGTCGCTACTGATCGCTACTGCGAGATTCCCGCAAAGATCCAGCGGAAAGTACAAGACGCCGTCAGGTCCGACCACACCAGGCCGCGCCTGGTGACTGACCCCGCACGTAGCGGATGTGCTCGGTGGATCGGGGAACCCGCCGACGAAGGTGAGCGTGCGTCCACCGTTCAGGGACTTGTAGCAGTACAGCTTGCTCGGCGCGACGTCCGTCCCGTTCCCGCAGTAGTACACGACATGCCGATAGCCACTCGGCTTCGCACCCTTCCGTGGCGCCGACCCCTCGAGCATCCGCTCTGAGCCCATCCCCGGGCACCCGACCTTCGGGTTGCTGTGCCAGTCCCTGCCGTCGTCGTCGCTCCACGAGACCCTGGCGCCGCAGAGCGTCGGCAGGGTTGTAACGAACCAGATCCGGGAAGTCTGGGGATCGACGTCCATCCACGGGGGCACGAGAACGCCGGTGGTCGGCCCTCCTGATTTGAGCAGCGTCCAGTTCGCACCGAGGCTGCAGGCCCGGCAGACCCGGCAGGCCCGGCAGGCCCGGCAGACCCGGCAGACCCGGCAGACACCCACTGGGGGTATACACCTATACCCGGTTGGGCTATCATGGGTGGCGGGGAACAGAGAGGAGCTCCGATGTCCGAGACGATCACTTACACGGTCTCCGGCATGACCTGCGATCACTGCAAGAACGCCGTCACCGGAGAGCTGAGCTCGGTCGCAGGCGTCGAGGTGGTCGATGTCGACCTCGGCACCAAGCTCGTGATGGTGACCGGTGAGGAGCTCGACGATGTGGCGCTTCGCGCCGCCATCGAACAGGCAGGTTACGAAGCCGCGTGATGACGCCGGTCACCGAGCAGTCGGGGCGCGTCGACCTCGCCCTCGACGGAATGACCTGTGCGTCGTGCGCGACGCGGATCGAGAAGCGCCTCAACAAGCTTGACGGCGTGGCCGCGACGGTGAACTACGCAAGCGAGCAGGCGGCCGTCGCCTTCGACTCGACGCTGGTCACCGTTGACGAACTGATCGCCACAGTCGAGAAGGCTGGCTACCACGCCTCGCTGCCCCAAGAGGCACTCGCCGAAGAGGACCTCACGGAGCCCTTCCGGCTGCGGCTGCTCGTGGCCATCGTGCTTTCGGTGCCTGTCGCCCTGCTGGCGTGGGTACCTCCGGTGCGCTTTCCCGGATGGGAGTGGGTGTCCCTGGCGCTGGCGACCCCCGTCGTGTTCTTCAGCGGCTGGCCGTTCCACCGTGCCGCGGCGCTCAACGCTCGCCACGCAGCGGCGACGATGGACACGCTGATCTCGGTCGGGATCCTCGCCGCCTGGTCGTGGTCGACAGTCGTGCTCTTGAGCGGGATCTCACAGAGCATTTACTTCGACACGGCGAACGTGATCACGGTCCTGATCCTGCTCGGCCGCTACTTCGAGGCAGGAGCCCGGCGGCGATCGCGAGAGGCAGTCAGAGAGCTCCTCGAGCTCGGCGCCAAAGAGGCGCGTTTGCTCCGCGACGACGAGGAAGTGCTGGTCCCGGTCGAGGAGCTCGCTACCGGCGACTTGTTCGTCGTTCGGCCAGGCGAGAAGGTCGCGACCGACGGGGTCATACGGCACGGCAGGTCCGCGATCGACCAGTCGATGTTGACCGGGGAATCGGTGCCCGTCGAGGTAGGCCCCGATGACGAGGTGGCGGGCGCCACGCTCAACACCTCGGGCCGGCTCGTGGTGCAAGCGACGAGGGTGGGCTCGGAAACCGCCCTGGCGCAGATCGCCCGTCTGGTGGCCCAGGCCCAAGCGGGAAAGGCGCAGGTGCAGCGGCTAGCGGACCGGGTCTCGGGCGTGTTCGTGCCCGTCGTGATCGGGCTCTCGCTGCTCACGCTCGCCGGGTGGCTCGCCTTCGGCGCTTCCTCCGCGGCGGTTGCGTTCTCCGCGGCGGTCGCCGTCGTGGTCATCGCCTGCCCCTGCGCCCTCGGCCTGGCGACACCTACCGCGCTCATGGTGGGAACCGGCCGCGGCGCCCAGCTCGGGATCGTGATCAAAGGACCGGAGATCCTCGAACAGACACGGCAGGTGACCTCGATCGTCTTCGACAAGACCGGCACCCTGACCGAGGGCCGGATGGAGGTCGCCGCCATCGTGGCGGCCGAAGGGATACCCGAGGAAGAGCTCGTAAGGCTGGCCGGAGGCGCAGAGAACGCGAGCGAGCACCCGATCGCGCGCGCCGTCGCAGATTACGGCTTGGCGAAGACAGGTTCCCTGCCATCCGTGGAGAGTTTCGAGAGCTGGGCCGGGCTCGGCGTCGAGGCGGTCGTGGAAGGCCACTCGGTCGTCATCGGCCGCCCGTCTCTCTTGGCCGACCGAGGTGTGGAGATGCTCGAGGCGCTCACTCGTGAAGCTGAGCGCCTCGAGGCGAAAGGGACCACGGTCGTCGTCGTCGCCTGGGGCGGAAAGGCTCGCGGGCTGATAGCCGTCGCCGACAAGGTGAAGCCCACGAGCCGCGAGGCGATCGCAGAGCTGAGAGCCCTCGGGCTCACCCCGGTGCTGCTCACCGGCGACAATGAGCGCACGGCAAATGCAGTCGCCGCCGAGGTCGGCATCGACCGGGTGCTCGCCGACGTCCGCCCCGACGAGAAGGCCGCCGAGATCCGTCGCCTACAAGACGTCGGCGAAGTCGTCGCCATGGTCGGCGACGGTGTCAACGACGCGCCGGCGCTCGCCCAGGCGGACTTGGGCCTTGCGATCGGCACCGGCACCGACGTCGCCATCGAGGCGTCCGACCTGACCCTCGTCTCCGGCGACCTGCGTGCGGTCCCCGACGCGATTCGCCTCGCCCGACGCACCCTGCGGACGATCAAGACCAACCTGTTCTGGGCGTTCGCGTACAACGTCGCCGCGATCCCGCTTGCCATCGCCGGTGTGGTCAACCCGATCGTCGGCGCAGCGACGATGGCGTTCTCCAGCATCTTCGTCGTGTCGAACTCGCTTCGGCTGCGGCGATTCCGCCCAGCAAGGGAGACGTAATGACCGAGACCGCCACTCCGACCTACGGCTACTTCGCCGACAAGGAGCCGCTGATCAAGCGCATGCACCGCATCGAGGGTCAGGTGCGTGGAATCGAGAAGATGATCACAGGAGACCGCTACTGCATCGACATCCTCACCCAGATCGCCGCCGTCGACACGGCGCTCGAGGCGGTCGCGTTCAAGATCCTCGACGACCACGTGAACCACTGCGTCGCCGGCGCCCTCGCCTCCGGTGACAAGGATGTCGCCTCCGAGAAGAGCCGCGAGCTCCTCGAAGCAGTCCACCGTTTCGCTCGCACCCGTTGAACTTCATCTACTTCTGGTCGCAACAGCCGCCCGTCGGGGCGTAGAGGCGGGGATCTCGGATCGATCGGCCCCTGGGAGGGTCCTCTGGTGCTCCGGTCTCAGCGGAGGTTGCTCGCTGAGATTGCGGCCTTGATGGCCCTGACCGAACGGTCGACATCGTTCTCGGTGGTGCGCCAGTTCGAAACGGAGATGCGCATGAGACGCATCGCGCGCCAGGTCGTGGCGCCCATCCAGCACACGCCGGAGCGCTGCACGGCTTCGATGACCCGCTCGGTCTCCTCGTCGTCGCCGAAGCGAACAAGGACCTGGTTGAGCACAACCTCATTGACCACGGTGACGCCATCGAGTGCGGCCAGCTGGTCGGCGAACCTGCGGGCGAGGGTGCAGCACCGCTCAACGAGCTCGGCGACACCGCTCCGACCCAGCTGGCGGAGCGCGGCCCACGTGGCGAAGCCGCGAGCGCGCCTCGACGACTCGAGCACGTGGTCACCGGGAGCTCGCGGCCCGTCCTGACCGTGCCCCGTGAGGTATGCGGCACTCAAGGACATGGCAGCCGCATGGGTTTTCGGATGGGAGCAGAACACGTACCCACAGTCATAAGGGACGTTCAGCCACTTGTGGCCGTCGGTTGCCCACGAGTCCGCCGTCTGAATCCCGTCCACGAGATGGCGCTTCGTCGGGCTGGCCGCAGCCCACAGCCCGAACGCGCCGTCCACATGAACCCATGCGCCGTGGTCGTGCGCGGTCGCGGTCGCGCTTCTCAGATCGTCGAACGCACCGGTGTTCACGTTGCCCGCCTGGAGACAGACGATCATCGGGCCCTCAGGGCCGCCGGCAAGTACGCGTGCAAGGTCGACCACGTCGATCCTGCCCTCGGAGTCTGTTGCCACCGGCTCGAGCGCGCCGGCACCGAGGCCGAGCAGCCGCAGCGCCCGGTCGATGGTGGCGTGGCGTTCGGCGTTAGCCACCACCCTCACTCGGGGCGCGCCGGTGAGCCCCCGCTGCTCGACGTCCCAGCTCGCGCGGGCCAGCACATCGTGGCGAGCGGCCGCCAACGCGACGGTATTGGCGGCTTGTCCGCCGGTCACGAAGCCGAACGAGGCCGAGATCGGGAGGCCGAACAACTCTTTCAGCCATGCGCCCGCCACGTCTTCTACCGCAGCCGCGCCGGGCGAGGTGACAGCGTTGAACGCGACCTGATCCCAGCCGATGGTCAGGACCTCGGCGGCGGTCGCCGCGTCCAGCGCGCCCCCGACGACGAATCCGAAGTAGCGGGGACCCACCGTGCCCACCAAGGCCGGCTCGACCGCGTCGGCCAGAACCTCGAGCACCGTAGCGCCGGGAGTTGGCCCGTCCGGCAAGACACCGAGGCCAGCGCGGACGGCCATCAGGTCGACGTCCTTGGGGAAGACCGGGCGATCAGCGACCGCATCCCGGTAGTCGGCCACTCGGGTCGCGGCGTAGCTCAGCAACTCACGAAGTTCAGTCACCCCCGAATCTTCGCCTACAGCGAAGCGGCGGCGCTATCGGAGCCGCTAACGAAACGCCCCTTGCTCGGGTCTGGCGCTTCTCGAGAGCTGCAGGTGCCGACGTCAGGCGTCTGTGTCCTTGGGGGCTGGCTCGTAGGTGAGAATCGGCGTTTCACCCGCCGGCTTGGTCTCCACCATCCTGAGAGTGGTCGCGGCCGAGGTCTTGCCAAAGAGGTGTCTTGGGCATCCAGGCAGAGCGTCAGTTCACGCGCGTCATTAAGGCACACCATGCGAAGGCACCGTCGGGCGCGAACGTGAGGATCATGCGAGCCTCGTCGATTGAGTGCACTCTCCACCCGTCGGCGAAGCTCACGCGGAGCTCCTTTTTGGTGACCCGCCTCGGCCCGAGCTCGCCGGGTTGGCGGTCACTGAAGCAGAGAAGAAGGAGACGCCCGCCAAGTGCAGTGGCAGCACGGAGGCTTTCGACATAGCGAGCTCGTTGTTCGTCGTCGAAGACGTGGAACAAGCCCGAGTCGATCACGGTATCGAACTGCTCACCCAGGGAACCCGGGTCGAGGGCGTCGCCCACGAGAAAACGGACGGCGAGGCCACGAGCACTGGCCTTCTCTCGTGCGATGGCGATCACCTTTGGGGAGGCATCAATGCCGGTGGCCTCGAATCCCCGTTCCGCGGCGAGCAACGCGTGCTCGCCCGTGCCACAACCCACATCCAGGACGCGCCCCTTGAGCGCTTCACCTTCGACGAGCTCGACCAGGTCAGGCTGCGGAGCGCCAATGTCCCACGGAGGAGTCCCCTCGTAGGCGGCATCGAAGTCAAGACCCGGCGCACCTTGCTGCCGGGTCAGTGTGCCCGGCAAGGGACCTCGTCCTTCCAAGTCGGCCATGGTGGGTTTCTACCACGCAGACCCAGGAACCTTGCCAGAGCATCGAGACAACGATTTTGCACGGGTTTGTCGTTGCCATCCCTTCCTCTTCGTTAGTCAAGGGGTGGTACGCGCCGCCCGATGTGTGCGGCGCCGGTGTGATCGCCCTGAGTCAACAGGGCGGTCCGCCGCACTCAAGGACCGATCGAGTGCCGGGTAATCCTCTGGGCTCTGGCCGACGGATCGTTCTAGAGACAGCTGATCGCGTCAGCCGATTCTCGAGTCAGGCCAAGTCCCAGAGGCTGCGTGACCGTACGGCGGAACGACTGACCATCGGTGGATGCTGGTCGATCAAGTAGTAACTCCATACTCCCTGCCGAATCTTGCCCGGTATGCCGTCGTTTCCATGGGCGATTCATTTGTCGTTCTGTCGCGATCCCGACCCGGTGATGAAACCAATCTCCCGAAGATGGCGTATTCCCACAACCTCGCCACCGCGTTGTTCAGGCTAGGAGGCTGCGCAGCATCCAAGCGGTCTTCTCATGAACCTGCATCCGCTGGGTGAGGAGGTCCGCGGTGGGCGCGTCGCTGGCCCGTTCGACGAGCGGGAAGATCGACCGTGCGGTGCGCACCACGGTCTCCTGGCCGGCGAGGAGCCGGCCGATCATCTCGGTGGCGTCCGGGCGGTCGTCGTCTTCGGGAATCGCGGTGAGCGCGGCGAACTCGTGAAAGCTGGCCGGTGCCGGCGCGCCGAGGGCACGGATGCGCTCTGCAACGAGATCGACGGCGAGGGCGAGCTCGTTGTATTGCTGCTCAAACATGAGGTGCAGGGTCTGGAACATCGGGCCAGTCACGTTCCAGTGGTAGTTGTGGGTCTTGACGTAGAGCGTGTAGGTGTCTGCCAATAGGCGTGACAGGCCGTCGGAGATCTCATGCCGTGTGGTCTCGTCGATCCCGATGTCGATCTGTACGTCGGTCATTGGTGGTTCCTCCTCGTAGGTGTCGATTGGTGGGGTCGCTCAGCGGCGGTGTGCCTTGACGGTTGTTTCGGCGCGAGCGCCGTAGTCGGGGTCGGCATGACGGAAGCTGGCGATGGATCGCTCGATGATGTCGTCTTTGGAGACATGGGCGAGGCCGGAGGCGATGTTGTCGACGAGGCGGGCCTTGGCGTCTTCGGACATCAGCCGGTAGAGGGCGCCGGCCTGCGAGAAGTCATCGCCTTCGTGGTGGTCCCAGCCATAGGTGCCGGAGGGACCGCCGGCGAGAGAGCCGTACAGGGGCTCGCCGGTTTGGGCAGGACCGCCAAAGCTGTTCGGCTCGTAGTTCTTCTCACGCCCGTAGTGGGCGTCGAAGCGCATGAACCCGTCCCGTCCGTAGTTGTCAGCCACAGCGGCATGCGGTCGATTGACCTGCAGCTGGGTGTGGTTGATGCCGAGGCGGTAGCGGTGGGCGTCGCCGTAGGCGAAGAGCCTGCCCTGGAGCATCTTGTCCGGTGACGGCCCGATGCCTGGCACGAAGTGGCCCGGGTCGAAAGCGGCCTGCTCGACTTCGGCGAAGTAGTTGTCGGGGTTGCGGTCGAGCACCATCTTTCCGATCTCGATCAGCGGGTAGTCGCTGTGTGGCCACACCTTGGTGAGATCAAAGGGGTTGACGTGGTAGCTCGCTGCGTCTGTGGCCGGCATGACCTGGACCTTGACGGTCCAGGAGGGGAAGTCGCCACGGTCGATGGCGTCTATCAGGTCGGCCGTGTGGGACTCGGGGTTTTCTCCCGCGAGGCGTGCCGCCTCGTCGGTGGTGAGGCACTCGATGCCCTGGTCGGTCTTGAAGTGGTACTTGACGAAGAACTGTTCGCCCGAGCCATTGACCCACTGGAAGGTGTGGGAACCGTAGCCGTTCATGTGCCGGTAGTTCGCCGGGATACCCCGGTCGCCGAAGAGCCACGTGAACATGTGGGTCGCCTCCGGTGAGAGGGAGAAGAAGTCCCACACGTTGTCTGGCTCCTGGCGGTTCGTGTAGGGATCGGGCTTCTGAGAGTGGATGAAATCGGGGAACTTGAGCGGGTCCCGGATGAAGAAGATCGGGGTGTTGTTGCCGGTCAGGTCGTAGTTGCCGTCCTCGGTGTAGAACTTGACCGCGAAGCCCCGTGGGTCACGCACGGCCTCGGGGGCTCCCCGGCTACCGGCCACGGTCGAAAATCGCACGAACACCTCGGTGCGCTTGCCAACCTTGGACAAGAACCGAGCTCGCGTCCACTGAGAGACGCCAGCGGTCAGCTCGAAGTGCCCGTGGGCGCCGGAGCCTCGGGCGTGCACGATCCGCTCGGGTATGCGCTCGCGGTTGAACCGAGCCAGCTTCTCGATGAGGTGCTGGTCCTGCAACAGAACCGGCCCGTCAGCCCCGGCGGTCTGGGAGTTCTGGTTATCGGCGACGGGGGCGCCGGATTCGGTGGTGAGGGTACGGCGGTCGGGCATGGTCAGTCTCCTTGGCTGATGCGCCAACGCTATCTAACCCTTGTCCTCTCAGGACCTCAGGACCGACCACGATTCTCTGTTCCGCAACGGCCGCCGGCCAATGGCGGGTCGCCCTGCTGGTTCGCTGCAAACCGCTCGCAATTGCCGGCGTCGGCCTAGTCGTGGCAGTGGTGAACATCAAGGTGCCCGGCAGGACTCCCACCGGTATCGGTCAGCGAAAACAATCCCGAGCAGGAGCTTCGGTGGAATCGCCGTACCCGGCCCACCGCAACTATGAATCAGTCACGTTGCGGTCGGTCCTCTTGACCTCCAAGAGGCGCTGAATCTCCCTCGTGCTTGCAGCCGCGAGCGTCAACGACCGGCCCTTCGGCGACCGGAGCGAGCGGATATCGGACGTCACAGTCGCCATAGTCGTCGGGGCCCATGTGGTTGCGACCGCCGCGGCTGGCCAGCGACGCTAGTGCCGGGCACGCCAGCCGCCTCGACCATGACCTGTCCAAGCGTCCCATATCGCCGGGGACTGGGCGGAAGGCCCGACGCAGAGACCCTACGATTACTCCACGCCACCTACAGGGGAATGGAGACCTCGTCATGAGCCAGAACGACGATTGGTCACCCGACGAACCGTTGGGCACAGAAGCGTTTGAACAAGGCGACGAAGCGCTCGATGAGGGCTCCCGGATCGATTCGAGTCTTGTCGAAAGGGTCGAGCTGGACCCCTCGCTCGATTCTGCGCTTCAGGCGGACGAACGTGAACTCGAGGAGGCCGGGGCGGAGCTCAACGACCCTGAAGATCTCGTCACCCTCGAGGGAGATATGGACGACCCCGACGGCCTAGGAGAGCCGACACGTCGTGACCGCTCTCGACGTGAAGACGAAGGCGGCTGGGATCTCGACGCACCTGCGACAAGCGGCAACGAGCCTGATGCCGATTCGACCGACTGACGAATTCCTGAGCCGAGGGTTACCCAGAATTCCTGAGCCGAGGGTACCCATTTCACCACTGCGAGGTGGTTACGACGAACCGCTCGAAGATCCTGGAGCCAATAGTCTGCCCCGTCACGGCTTCGGGTTTACGCTGAAAGGCCGAGGAGAGTGAATGGCAGAAGGCATAGAACTCGATGCGCACCATCGGGCCACGGTGGAGAAGATCTTCGGCCATCCGGTTGGTCACAACATCCAGTGGCATGACGTTTTGTCACTCCTGCAGAGCGTGGCCGCTGTAATCGTGGAGCACGATGACCGGTACACGGTGACCTTGGGATCTGAGACCGAGACGTTCGACGCCCCGCGACGTCACGATATCGATGAGCAGCAGGTAATCGACCTGCGGCGGATGCTCAGGGGCGCCGGGATTACCCCGGAGCCGACGTAGCGAGCGCGCAACCGCGAGGTTGTCGATAGTTGCTCCGTTGATGGTCGGTGCGGTCAACGGTTCGCCAACAGTGGGGGCCAAACCGCAATATCGTCTTTGATGGATTCGTTGATCGGCGGGCCGGACGGCGAGATGCCACCATTGCGGTGCGGGTGCGGATGCGTCGACCCTGGTGGTCGGCCATCGCGTCTCCTACCTGGCGGTGCGCCGAGCGGTCGTCCTACGCGCAGGAGCCCGCTTGGCGGTCGCCCCTTTCTTCGTGGTGCGCTTGGCGGTCGTCCTACGCGCCGGAGCCCGCTTGGCGGTCGCCCCTTTCTTCGTGGTGCGCTTGGCGGTCGTCCTACGCGCCGGAGCCCGCTTGGCGGTCGCCCCTTTCTTCGTGGTGCGCTTGGCGGTCGTCTTGCCCGATACCTTCCGGACCTTGCCGACGATGGTTATTGATCCGGCTCCCGGTATAAGAGATGACTCTTCGTCCGTCGACCACTTGATGCGGAGAAGCCCCCCATTCACGCCGGTCACGACGCCATCACGAGGAGCCTGACCCACCTTCGTGGACGCCAATCGGACTCGATCACCAATACTGGGCACCGGGACCTCCTTCGATAAGGGATTAATCTGAGCATACCCATCCTCTCACCGTCGACCCACGAGGCTTTGCACGGCGGCAGACAGTCCCGACATGGATCTGGAGGGGCTGGTGGTGTCGTGGTCGGCGCGAATACCCGGTGGTTGGAAGACATCGCCGTGTGGGTGCCGAAAAATCTCATCCAGGCCCACGACTAGGACATCACGTTGTGACCTGACAAAGACAGTTTGAACGGTGCCCACAAGCTCCGGGCGGCACCCGACTATGGCCGCTAACCAGTGGTCGGGGACGTTTCGGCGAACGACTGACGCCGGGATATTGGGACATCTCTGTCCGTGAGAGCGGACGATTCCACGGCCAGCGCGAAAATCCTCGGGGCAGCTCACCAGGCCTGGGGACGCGCCGGCGAGCACCGAGGGAATCTAAGGTGTTGCGATCGGGAATTCTCCAAGCTTCCCCAGTGCCAGAGCCCCCACCACGGACCCGCATCCCGGACAATGACCTCCAGCGCCGGCAATGCCAGTGACAAGCAGCAGCCGGCCAAAGGGCATGCGGTAAGCCAGAGGGGAGACCACCTCAAACCCGGCCAGCTCGGCACCGCGGACGTGACGGCCTCGACGATTGCCAATATCGGGCCAGGGATCGACTTCTACTTCGCGTTCGGAGTGCTCGCCGTGACCGCCGGCGTCGCCGCCCCGCTGACGATCCTCGCCGCAGGGGTGGCCGTCGTCCTCCTCGCTTTCACGGTGGCCGAGTTCACCAAGGCGGAGCCTTCGGCGGGGAGCTTCATCACGTATGTCGAAACCGCATTGGGACCGAGGGCCGGTGTCGCTACAGCTCTGCTGGTCACCATTGGCTATACCGTCGCGATGGCGGGGGTGTTCACCATGTCGGGCGGGATGGTGGCGATGGCCCTCACCCACTACACATCGTGGCACCTCGCCTGGGGACCACTGGCCTTCGTGCTGACTGTTGGCGCCATCTGGCTGACGGCGCGCGGCGTCAAGCTTTCGACCACCGCAGTAGGCGTGGCCGTTCTCGTGCAGGTCGCGATCATGGTCGTGGTCTGCGTCGTTGTCCTCGTCGACCAGCGTGGCCATCTCTCGGGCGCGCCATTCTCCTGGGCACACCTCACAGGTGGGCTGACCGGCCTATCCACAGGCTTCCCATTGGCCCTCTACATGTTCATCGGATGGGAGAACGGTCCCGCGCTCGCCGAAGAGTGCCGCAATCCGAGGCGCACCGTCCCGAGAGCCCTCTACATCTCGGTCGCGTTCGGCGGTGCCCTATTCGTCTTCTTCGCCTACGCGACCGTCACCGGATTCAACTACGACGTCTCCTCCATCGGGCGCTCCTCCGTCCCGTTCCTCACCGTGGCCGACCACTATCTCGGCGGAGCGGCCGTTATGGCCTGGGTCGCCGGCATCGTCTCCGTGCTCGCTACCCTGGTCGCCGGCACGAACTCACAGGCACGCATGCTGTTCGACGGCGGTCGAACCGGGCTCCTCCCGGCATGGCTCGGTCACGTTCGCTCACGGGTTGACACTCCGGTGAATGCGCTCTTGGTCATGGCTGGCGCAGGGCTCGGGATCATCGGGATCTGGTGGGTGTCCCACCTCATTGGCGGGAACACCGAATCGATGAACCCCGTCGGCCTCTACGCCGAGTGCTCGACGATGGGCACGATCGTGATCCTGTTCGTCTATTCCCTGACGACGCTCTCTCTTCCCTTTTTCATATGGCGCCGACACCGGCAATCGTTCTCGCCTCTCCGTCACTTGGCGATCCCGCTTCTGGGGTTCCTCACCCTCATTGTCCCGTTCGTTGAGTTGTGCAAACCCGGGCAGCCCGTGCCTTACAGCGAGTTCCCGTTTATCGGACTGGCGATCGTGGCGGTGGCCGCCGTGATCGCCAGTCTTGTCGTGCACCGCCACCCGCGCACCGGTTCGGGCGAAGGGACGGAGTTCTCGGGAACCTGAGCGGGTATCGGTGGGCAGATAGCGAGAACTCCTCGCGACGAGTGTGGCCAACGCATAACCGGTGTTCTGGGCGACCCCGCGGCAGGCCGGGCGTCAGCGTCACTGGGGCAGGCCGCATAATGCTCCGACGGGGCCTGACCAGTGTTGCAAGACGAGTCGATGTTGAGGACCCGCTTCGGCACAGTCGATGACATCTCGGACGTTGTGGCGAAGCCCTGCTTGTCGCGGAGGAGGACGGTCAGATCGTCGGAACTCTCATTGCCGCTTGGGACGGCTGGCGCCTCCATCTATATCGCCTGGCGGTGGACCCTGCGGCGCGCCGATCCGGAGTCGCAACAGCGTTGGTAGAGCGGGCGAGGAACCGTGCCTCGAGCAGTTCCATTGTTCGGGGATATTTGGCCCGCTGTCGGTGGTGACAAACCGCGACGAAATTGCTCGCTCGCGTGTCGGCTTGGTCGGTCCTCAATGAAGCTCCCTCGGCAACTCAACAATCACGCCACTCGCCGTCGCGATTCGTGGCGTACGTCACTAGCCGCAGGCCTCTCGCGACGTAGCGGCAGATCCCAGTAGCTGGGCGTTTCCCCACCGTTCCAGCTCCGCGAATGCTGGATGAAGGGCCTCGCCCCGCTTGGTCAGTCGGTATCGGACATTGACCGGTGGCCCCTCTTCCACCTCCCGCTTGACTAGGCCGGCTGTGGCAAGTTCGGTGAGTCGCTCGGACAGCATGCGCTCACTCACGCCGGGCACGAGCCGAACGATCTGTGAAAAACGAGCAGGACCATCGAGCAGGGTCACAATGATCAGACCGTTCCAGCGCTTCCCGAGGAGAGCGAAGACCTGAGTCATGGTCTCGCCGGCGCCTTCTTCTTCGTGATCGGATTTCATTACCGCGGGCATATCTGAATATAGTAACTTTTATTTTATAAGTTATCTGCGATCGGCCCTAGAGCTCCTCTGCCGGCCGCTTCACCAGGAGGTCATAGATGCGCCACGTCGGATTACTCGCCACCCGAATTATCTTTGGCGGCTATCTCGCGATCCACGGCGCCCAGAAGCTGTTCGGTTCCTTTGGAGGGCCCGGTCTTGATGCCACCGCGGCGGGGTTCGAGGCGATGGGTATGCGGCCCGGGAAGGCAAGGGCGGCACTTGCCGGGGCGAGCGAGTTCGGCGGCGGGATCCTGACAGCTACAGGCATTGCCGAACCGCTGGGGCCGTTGGTCATCGCGGGCACCATGGTCGTGGCCACGGCTGTGCACCGAAAGCAAGGACTCATGTCGCAGAACGGGGGATTTGAGCTCCCCCTCACCAATCTTGCCGTGGCGATCGCGCTGATGAGTTCGGGATCGGGTCGGCTCAGACTGGGCCCTCCCTTGCCGAAATCGTTGACTCGCATCGCGGTCCTCGGCGGGGCGGTCTTGGCCGCAGGCTCGCTGACCCAGCTACTGCGCGCAAAGCCACCGTCTCCTGCTGCAGCCGAAGCAACCACCGAAGCCGAAGACATCGAGCCTGCCTGACACCAAGGCTCGACGCCATGGCACGAGGTTGGATGAGGACGGCAACGGCCAAGGTGGCCATTACGACACAGATCTCGGCCTGTTCCATGCCGGCAAACTGAGAAAGGTGCACAACCGGGGGTTCAACCTCACAAGTACCTCCCAGGCAGCCCTCAAAGTGCCGGACTGTGACTTCGGGTCACTGTTATTGGACACGCCCCAGGTCCTCGATTCACGCGGGTGGTGCGATCAGCGTCGTCCTCGAGCTCGTCGTTCGGTGTCCGCGTCGGGTGGATCGCGGAGCGCGGAACCCGGCTGAATCGGTCGCGGTGAAGCGCCTTTCCATCACCAAACCGAACGTTGTCTTGCGCTGCCGACAAGAACGGGCGGATGACATCTTGGGAGTACCTGATCATCGCTCTTCCTCGGTTCGAGTTGCCGACCACGCAGCCGGAGCCCTCGGCGGCGATACAGGCCCTAAACGCTGAAGGTGAGCTTGGATGGGAAGCGGTCGGCATGACGGTGCTCGCAGACGGGGGCGTGGCCGTCTTGTTGAAGAGACCCCTGGAAGCTGACAACGATGACGCTGATCGAAGGCTGCTCCGCCGCCTTCGCGCGAGAAGGACCTAGTCTTGATGTGGCTCTCCGACGATGATTCGAGAGGGAATCGGCACCCACGCCGGTCGGTGCTCGGGATCTCGTCCCATCCCACCAGAACGCCGATTCCAAGGTATGTTGAACTAAAGAGTTTCGCCTAATACAGTGACATTACCACGACACCGTGAGAGACTGTGGCCATGCTCCTCACCCGCGTGCTGTTCCTATTGGTTGTGACCACGCTCCGCAGCGGAGCCCCCCGTGACTTCGACGCC
>Ga0187864_10000500_pt1 | contig 42851 bp, 39 predicted proteins | sample June2016WEW_11_4_FD_132985 | JGI IMG/M metagenome (GOLD analysis project Ga0187864, IMG submission 132985) | Peatland microbial communities from SPRUCE experiment site at the Marcell Experimental Forest, Minnesota, USA - June2016WEW_11_40 | ecosystem: Environmental > Terrestrial > Soil >...
GCGGAAATCGGTTTCGACTTATCTACGTGGTTTCCGAGAGACAGGCGACTTGGGGATGCTGATGCGGGCCGGGACGGCTCTGCTGCCCATATCCTTCAGAGACCTCCTGAAGCGTTCGGTCAAATCCCGACCGCGTCTGGCCGAGATTTCGACTGCGCCACTAAGTCAGTCGGCCGATAAGAGACCTGTATGAGCGCTACTTTGCCATCGTCTACTTTAGCCTCAGACCACACCTTGCCAAGCGCGGATTCGTGCCCGGTCTGTGGTTCTGGTGGTGCGGTTCCCTGGCTTCTCGCCCCTGACCGGTTTCATGGGCGTAAAGAAACATATCAATTGGTTCGATGCATGGTGTGTCCCATGGTCTGGCTTCGGAATCCACCCAAGCCAGAGGAGATGTCTTATCATTACGGGGAGGATTACCACAAGCTGATTACGGCGGCCGGGGAAGTCGACGCATTCAAACGATGGCGCATTCCCCGTAATCGCGTATTGTCTATGATAAAGGGCGGAAGCCTGCTGGATCTCGGATGCAGTTCAGGGGCATTTCTCGGCACTTTGAAGGGAGGGTCCTGGAAGTTACATGGTATTGAGATATCACCCGAGGAAGCGCGTGCTGCGGAGGCGAGGAGCGGTGCGCAGGTTTTCGTCGGTGAGATACTGGATGCGCCCTTTGCACCAAACAGCTTCGACGTCATTACTTGCTTTCATGTACTGGAACACGTCTACGATCCCCCAAGCGTCGTCAGCAAGGTCTGGGACTGGCTCAAGCCCGGGGGCTTCCTTTACATTCTGATTCCGAACATCGATTCGCTCGAAGCACGCGCATTTCGGTCTTACTGGTATGGACTCGAATTGCCTCGACACCTGCATCACTTCTCTCCCATATCACTGAAGAAGCTGCTCAGTCATAATCACTTCCAAGAGGTCTTAGTCCGCACTCCACCGGATTGTTACGTTGAAAACAGCATCTGCTACGTTCTTGACGATCTGTTTTCGAGATGCGGCATATTACGCAGGCCACTTGCTACTCCACGCCCACAACCGTCTCTCTTGTGGAGAATCATCCGCAAGGGTTATCGCATGGGTATCCTGTGGCCGTTCCGACAGTCTGCAGCTCTTATAGGTCGAGGGTCAGCAATTGAAGCAATTTTTCGCAAGGCAGGTGCCGAGCGTGTCGGTAGCCGTCACCAATAAAACGCCCAGAGTTCGCGGGCGTGGTGACCGCCCCATCCGTGTGCTGTATAGCTTCGGTCTAAAACTTGGCGGAGGACGAGTTAACGGTATAGCATGGCAACAGATTAACGGCCTGGCCAACGCAGGTGCAGACGTACTGGCGTATCCCGGCGTCAATGGTACACCGCTGCCACCACAAGTACGAATTCGTCCAACACTAGCTCGTGGAAAGTTCCGCATCTCATACAAGCTCGTCGGAAGACTGCGGGCTTATGCATGGCACGATTACGTCGTGTCACGCCGCCTGGAACGGCTGGCGGGAAATGTAGACATTGTCCATACATGGCCGATGGGATCGCTGCGCACTCTAAGAACGGCGGCAGAGTTAGGCATACCGACCGTCTACGAACGGCCAAATGCACACACACAGTTTGCTTATGAGGTCGTGCAAGAGGAGTGCGAGCGGCTCGGCGTAAGTATGCCAAGCCAGCACGAGCACACTTTCAACAACGACGTGCTTCTAATCGAGTACGAGGAGTATCGCCTAGCGAGCCGACTTCTTTGTCCTTCCGATTTCGTTATGCAGACATTCATCGAGCGCGGTTTTCCGCCGAAGAAATTAGCGCGGCATCAATACGGATTTGACCAGAATCTATTTTATTCAAACGGACAGCCCCAAACCGCGAATAGAGGGTTGACCATGTTGTTTGTCGGTGGTTGTGCGCCCCGAAAGGGATTGCACTTTGCCTTGGAGGCGTGGTTGAAATCCCCAGCTCACCACGATGGCACGTTTCTGATCGTGGGGGAGTTTATACCCGGATACGCTGAAAAACTGGCCCCGATGTTGTCGGCTCCGAGCGTGCGCGTTCTCGGGCAGCGGACCGATGTGGGCGATCTGATGCGCAAGAGTGATCTATTTGTCCTACCCAGCCTTGAGGAAGGAAGCGCTCTTGTGACCTATGAGGCCCGCGGGAGCGGATGCGTACTTCTCGTCTCGGATGCGTCAGGGGCCGTTTGTAAACACATGGAGAACGCATTGGTACACCATGTGGCGGACGTCGCTGCTCTAACCAACCACATCACGATGTTGCACAACGACCGCGAACTTCTCGCTAATCTAAGGAGCGCTTCCATCAGCACCGCACACCACATAACTTGGAAGGCAGCGGGAAGACGGCTGCTGGAAGTATATGAAGAGGTAATTCGAGATTCATCACGGCTCAGCTATTCGGCGAAAAAGCCTTTCGGGGTCGCGGATCTTTGAGCTAAGTAAAATTATATTGCAGCTTCACGAAATCAGCATGAGACCGGACGGATTAGAACAAAATTACTATTTCGGTGGCGGAACGGCCGATACGTTCCTGACCCCTGCGGGCATGGTCATATTGGTTCTAGCCTGTTTGTTCATTTTATTTCTCCGCCGCAAATATGTGATCGCGCCGTTCTTGGTGGCAAGCCTTTTCATTCCGGTCGGCCAGGTGATCGTGGTTGCCGGGGCGCATTTGATGATCTACCGAGTCTTGGTCCTGGTTCTATGTTGCCGGATCTTCTGGGGCAAGCTTATAGCGAGACAGGATCCCTTCTCGCTGCGAATGAACCCGCTTGATAAGGTGTTTCTAGCTTGGGCGCTGTGCAACGCAATCTTCTACACGGTCCTCTGGCATGATGTTGGGGCTTTCTTCAATCGTTTGGGGTTCTTGTACACGGCGCTTGGTGTTTACTTTGCCCTTCGTTATGTGATCCGCGACCGCGAGGATTTGATCCGTACGATTAAAGCGCTTGCACTTGCGGCTGTGCCGATTGCGGTGGCCATGTATATCGAGCATCAGACTGGAAACAATGTCGTGTCGACAGTTTTCGGGGGTGTGCGGACTCAGGCGGTAATGCGCGGCAGTTCGATTCGAGCACAAGGACCATTTCAGCACTCCATCGTGGCCGGTACCTTTGGTGCCATGCTTCTGCCTCTCTTCATTGGCCTCTGGAAAGAGGGAAGGAAACATCGACTGATTGCTGCTCTCGGTATTCTATCGTCCGGTGCGATCACAATTGCCTCCGCGTCCAGCACTCCTATGATGACTCTCTTGACGGGCATTGCAGCTTGGGCCCTCTGGCCATTCCGGAAAAAGATGAGGATTCTCCGCTGGGGATTTGTGATCACTCTCATTTGCCTTCAATTCGTAATGAAAGCTCCTGTGTGGTTCCTGATCGCCCGTATGAGCAGTCTCACTGGAGGAACTGGCTGGCACCGGGCTGAACTAATTGACCAGTTCATCCGCCATTTCGGAGAGTGGTGGCTGATCGGAACGCAGAACAACGCTAATTGGGGCCTCGACATGTGGGACTCGATCAACGCGTTTGTGAATGCGGGCGTCGAGGGCGGTCTCGTTACATTTGTCTTCTTTGTCTCGATATTTGTGTATGCGTACAAGAGACTCGGTATAGCGAGAAGACTGGCGGAAAACGATCCGCCAGACGAGCATCTGATGTGGGCGCTTGGTTGCTGTCTTTTCAGCAATACAGTGGCATTCTTCGGAATAACGTATTTCGATCAGAGCGTGATCGTCTGGTACGCATTGCTGGTAATGATTTCCGTCGGAACGACATGCATCATTCAAAAGGAAGAAAGTGAGTCTGAGGCCTCATATGCCCTAGCCAGCGGAAGTGTAGCCGTTCCGAGGTTGGCTAGGCAAGAGACTGGGTGGCTGCCAAACAGACGGGCGCGACCATCTCCAACCCGCCTGTGAATCGTTTTGACGATTAATACGATTTTGACCGTACATCAAGACTGAACCACACCGTGAGTGTTCGCGAAGGTATAAAAGCTTATTATTCACTTTTCGGATTATACGGTCTATTGCAAGTCGCAAAGGCGCGATTGCTTCAAAGGCCAGTAGAGGTCGTCGTCTCAGTGTCTGGCATTAAGCATCCTCTGCACCTTAGATTTAGGACAACCGATGTTTCGTTGCTCTCGGATATCCTGTTGCATGGCGAATATGATTGGGAATTTCCCAAATCGCCACGGGTAATTGTCGATGCCGGTGCGAACATTGGGCTGGCTTGCATCTTTTTTGCTAATAGATACCCGGAAGCCAAAATCGTCGCGATCGAACCGGAGGAATCCAATTACGAAATGCTGAGGAAAAATACAGCGTGTTATCCAAATGTTGTTCCGATCCTAGGCGCTCTATGGAAAGATAACAAAGACCTCTGTCTGCTCGATAACGGTGCCGGGGAGTGGGGTTTTCGGACCGAAGAACAATCAGAACCGTGCAACAGAAAAGAAGGTAAGTATGTTTTCGGTGTGACGTTAGACAAGCTGATGGCTGATCACAACCTCTCACAAATCGACATCCTCAAGATTGACATCGAAGGCGCAGAGAGGGAAGTATTTGAGAGCTCGTCGCGCTGGATTAACAAGGTCGGAGCGATCGTTGTCGAACTCCATGACCAGCAGAAAGCGGGATGCAGTCGCGCGGTATATTCAGCAACATGTGATTTTGATGTGAAGCTTCGCAGAGGTGAAACGACCTTCCTTGCGAAAGCTAGCTGCCTGTCCATCGAAACCGGCCCAGGAAACGCTGAACTCGAATCGGCGGATATAATGTCGCGCTCACTTCGGCCGAAGATATGCCTCAAAATACTGAGGGCGGATTGATCGGACACCGATGTATAGCGAGCACGTCATGCTTTCTATTGTGATCGTGAGCTGGAACACGAAGAAATTGGTGCTGCAATGTCTGGAATCACTTGAGCCCGCCCGCTCGCATCTTCCGGTTGAAGTCATTCTTGTTGATAACGCGTCTTCGGACGGCACGGCGGAGGCTATCTGCAAACGGTTTCCCCACGTACGACTCGTGCAGAATGAATCAAATCTCGGATTCGCGAAAGCCAACAATATCGGGATGAACTTCAGCTCGGGCAAGTACGTATGCCTAGTGAATTCTGATGTGGTTGTTCCCAAGGGTTGCTTCGAGAAGATGGTGGATTATATGGACAAGCACCCTGAGATCGGCATGCTGGGGCCGAAGATGGTGTTGCCTGACGGAACAATCGGGCAGTCTTGCATGAGGTTCCCGACGGTGTGGAGCTGGTTTTGCAACGCCCTGGCATTGGACTCGATCTTCAAGGGATCGAGGCTTCTCGGCGATTTCATACTGCGGAATTATGACCACAATAGAATCCAAGATGTGGACGTTCTGACGGGATGGTTTTGGATGGTTCGACGAGAAGCCTTGGATCAAGTCGGCCTCCTAGATGATCGTTTCTTTATGTATGGCGAAGATATCGATTGGCCCAAGCGATTTCACGAGGCGGGCTGGAGGGTCGTCTTCTATCCGGAAGCCGAAGCCATCCACCATTGCGGCGCCAGTACCGACCGCGCGCCGACACGCTTCTACGTCGAAATGAATCGAGCGAACCTGCAGTATTTCCGCAAGCATCATGGCTGGCCGAGAGTGGTCGCCTTCTGGCTGATGATGTGGCTCCATCAAATCCTTCGCGTCATCGGCTACGGGTTTCTTTACTTCTTCCGGCAATCAGATCGGCCGGCAGCCGCTTTCAAGGTGCAGAGAAGTTTCGCATGCCTACGATGGTTGGCGGGGCGGAACCCCTTGGAGCAGGCCCGATGATCCACACCATGTCCGAAGGCGGCAAGCCGAGCTATGCACTGGTCACCGCTGCTTACAATGAAGAAAAGTTCATTCAGCGAACGATTGAAAGCATTATTGCACAGACAGTTCCTCCGCAAAAGTGGATCATTGTCAGCGACGGATCGACCGATCGCACGGATGAGATCGTTGAGACTTACGCTCGCCAATATGGATTCGTCGAGCTATACCGCATTACCGAGGAACACGCGCGAAATTTCACGGCCCAGGTCAATGCGATCAATGCCGGATTCGTTCGCCTACGAGGGAGCGGGTGGGACTTCATTGGAAATTTGGATTCTGATATCACGCTGGATCCCGACTATTTCGAGAAGTTGTTGGAGAGGTTTTCAAAGGACCCAGGGTTGGGTGTGGCAGGTGGATTCATCTATGAAGAAGAGGAAGGCAGCTTCATCAGCCGCCGCAGCAACAGCATCGACTCTGTCGCACATGGCGTTCAGTTGTTCCGCCGCGAGTGTCTGGAAGCTCTTAGGGGTTATACCCCATTTTCCTGGGGAGGTTCGGACTCGCATGCCGTTGTCCGAGCCCGGATGAACGGCTGGCGCGCTGAAAGCGTTCCGGAATTGAAGGCCTTCCACCACCGGCCAACTGGGGGAGGTTTTGGAGGGCTGCGTTATCAGTACAAGGGCGGGCAGATGGATTTTTATCTGGGAACCCATCCGGTCTTCGAGATGTTCCGGATGGCGCGCAGATTTCGTTCGAAACCGTACGTAATTGGGCCAATCGCCAGGCTCGCTGGTTTCGCTTGGGGATATGTCAGCGGCCAGCGACGTCAGGCATCCCCCGAGTTCATTAGATTCTTTCGGGCCGAACAGATGAACAAGCTTCGCGCTCTATGGACCGGGCGGAGCACAACCCCGCGCATGTCCAAGCGCTCGGAGCCTTGAAATCTCAGGAAGCTCGGTCTAGATGAAAACCATTAAGCTTCTAATAAGTGCTGGATTCTTTGCTGTCGCATGGTTCTGGGGGCTAGTATGTCGCTTGGCTGGCAAGAAACCCACAACTGGTGGGGTGATCCTTTACTATCATGCCATTCCTGCCGAACAAAGACATCTCTTTGCATGTCAAATGAATGTCTTAATGCGCCTGACCAAACCGATAAAACTCGACTCAGAACTGTCTCTAGATTCAGAAACACGCTACTCTGCGGTGACATTTGATGATGCTTTCGTGAGCGTCCTAGAAAACGCGCTGCCCGAATTAGAAAAGCGAAAGATTCCTGCCACGATTTTTGTAACCACGGACAAAATGGGAGATTATCCTGACTGGTGGCCCGAGTCAGCACAGTACGAACGCCATGAGAAAATCGCGTCTGCGGAGCAACTCCGGCGACTCCCGACCGACCTGGTTGCCATCGGCTCTCACACACTGCGGCATCCGATGCTGACGACACTCGATGAGGAAGGAGCAAGACAAGAGCTATATCAGTCTCGAATGAAACTTGAGGCTCTTCTTAATCGCCAAGTCACGCTTTTCAGCTTTCCATTTGGGGACTTCAACCTCAAGCTGATTCAATGGTGCCGGGAAGCCGGTTATAAGCGGGTTTTTACAGGTTTGCCGATAGCAGCACTTCACGAACCCGCGAGTTTTGCTATGGGTCGAGTCCCAGTGAATCCCTCAGATTCTCTTTTGGAATTTCGCTTGAAGGTGCTGGGGGCCTATCGGTGGCTGCCATACGCCTTCGTCCTCAAACGCCGGATATTGCGAGAGATTCGTGCTCAATTGGTTCCTACGGAAACTCCTAAGCGGGCGCAAAGCTGAACCTTGCTTCACTTTTCTCCGATGGATAGCATGTGCCCATCCGCACACGTCTTCAGGCACAACAAGGTCGGTGCTGAAAACCACAAAGCCGTTTGGGTCGAGCTCATAGAGGCAAACTCCGACCGTAACCCGAATGAACTGGAACCTATCTAACGACGATGGGCGAGCACAAGCGGGAAATCTAAGTGACCGTTCATATAATCGATCCTCTGCGGGATTCCCGATGGAGTGAATTTGTCGCACGGCATCCACGCGCATCTGTTTTTCACTCGCGTCCGTGGTTGGACGCCTTGTATCGAACCTATGGATACAAGCCTGTCGTTTACACCACGTCTGCTCCGAATGAAAACTTGCAGGACGCGCTTCTTTTCTGCCGTGTAGAAAGCTGGCTCACGAGCCGGCGACTTGTGTCGTTACCCTTTTCCGATCACTGCGATCCTCTGGTGAACGATGCAGATATCGGCAGAAAGTTACTTGCCGAGGTCGGTGAGCAAACGCGGACTAGCAAATGGAGCTACATCGAGATTCGGCCCCGGATCGCATTTCGTGATGCCGGTCCGCACTTCAAAGCGGTGGAGATGTACTATCTCCACGAATTAGATCTGAATCCCAGTCTCGACACGCTTTTCAGAAATCTCCACAAGGATTCAGTTCAGCGGAAAATCCGGCGGGCTGAGCGCGAGGGTCTACGGTATGAGGAAGGGCGCTCCGAAGAGTTGCTTGAGAATTTTTATCAACTGCTTCTGATCACGCGTCGGCGTCATCGGATACCGCCCCAGCCTGGCGTCTGGTATCGCAATCTGATCGACTCATTTGGCGACGCACTAAAAATTCGCGTTGCCTACAAAGGGCCTCAGCCGATCGCAGCAATCATCACACTCTCCTTCAAAGCCACTATGATGTATAAATTCGGCTCTTCGGATGCGAAATTCCACAATCTCGGCGGCATGCAGTTGCTGTTGTGGAAATCGATCCTGGATGCAAAAGAATGCGGACTCTGCACTTTCGACTTAGGCCGGTCCGAAGCGGAGAACGCGGGACTTACGACATTTAAGGATCGATGGGGGGCCACTCGATCTGAGTCGACGTATTCGCGGTACTTCAACGGGGCATACCCGCCCCGATTGTTGGAGGTGAACAACCGAGATTGGAAATTCCGGATCTTGAAGCCGGTATTTGCTCACGTACCTGATAGGTGGCTCACCTTTGCGGGCGACCTCCTCTATAGGCACATTGGCTAGGCGGCTTGTTCACTTGAGTCGAGTGTCCAGAATCGTAGGTTGCATGCGCTTCCTTGTGCGTCGTTTGGGTATCATCGGTACTCTTGTAGTGAGGCTTCCCATCTCGCGGGAGGTTGCCTTAGTCGATATTCAGCAGTTCAGGCCTGCCGGGGTTTCGAGATGAAAGCCTGCATGGTGGCATACACTTTCTACGAGGAGGACAATCGCGTTCGTCGCTACGCGGAAGCGCTTGCAAAGCGTGGCGATCATGTGGATGTCGTGGCTCTCCGCAAACCTGGCCAGCCTTCAAAGGAGACCCTCAACGGAGTCAATGTCTACCGCATTCAGCGGCGCGTCGTTAATGAGAAAGGCGCACCAACCTATCTGGGCAGACTTCTCCTCTTTTTCCTGCGCTCGATGCTATTTCTCACATACAGGCAGTTCGGCAAGGACCGGTATGACTTAGTCCACGTGCACTCAGTCCCAGATTTTGAAGTATTTGCCGCGATCGTTCCTAAGTTGATGGGTTGCAAGATCATTCTGGACATACATGATCTGGTGCCGGAGTTTTACTGCACAAAGTTTAAAACCTCCAAGGACACTTTCACGTTCAAAATACTTGTTGCCATTGAGCGGATGGCGGCCGGTTTTTCCGATCACGTAATTGCGGCGAATCATATTTGGCAGAAACGCCTCGAAGAGCGATCCGTCAAGCATCTGAAGTGCACGACAATTCTCAACTATCCGGATACCGACATTTTTCGGCGGCTAGGAAAGAACCGCCCGGACGGTAAATTTATCATCCTCTATCCCGGCACTCTCAATGCTCACCAGGGGCTCGATGTAGCGGTCCGCGCTTTTTCACTTATTGAGAAACAAGCACCTGAAGCGGAGCTTCATATCTACGGCGAAGGTGATCAGAGAAACAACCTAAAGTCCCTCGTTACTGACCTGGGATTGAGTGGCAAAGTGTTCTTAAACGATCCCGTCCCGCTCGACAAGATTACCGCCGTGATTGAGAATGCCGACCTTGGAGTTGTGCCAAAGAGAAAGGACGGTTTCGGCAACGAAGCCTTCAGCACGAAGACTCTCGAATTCATGTCTCTCGGCATTCCACTCCTTATTTCAGACACGATGGTCGACCGATACTATTTCAATGACACCGTCGTCAAGTTCTTTTGTGCCAGCGACGAAAGGAGCCTTGCGGATGCAATGTTACTGTTGATCAAGCATCCGGAGATTTGTCAGACGCTGGCGAACAACGCCAGCGATTTCGTAAAGCGATATACGTGGGACGCAAACAAAGACGTTTATTTTGGCCTTGTGGACTCGCTGGTTCATTCAGTAAACGGTGCAAGGGCTGCATGATCTTCGTTCCGATATGAGGTTTCATAAGACCAAGCTGTCTGGGGTTTTGAAATCCACATCGAGCGCAAGGTCGATGAGCGCGGTTTCTTTGCGCGCACCCGGTACCAGAAAGAGTTTTCGAGGCTCATGGACTCAACCCCGGTTGGCAGTACAGCGTATCGTTTAACGCGCACCGTATGCCGAGACCAAAGTGATGCGCTGTACCCGAAGATCAATCGTATCAGAGGGGCTGCGGTCGATCGTCCCAGACGACGCCAAGAAGGCAAAGACCCCAGGCGAAGGTTCGCGCGGAGACAAATCTGCACTACCACACTTCGCCCGCTTGAGAGCATCTGAGCAGAGCGATTGATGATGAACAGACGAAATGGATGCTTTGAATCGAGACTGCGCTGGCGTTTCGGCCATGTCCCGGTCAGCAGCCGGCACTGTCGCCTAACCATTCCGAGAGCCCCGTGCCGCTCGCGGGCATGAAACTCTAGTACCAACAGTCTATGGAAAAACCCTTTCGAGGCTTCAACATATAAAAGTGGGTGAGCGGGTGTATCTTATCGCAATCTCAAGATCAGCTCCGCTTCCAACAGGCGTTGCATGAAAATACTCTTGACTGGTCATAAGGGCTATATTGGCGCCGTAGCGGGGCCCATCTTGCGTTCCGCCGGCCACGACGTGACAGGGCTTGATGCCAATCTGTTCGCAGGCTGTGAGTTCGGGAAGGCGCCCGACGAGATCCCGGAGGTCCGGAAAGACCTCCGTGATCTGACGAAGGCGGACCTTGAAGGTTTCGACGCGGTTCTGCATCTGGCCGCGTTGTCGAATGATCCGCTGGGCGATCTCGATCCAAACCTTACATATAACGTCAATCACCTCGCCTCGGTCCGCCTGGCAGAATTGGCCAAGGCGGCGGGCGTGAAGCGTTTTGTCTTTTCCTCGTCCTGTAGCACGTATGGCGCTGCGGGTGACGCGATCCACGACGAGACGGCGCCGCTCAACCCGGTCACTCCGTATGGAGAATCCAAGGTGCTTGCCGAGCGCGATATTGCCCGCCTCGCGGATGACCGTTTCAGCCCCACCTTCATGAGAAACGCTACTGCCTACGGCGCATCTCCGCGGCTGCGGTTGGATATTGTGCTGAATGATTTCGTCGCATCCGCGTTCACGACTGGCAGGGTCTATATCAAAAGCGATGGCACACCCTGGCGTCCCATCGTGCACATCCGCGACATTATCGCGGCAGCGATTGCTGCACTCGAGGCGCCGCGAGAGGCCATTCACTCCGAGACCTTCAATGTCGGCCGGAAGGAAGAAAACTATCGCATCCGCGAACTGGCCGCGATTGTGGCCGAGATCGTTCCGGGGTGCCGCGTGGAATACGCGCCCGACGGCGGCCCGGACAAACGCTGCTACCGCATCAACTGCGACAAGATCGGTCGCATGCTGCCGGGCTTTCGCCCGCAGTGGACCGCCCGCAAAGGCGCCCAGGAACTCTACGATGCCTATCGCGCCGCCCGGCTCACGCTCGACGATGTCGAGCATGGCCGTTACGCGCGCATCAGCCACATCCGGCGCCTCCTGAAAGCTGGGCAGTTAGATGGCTCCTTGCGTTGGATAGCACAGGGTGGGGACCCTTTTCTCATTAGTGCCCGCAACTCATGCTACCCTGATGGAGAGGCCTCCTAGATTTCGACGCTAAGGGTTGCGATAAGAGATTGCGTGACAAGCACTTACCGTAATCCGGGGGAATGCACGTCTCCATTGAATGCGAGACTTGGAGATTGATTGCCAATATTGTCGCGAGTATGGGTTCGAATCCTTGTGACCTCAATGGCGGTAGCTTATTTGGTACATCCAAATCGAGATGTTTGCAAGGCAATGCCGGTCATAAGCCCGCGTGCATAAATGAACCCGATGGGTGGTCCTGCACTGCCGCTAGGGCGGCGGTTTCCTGATGCCCGTTTCTGAAAGCAGCAAAGATGCCCAGGAACGCCAGGGTGTCTATCGCGCCGTCGGACTCGCCGCTGAAGATGTGAAGGCCATTCCCGGGGTAGCCACAACGAGCACCTACCGAAGGCCGAGCGGTTGAATGCTTCCCTATATTGACCCCAATGGTTCAGTTGACACATTCGCCATGCAAGGGGGAACGACTGGGGCCAGAGAAGCAAAAGAAGAAGGAGATTCACTGCCATGATTTTCACGGAGGCAAAGTTAAAGGGCGCGTTCGTGATCGATATCGAGCGCCGGGAGGATCCACGGGGCTTCTTCGCCCGTTCCTTCTGTCAGCATGAGTTCGAGGCGCATGGCTTGAGACCAATTATTGCCCAGGGCAATATCGCTTTTAACCGCAAGAAAGGCACAATGCGTGGCATGCATTTCCAGTTTCCGCCCGTGGCGGAGACGAAATTGGTGCGCTGTACCCGGGGTGCAATCCTCGACATCATCGTAGACTTGCGCCCCGAAAGCCCGACTTATCTCGAACACATCGCAGTCGAATTGACGGAGGATAATTGCCGTTCTCTATACGTGCCTGAGCGCTTCGCGCATGGATACCAGGCGCTCCGGGACAACACTGATACGATCTATCAGGTGGGTGAGTTCTATGCTCCGGGCTACGAGGGCGGACTGCTGCATGACGATCCCCGGCTCGCGTTGGTGTGGCCTTTGCCCGTCACCGTGATTTCCGACAAGGACCGACTTTGGAAAAGGCTAGATGAGCAGGAGGAAGAGATCCAGCAGCGAATGGGACATGTGCCGGTCCGGATCGGCAAGTAACCCGAGTTCCAGGGGAGGGATCGCAGATGGTAATCGTTGATGACGCACTGCAGGCGCGCGAGGCGGAAGGCCGACCGATCCGGGTCGCACTGCTCGGCGCTGGCTTTATGTCACAGGGGCTCGCGAACCACATTGTGAACACGACCCCGGGAATGCGGCTAGTGGGTATTTTCAACCGCCGAATACAACGAGCGTTTGATCTGTGTCAATACGCCGGCGTCAGTGACGTGGCCGCTCCGACGACGCAGCAAGAAACTGACCTCGCCATCTACGAAGGTAAAGTCGTTGTCACTGACGACGCCTTTCAGCTCGCCCGTTCCAGCAGAATCGACGTTTTAGTGGACCTGACCGGCTCCGTGGAATTTGGCGCGCGCGTGGTTCTTGAGGCCTTCCGGTACAAGAAGGACGTGGTGTTGTTAAATGCCGAAATCGACGCCACAATCGGGCCAATCCTACAGGTCTACGCACAAAAGCATGGCGTGATCATGTCCGCCTGTGACGGAGATGAACCAGGAGTGCAGATCAACCTTTATCGTTGGGTCAAGGGACTGGGACTGACACCACGTGTGATTGGCAATATCAAGGGTCTTCAGGACCCATACCGAAATCCCACCACGCAAAAAAGCTTTGCCGAAAAGTGGGGACAGAACCCGGCCATGGTAACGAGCTTCGCCGACGGTTCCAAAATCAGCTTCGAGCAAGCGATCGTCGCTAACGCGACGGGATTCGTAGTGCGTTCGAGGGGGATGTCGAGAGGGATGGAATACAAAGACGACGTCATGAAAATCGGCAAGATCTACAACGTCGAGGAGATTCGCAAGCTGGGTGGCATTGTGGACTATGTGGTTGGTACGCCGCTGACGAAGGTTTATGTTCTCGCTGAACATCCCGATCCCAAACAGCGACACTATTTGAATCTGTACAAGATGGGCGATGGTCCGCTGTATTCTTTCTTTACTCCTTATCATCTCGTGCACTTCGAGGTGCCCACGGCAATTGCGCGAGTGGCGCTATTCCGGGACGCAATCGCAAAGCCCCTCGGCGGTCCCGTGGTCGAGGTTTGCGCTGTTGCAAAAGACGAACTGAAGGCTGGAGAAGTTCTCGACGATTACGGAATGTACATGACTTACGGCGAAGCGGTAAACGCGGATGAGATGTGCCGCAATCGCTACCTCCCAGAGGGTCTGGTCGAAGGCTGCGTATTGACGCGGGACATCCCGAAGGACTCTGTCATTACCTACGATGACGTCGTACTTCCTCCGAATAGGTTGGCCGACCAACTTCGGGCGCAGCAATATCGCCATTTCCGGGACGAAACTTGGTTGGAGGAACTTGTCGGCTTGCACGCCTGAAATTCAGGCGTGGAGGATCTCCCATGAAAGTTGTTCTTTTTTGTGGCGGAGCCGGAATGCGGCTCCGGGGGTATGAAAATGATGTCCCTAAGCCAATGGTCCAGATCGGGGCGAGGCCGATTCTGTGGCACCTGATGAAATACTACGCCCACTTCGGGCACAAAGACTTCATCCTGTGCTTGGGTTATAAGGGCAACGCGATCAAGGACTATTTTCTGAACTACGATGAATCCGTCTCCAATGACTTTGTGTGGTCGCAGGGTGGAAAGAACATCCAATACCTAAACCGCGATATCGTCGATTGGAGAATCACCTTTGTTGACACCGGCGCCAATTCCAATGTCGGCGAGCGGCTGAAGGCCGTGGAGCCACACCTGCAGAACGAGGAGATGTTCCTTGCGAACTACGGAGACGGACTGAGCGACCTCGCGCTCCCCAAAATGGTAGAGGAATTTCGCCGCAGCAACGCCGTTGCTTCTCTGATCCTCGTGCAACCGACGGCGAGTTTCGATATTGTCCACGCCGAGCCAGGCGGCATGGTCCGAGAGATTTTTCCGTTGACGCGTTCCGATATCTGGATCAACGGCGGTTTTTTCGTCATGCGCAACGAAATATTTCGTCACATTGAACCTAGCGAAGAGCTAGTACGAGAGCCGTTTCAGCGCCTGATTGCGAAACGGTCCCTTCTATCCTACAAGTACACCGGTTTCTGGCAGTGCATGGACACCTTCAAAGACAAGCAGCATCTCGAAGAACTGAACCAAACTACAGCGCCGTGGAAAGTCTGGAACCATGCAACGAGCTCCACGTCGAGTGAATCCGGCGTGACATCGGCCCGCAGATGATCCACCTGAGCCTGAATGCCGGGGCGACGGACGCGTTGACGATACTCTGCTTGGGCTCTCACTCCGACGATATCGAGATCGGCTGTGGCGGGACCATCCTTCGTCTGGCCGAGCAATATCCCAAGAGCGTTTTTCATTGGGTCGTGTTCAGCGCAACTGGAGTTCGTGAGGCTGAAGCAAAACGCGCCGCCTCACTTTTCGTGACTCCCAAGCGGCTGAAGGGTCCGCAGCTGAAGGCCTTCCGGGACGGATTCATGCCGTTCGAAGGTGCCGAAGTAAAGGCTGTCTTCGAGGAACTCAAGAGAGAGAGAGCTCCGGACCTGATCTTTACGCACAATCGCAAAGATGCGCATCAAGATCACCGTCTGATCGCGGAGTTGACATGGAATACGTTTCGCGACCATTTCATTCTCGAGTATGAGACCCCAAAGTACGACGGTGATATGGGGCAACCGAGCGTATTCGTGCCGCTCGAAGCGGATATCTGTAAGAAGAAGATTCAGTACCTTATGGATTGCTTCCAGTCCCAACACAGCAAGCATTGGTTTCAAGAGGACACCTTTCTCGCTCTCCTGCGATTGCGCGGCATGGAATGCCACGCGCCGAGCGGTTACGCCGAGGCCTTCTATTGCCGCAAGCTGCTAGTTCTGTGAACTGAAGACTTTACATGGGCCGCGAAACCATCCTTGAACTCTGGCGCTACCGCGAACTACTGTATTTTTTTGCATGGCGCGAGATCAAAGTACGCTACCGGCAGGCGGCTTTCGGGGCGGGTTGGGCCGTAGTGCAGCCACTATTGAGTATGGTCGTTTTCACTCTGCTTTTCGGCCGAGTAGCTCACATGCCTAGTGATGGCATCCCCTATCCGATTTTTTGTTACTGCGCGCTCGTGCCCTGGACATACTTCTCCAGCGTGGTGACGACCGCGAGCGGCAGCCTAGTCAATAACGAATCGCTTCTGACGAAGGTGTATTTCCCCCGGATGCTTCTGCCAGCTGGCGCTGCTCTGGCTGGGCTCTTGGATTTCGTCATTGGGTCCGTCCTGCTCGTGGGACTGATGTTGTACTATCACGTCGTTGCAAGTTGGGCCCTGGTGCTCAGTCCCGTGATCATACTGGTGATGGTTCTCGTAACCGTCGGCGTGAGTATGATGATGGCTGCCGCGAATGTGCGATACCGAGATGTCAAATACGCTCTGCCCTTCCTGATCCAAATCTGGATGTTCGCCACGCCGGTTATTTACCCGGTGACGGTGATTCCAAAGTGGCTTCGACCGATTCTCGCACTGAACCCGTGCTGGGGAATCGTGGATGGGTTCCGCGCGTGTCTGTTCCCAGGCATTCCCTTTGATGCCAGGTTGCTTGGGATTTCAGTTGCTGTGGCCCTTGCGGTTTTTCTTGCCGGCGTCTATTACTTTCACAGAGAAGAAAAGAGTTTCGCGGACGTGATTTGATGCTGGCGATTCGCTCATGAGTGCAATGATCATTGTCGAGAAGCTTTCAAAGCAGTACCGGATCGGTCATATCAGGTCCACGACGCTGCCTGAAACGCTGATGAATCTAGCGACTTTGGCATTTCTCAGAAAGAAGACTCAGGAAGAAACGATCTGGGCGCTTCGGGATATCTCGCTCTCTATCGAGCCCGGCGAAACGGTAGGCATTATTGGCCGGAACGGTGCGGGGAAAAGCACTCTCCTGAAAATCCTGTCGAAGATCACCTATCCCACGTCCGGCACACTGAAGGTCGGCGGAAGAGTCGCCGCCATGCTGGAGGTCGGGACTGGATTTCATCAGGAACTGACGGGCCGGGAAAACATCTATCTGAACGGCTCCATCCTGGGCATGACTAAGAAAGAAGTGGATCGAAAACTGGATGCAATTATCGAGTTCTCCGGAGTGGAGAAGTTTATCGACACGCCCATTAAGCGCTATTCCTCGGGGATGCGCTTGCGGCTGGGTTTTGCGGTGGCGGCGCACCTCGAAGCAGAAATCCTGATCGTCGATGAGGTGCTGGCGGTAGGCGACGCGGCATTCCAAAGAAAGTGCTTGAACACGATGGAAAACCTACGCGAGCGTGCTCGCACAGTCCTGTTCGTCTCCCATAATCTAGCGGCTGTGGAGAATCTTTGCAGACGGTGCGTTTGGATTGATGCCGGGCGCGTTCACATGGACGGGGAAAGCCGGCGAGTGATCGAAGCGTATATGCAAAGTATGGTTGGCCAAACTGACGCTGGGGATCTGGACAAAGTCGAAAATCGCAGAGGCAACGGTAAGATACGGTTCCGCGCGGTCGAATTCCTTTCGTCGGAAGGTGACGTGCAGAGGGTCGTTCGCGCCGGCGATCCCGTCGTGATGCGGTTTCACTATCTCGCTAGTCAGCCAGTTTACCATCCCAGCCTCGGTTTTCGAATGTACACGGACATGGGAACCTTGATCACGGATACCAGCACGTGGCATCACAGTGTCGATATTCCTGTGCTCGAAGGCGAGGGGCACATCGATTTGGCAATCGAATGCCTGAATTTACTGCCGGCCAAATATACGCTCTCGTTGTGGGCCACGGATGACAGCGGCATGGTCGTCTACGACAACGTCGAGCACGGAATCACGCTAGAAGTGGAAACGGCGAATATCTACGGATCCGGCAAAGACATCGACAGCCGGAGCGGCATCGTGTTCTTTCCACAGAAGTGGAATCTCGCTGGTACCCTGAAGCGTCCCGTGGGACTGGAGAACATTGCGGCACAAGAGCGTTAATTGTCATTGGTCACATGAAGCCCGCATCGCCGGGAAAACAAATGCATCCGCAGCCCTTGGTCAACATCGTAACCCCCGCATACAATGAAGAGAAATCCATTGCGAGATGCATTGAGAGTGTTTTGGCCCAGACCTATCCTCATTGGGATTACATGATCGTCGATAATTGCAGCACTGACGGAACCCTCGCCATCGCCCGGGAATACATGGCTAGGGATTCCCGGATTCGTGTCACAACCAATGAAACCTGCATTCCCGCCTTGGCTAATCTCAACTTGGCCTTTCGGCATATTTCACGCGAAAGCAAGTACTGCAAGATGGTGCTGGCGGATGACTTGATCTTCCCGGATTGTCTCGATCGAATGGTCGCTTTGATGGAGGAACATCCGTCCGTTGGCATTGTGGGCGCCTATGGTTTGGATGGCCGCTGGGTCCTATGGTCAGGATTGCCGTATCCCAGCGATGTAGTTTCTGGCCGCGAAGTTTGCCGGCAACGGTTATTGGGTGGGCCCTATGTGTTTGGTTCGCCGACTTCAGTTCTGTTTAGATCGGACCTGGTCCGGACACGGGATTCCTTTTACGACGAATCGAGTGTGCACGCGGATAGCGAAGTCTGTTTCGAGCTTCTGAAGAATTGTGACTTCGGATTCATTCATCAGATACTTACCCTGTCACCGGAACGTCCGGGATCGCGTCTTTCAAAGTCGCGCGAGATCAACACTCTCGCTCCGAATATCCTCCGCGAGTTACTCGTCTACGGCCCGTGCTATCTGACGCCCGCTGAAAGGGCGCAACGCCTCGAAACCGTAATGGCAGAATATTACAACTTCCTCGCCAAGAGTCTCTTGCAACGGCGAAACAAGGAATTTTGGGACTATCACGAACGAGAATTGACGGAACAAGGAATAGGTTTTAATCGTTTTCGCCTGGCTTATGCAGTAGTCACGCTGTTTCTGAATCGGTTCGTTAGGCGTGCACGGACGCTCCGCAGTGAGCGTTCGTGGGGGCTCTAGGCGAGACTCTTTTTTCGTTACGAGACCGCACTTGGAAACATGAACATCACGGTCATTTTGTGCACTTACAATCGATGTCAGGCCTTGTCGAAGGCCTTGCATAGCGTGGCCGCTTCAGAGTTACCCGACACAATCGAATGGGAAGTTCTGGTAGTAGATAACAATTCGACCGATCAGACGCGAGAGGTGGTCGAGGAATTCAATCGCCGGTACCCGGAGCGTTTCCGTTATCTTTTTGAACCGAAGCCGGGCAAGTCGCACGCCCTCAATGCCGGCATCCACGGCGCCCGCGGTGAAATCCTTGCATTTATCGATGACGACGTGACCGTGGAGCCACCGTGGCTGCACAATCTGACGTCGGCTCTGCACGACGGCAAATGGGCAGGCGCCGGAGGCCGCACTCTTCCGGCCAGCGCCTTTTCGCCCCCGCGTTGGCTCGCACTCTCGGGTCCTTTGAGCATGGTCGGCATCCTGTACGCCCACTTCGACATCGGTGACGCCCCCTGCGAACTCCACTGTGCACCCTACGGGGCCAACATGGCTTTCCGGAGGGGGATGTTTGAAAAGCACGGCAGCTTCCGTACCGATCTGGGTCCCAGTCCTCACAATGAAATACCCCGCCCCAACGAGGATACCGAGTTCGGCCGCCGGCTCATGGCGGCCGGTGAACACTTGCGATATGAACCGTCCGCGATTGTCTATCATCCAGTATCGGAAGCCCGCATCGAAAGGCAATATTTCTTGGGGTGGTGGTTCGACTACGGGCGAGCCTTGGTTCGGGAAAACGGAAAGAGTCAAGATACCGGAGAGATTCTAAAGGTCATCGGCAAGGCGCTTCCAATAACTCTGCGATGGATACGGACGTTCAATCCACAACTCAGGTTCTATCGCAAGTGTTGGGTATGGGTGGCGGCTGGAGAGGTCGTTGAAATCTACCGCCAAGCGCGGGGCGCAAAGGCATCTCGAGACAGATTGATGCGGCAGGCAAGCCCTCGGACGTAACAATCGCCAGTGTTTCGCCTCGCATGCGCCTGTCTTCCAATTAAGGCGATCCCGAGTTTTTCGAGTGGGCGAAACAGCGGAACAGGCTAGATGAACGTCACCGTCATTTTGTGCACTTGCAACCGCTCCCAGAGCCTGGCACTGACTTTGGAGAGCATCGCGGCATCGCAATTTCCCGAAAGGGTCAAATGGGAAGTCTTGGTCGTTGACAACAACTCAACCGACCGAACGCGTGAGGTCGCCGAAGGTTTTTGCCGCCAGTACCCCGGCCGCTTCCGCTACGTTTTTGAGCCCCGACCGGGCAAGTCGTACGCCCTTAATTCAGGAGTACGCGAGGCTCGAGGTGACGTCCTGGCTTTCGCTGACGATGACGCGATCGTCCAACCAAACTGGCTCCACAATCTGACGTCGCCTTTGCTGGCGGGTGAATGGTCTGGCTCGGGAGGGCGCATAATTTTGCAATGGCCTACTTCACTGCCGAACTGGTTGGCGGTGGATGGTCTATACACGCGTTTTCCATTTCCCGGATTCGATCAGGGGCCGGAGCCCAAAGATCTCAACGGGCCTCCATTTGGTGCGAACATGGCCTTTCGACACTCGATGTTTGAGAAATACGGCCTATTTCGGACGGATCTCGGGCCCAGCCCCAACAGTGAGATCCCTCGTCCGGGAGAGGACACCGAGTTCGGACGCCGCCTGATTGCCGGCGGAGAGCGGCTGCGCTACGAGCCGTCCGCCGTCGTGTATCACCCAGTGGCGGAGGATCGCATCAGCAGGGAATATTTCCTCCGCTGGTGGTTCGATAGTGGCCGTGCCAATATCCGGGCATCGGGTGTTCTACCCGGGACTACCTGGTACGTTCGGGGCGTCCCGCTATACCTATTTCGCAGGCTTGTTGTTTGGATGCTGCGATGGATGGTGACTCTCAAGCCGTCCCGGCGATTTTCCAATAAGGTCACAGCCTGGCAGAAGGCGGGAGAGGTTATTGAATGCTACCGTCAGTCGCGCGACGCCAAGAAAAAGAAAGCATGCAATGCCGAAGCCTGATGCAAGTCGAATTGCCTTAGACCTCAAGGTCGGCGAGTGGGTGGAGGTACGATCCCGTGGGGAGATACTGGCCACTCTGGATGGACGCGGACGTGCGCAGAATCTGCCATTCATGCCGGAGATGCTTAACTACTGTGGGCGGCGGTTCCGAGTTTTCAAACGCGCCGACAAAACCTGCGACCCAGCGCACGCCCCGTGGAGTATTCGCAGAATGACAAACTCCGTCCATCTCGAAGGTGTGAGATGCAACGGTGAGGGACACGGGGGATGCCAGGCCGGGTGCCTGATATTCTGGAAGGAGGCTTGGCTCAAGCGCGTCGAGAATAGTGCCTCACCTTCGAAAGGTCTAGAGTCTGCCAGTCAGTTATCAGGAAACGACGGAATGTCTGCAGAGGCGAGCATTCTGTCTGCGAGCCAGTGGACGGATTTGGACGGTGAAACCGTCTATTCCTGCCAGGCTACCGAACTAAGAAACTTCACTTCGCGCATGTCGTCGTGGGACTTGCGGCAGTACATCCGGGATCTGCGTTCCGGCAACCTCAGAACAGGCCTTGCCAGCGACTTACGCGCGCACCAGGCGCTCGAAACGGTTCTCGGAATCATCAAGATCATCCAGGCTGGGGTGATTAGCCTCTTCAACCGGGTACAGGGGAGGCGCCACGGCATTCCTTATCCGTTCATTGAGGGTTCGGGAGCGAAGATGCCCGTGGAACTACTCGACCTGCAGCCTGGCGAACTCGTCCAGATACGAAGCAAGGAAGAGATCATGGAAACACTCGGCAAGGACCAGCGCGATCGGGGGCTATGGTTCGATTCGGAAATGCTTCCATACTGTGGCGGGTTTTATAGGGTTCTGCGGCGAGTGCGCCGCATCATCGACGAAAATAGCGGCAAAATGATTGAGATGAAGCATCCCTGCATCGTGCTTGAGGGAGTCGTATGCCAGTCCCATTTTCATCGACTCTGTCCACGGGCCATTTACCCGTACTGGCGAGAAAACTGGCTCAAGCGCGCAAGCGACTCGGGTGAATCCGCTCCGAGCAGTCATCGAACTCGCGAGGACAGCGGCACGCCATCCGCACCGGTCACAGCCGCCAGCAAGTAAAGAATCCGATCCATTCCATGGAGCAGTCTAGATCAGACAGAGCCTTCTGGCCCGTCCTCGCCGCGGTTACGGTGACCGTGGTCATCCTAGCGGCTGTTCGCTGGTCGCTCGCTCACCCTTACGGGATCCATTGGGATGAAGCCGAATACCTCAACAACGTCTGGATCGATCTTCAACGCCTTTACGGCGGGAACATACTCAAGCTGGGTGGCAGAATTCTCATAAAGAGCTATGGCCAGCCTCCTGCATATCGTCTTCTGGCTCTGCCGTTCCTCGCGTTGTCCGGATTCCACACAACGATGGCGCGTTTGGTTTCTCTGGCGGGCTTCGGCTTGAGCTGTTGGTTCATTTACTTGGCCACGCGCCGTCTTGGAAGCCAGATGGCTGGCGCTTTCGCGGTTCTCATCTTTTCATTGTCGCCTGAGGTTGTTTCCGCCAGCATGTTCTTCGGCACGGATGCTCCACTGTACTTGGCTGTCTCCGCAATGCTGTACTACCTCTTCGTTCATTGGAGCGACCCGTCGGAGCGGCCGAGTACTTGGATTGGCCTTGGGCTGGCAATCGGCCTTGGGTTCTTGGCGAAGGCATCGTTTGCGATGATCACACTTCCTGTTTTGGCGTTTGCTCTGGTCGTGGATTATCGCAAGGACGGCAGCGTTCGAAGCCTGGGGCCGATCACCCAGGCTGGAATATTGGGAGCCTTACTTGCCGCGCCTTGGTGGCTGATAAATGCCAGACATGCGCTGGCTTACGCCCAATACGCTAGGGGATTTGTTCGAAATTCCTTGGGATCACCATCTCTCGTGACGTGGGGGCGATGGCTCAGCACTGTCTTCCAAGCTCTGTTGGGACACGGCGTCAGTATCTTCATATGCCTCGTCGCCATCGTGTGTTTCCGAGAAGCCTTCATCGGAAGGCGGACGATTCTCGACAATCTCCAGAAAACGGCGGTCGGTGCATGCGCGTTCGCGGGAGTTCCGATCGTGCTTGCACAATTGTCTGGAACAAATCACTTGCTTCGGCATATATCTCCCGCGGTCATCCCTTTGGCTATTACGATTGGCGTGCTTTCGGATAAGGTAGGATGGGGGTGTTCGGGTACCTCGCTTGCAGTTTCCGGCGTTCTCTTTTGCGTTCAGCTGCTGATGATTGTATATCCGGTGGTGTTCCCGAACACACGTCCGGTCGATCTGGGGTTTGTCAACGGCTCCCTTCCGTGGAGAGCGATGGCCCGATTCGATCAGTGGGACTGGAAACCGATTCGAGATGTAAGCGATGCTTGCGCCCTGGAGAATCCGAAGATCTCGTACCTGGGTGGCGGGAGGGTATTCAATCCTCCTTCGATTGAATATCCTTGGGTTCCCACGGCAACGAAGAGTAACTCCTATCCTGATGTCACGTGGCTGTGGAGGTACGAAGACGGCCCACTGGATTGGCAGAAGGTGATGGACTCAGCGGACAACAGCGATATCGTCTTAACAGCACCGCACCAAATTGGCGAAGTGAGATACAAAGAGAATCTGGACAATCAATACAATGCCGAATTCGCTGACCGTCTTGCCCTTGATCCAAACTTCCGTGGACCCATTCGTCTTGAGATGGGGCGCTTCGAGCCGATCGAGCTTACTGTGTTCGTGAAAAAGAACCTCGCATGCCACTGAGGGAACGAGGTCTCGGTTTCGCATGACTCATAACTTTCTTACACCTAGGCCCGATCCGAAGCTCCTTTCGGTCGTGATGCCTTTTTACAATGAAGAGGAGATCTTTCCGTTGCTCCGTCCGCGGTTAACGGAGTTTCTGGACAATTCGCCCTATCCTTGCGAAGTTATCGCTATAAATGACGGGAGTTCGGACCGCACGATTGATCTCCTCGTTGACTGGTGCAAGACGGACTCACGCATTAAGGTCTTGAACCTGTCGCGCAATTTCGGTCGCCAGTACGTCCACGGGTGGTATCGATTAAGCCTCTGGCGAGGCAATTGTCCTGATTGATGCCGATTTGCGTGTTGAGGAGATGAAATACTTATAATGCGCGAGTCAGAGGTCCAAATCGGAAACTCCGGGAAGAATGACTTTGCGAGACCCAGCGTTTCCGTCGTCGTCCCCGTATACAACAGTCAGACGACCCTTCCGGAGCTGACGAATCGTCTCGCTGCCGTACTTCCCCAAGTCTCCGATACGTACGAGTTGCTGCTGGTGAACGACGGCAGCCGCGATGAAAGCTGGGACGAAATCAACCGGCTCGCGGCGGGTCATCGTTGGATTCGCGGCATCAACCTGATGCGAAACTACGGCCAGCACAACGCGCTGCTCTGCGCCATTCGAGCGGCGAAATACGAAATCATCGTCATTATGGACGACGATTTGCAGCATCCGCCCGAGGAAATCCCTCGTCTGCTGCAAAAATTAGCGGAAGGCTACGACGCGGCCTACGGAGCTCCACAAGCGGGGCAGCACGGCTTCTTGCGCAACACAGCTGCATGGATCACAAAGCTGGCGCTGCAGAGCGCGCTCGGCGCGGAAACAGCGCGAAAGGTGAGCCCGTACCGGGCGTTTCGCACGAGACTACGTGATGCTTTTTCTGATTATCACAGTTCCTTTATTTCGATTGATGTCCTATTGACCTGGGCAACCAACCGATTCGTCGCGATCCCGGTACGCTACGATCCTCGGCGGGCGGGAAAGTCTCAGTACACGTTCCGCCAATTGGTAACGCATGCGCTCAACATGATGACTGGGTTCAGCATCCTGCCGCTGCAACTTGCGACCTTCATCGGCTTTGCTTTTGCGCTTTTCGGAGTTGTGGAATTCAGTTACGTGATCGGCCGTTACTTGATTGTAGGCGTGGAGGTGCGCGGGTTCGCCTTTCTCGCATCAATCGTGACGATCCTTTCCGGCGCGCAGCTGTTTGCCCTGGGTGTTTTCGGCGAGTATCTGGCCAGGATTCATTTTCGAATGATGGACCGACCCGCCTATGTCGTTCGTTGCACGACTCCAGGGTACGTTGCGGAGACCAGTGTGTCTGCGAGCGACACCCATGAGTGAAGTGCCCGTTGTTCTCCACCAAGGAGAGGTGAAATCCGCATGATCGCTGGCCGATGCCTGGTGCTTGGCGGTTGCGGCTTCATTGGGTCCCATGTTGTGGAATTGTTGGCAGACCAAGGATGCCAGGTGCGGATCTTCAGCCCATCGCCGGACTTGCCAAACCGACTGACCCCGATTGCACAACGACTGGAATTCATAACGGGCGATTTTCGCGATCAGAAAGCTTTGGCCTGCGCGGTGCGGGGTTGCGATTACGTCTATCACTTCATTGCGACCACCAAGCCGGCGGCCTCCAATCGCGAGGTGGTCTTCGACGTAGAGACAAACCTGGTTCCCACGCTGCGGTTGCTGGAAATATGCGTCCGCGAGAGGGTGCGACGAATCATATTTTCCTCCTCGGGTGGAACGATATACGGAGATGCTGAACATGTACCCATTCCGGAAAGCCACCCGACGGAGCCGCGGTCTTCCTACGGCATCATGAAACTGGCGGTTGAAAAGTATTTGAAACTGTTCCGCCACCTACATGGATTGGACTACACGGTTCTACGGGTGGGAAATTGCTACGGACCAGGATTGCCCATTACCGGAGAGCAGGGAGTCGTGGGGGTGTTTCTTGACCGATTGAGGCGCGGAGAGCCCATTTTGGTGTGGGGAGACGGATCGGTGAGGCGGGACTACGTCTATGTCTCTGACGTGGCTCGAGCATTTTGGGTCGCGCTTGGACAGCAGTCGCCGTTCAGGGTCTTCAATATCGGCACAGGGGTGGGCACATCGCTCCTGGAGTTGATTAAGATGATGGAACGGGTAACCAGTTGCCGGGCGCGCATCTTGAAGAAACCGACCCGTCAGGTGGATGCCTCTGTCAATGTACTTGATCCTTCTAGGGCACGTCAGTATCTCCAGTGGGAAGCAAGCACGCCGTTGGAAGTAGGGCTCCTGCGCACATGGAAGTGGATTCAAGCGACGGAGATGCGAGGGATTTCCGCACCGGTCCAATGACCTGCCCCCGAAAATAATCGAGTCACAGAGACCCAGTTCAGATGCCTGACGAATTTGAAGGTTACGCCGCCGAGGGATATTTGAAACCATTGGAGGACTCGATCCGGCCGAGGTTTGCGGAGCCGCCTTTTTCTTTGAAAGAAAGCTCTCACTTGCAGACGCTGGCAAGTGGAAGGGTTTTCTACTCCGAGGACGGAGGCGCTTCCCGCATGCGGTTCATGCCTCCCGCTGCGGGCGACCAGCGTGGTCTTCCCCCTCAGCGCCTGACAACGACGATTGGGCTCTTCTGCTGCAAAGAAAGTGAACGTGGTGGCTGGCGGAATGAATGAAGGTAGACGCGCTGCAACGCGCACAACCAGCGAAGTCCGATCGGCGGAAGGTCTAAAAACAAACAAATGAATGATCCCCTAGCGCAGTACTATCACTGCCCGGCCGGATATGCTCGGTTCGCTCCGAAGGGGCCCCTTTCCGCCACCAATGGATACTTCCGGTTCGGAAAGGACGCAATCTGTTACGGAGCGTATTACGGGCATCCAGCGGCCGAGGCTCCCACAGGAACTCTTCGCGATGCCCTTTACGATGTCGAGTTCAAAAACGGAAAGACTTATCTGCCATTTGACCCGTCACAAGTGGTCGACAATCTTCGTTGCGAAATGTATGTGAATGACTGGCCGCACACAGGACCAACGTCCGCTTTTGCCAAATTGTACTATTTCATCCGGCCGGGTCTTTCGATCGGCGTGCGAAGGCATCTGCAGAAGCTCCATTTCAGGGGCTGGGATAAGCGGCCATTCCCGCGTTGGCCCGTCGACTGCTCGGTAGACAACCTATTTGAACGGCTCTTGCTGCTGTCTATTAAGTCAAGCGGCGCGGAAAGGATTCCGTTCATTTGGTTCTGGCCGGACGGCGCTTCGAGCGCCGCGATTATGACGCACGATGTGGAGGAAGTGGCAGGTCGGGATTTTTGTGCGAATCTGATGGATATCGACGATTCCTTTGGAATCAAGGCATCGTTTCAGATAGTTCCCGAGCAGCGCTACAGAGTCAGTAAGGAGTTTCTAGCCTCCATTCGTGATCGGGGCTTCGAGGTTGTTGTTCACGACCTGAACCACGATGGACATTTATACAAAGACCGTAAGGAGTTTGTCGAGCGCGCCGCCAAAATCAACGCCTACGGCAGAGAGTACGGAGCTAAGGGTTTTCGAGCTGGGGTCTTATATCGGAGGCAGCTGTGGTACGAGGCACTAAAATTCTCGTACGACATGTCAATTCCAAACGTGGCGCACTTGGACCCGCAGCGCGGTGGGTGTTGCACGGTGATGCCATATCTCGTGGGAGAAATCTTGGAATTGCCAGTGACCACGACCCAGGACTACACGCTTTTTCACATTCTCAATGATTATTCGATCGACCTCTGGAAGCAGCAAATTGAGATCATCATGCAGAAACACGGGCTTATCAGCTTTGTTGTGCACCCGGATTACATCGTTAAACACCGAGAGCGAAGCATCTACGAAGCATTGCTCGGTCACTTGGTTCGTTTGAGGGAAGAAAAGGGCGTGTGGATAGTAACTCCGGGCGAAGTGAACCGCTGGTGGAGACAGCGGGCGGAAATGAGGTTGGTCGAAAACTCTGGAGACTGGCAGATCGAGGGTCCTGGCAAGGAACGCGCCCGCATCGCCTACGCAAGCGTACAGCAGGGCGAACTTGTTTTCGCGCTTCCCGCAGCATCAGATTGCGAAATGTCGCAGTTGACCCCGCGATCTCAATCGTAGCGAATCCACGCACCTGACCGTTGTCGAGCTGGCGACTAGCTGTCAATATTACGGTAAAGCAAAGTCAATCCATGAGCAGAGAGTCGCCAGACTGCGCCGTCACGATACTGGGCGCCGGACCGTACGGTCTTTCTTCGGCCGCGCATTTGCTAGCTCAGGGGATCGAAATGCGCATTTTCGGTGAACCCATGTCATTCTGGGAAAACCAAATGCCGGCCGGAATGTTCCTTCGGTCGAATTGGGGGGCGTCGCACATCGCTGATCCGAAGGGAGAATTGACTCTCGACTCGTATCGTTCGGCCTGTGGAAACCATTTATCGAGTCCCATACCGCTTGAGCGCTTCGTCGACTACGGGCGTTGGTTCCAGCGCCGGGCAGTTCCCGACGTGGATTTGCGGAAGATCGCAAGCATTGATCTGGGAGAGAAGGGATTTAGATTGAGGTTGGCCGATGGTGAAACGTTCACGAGCCGGCGCGTCGTGATTGCCGCAGGAATCAGCACTTTCGCCTCGCGACCCGCCGAATTTGACGGAGTTCCGCCCTCACTTGCCAGCCACTCTGCGGACCACAAAGACCTGAAGCGGTTCAAAGGGCAGCGCGTCGCCGTTGTCGGCGGTGGTCAGAGCGCGCTTGAATCTGCTGCTTTGCTTCATGAAGCAGGGGCGAAGGTTGAGGTAATCGCGAGACAACACACCCTGCACTGGGTCGGGCTGCATTCGTGGTTGCATCATCTCGGCCCCTTCTCCAAGCTCTTGTATTCGAAGCGCGACGTCGGCCCTGCGGGTCTGAGCCGTCTTGTTGCCGCTCCGAGGCTCTTCCGGATCTTCCCTCGAAAATTTCAGGAACACGCCGCGTATCGGGCGATCCGACCGGCGGGTTCAAGTTGGCTGCGCCCCCGGTTGGCTGATGTGCCGATCACTCTGGGTCATCGCATAGCGTCGGCAACGCCCAATTGCAGCCAACTCAGCTTAACCTTGGATGACGGATCCCGCCGGCAGGTCGATCACGTGCTGCTGGCTACTGGGTTCAAAGTGGACACATCCCGCTATCCGTTTCTTTCGGAACGGCTCAAGACCCGGTTGGAGACTGTAAACGGCTACCCTGTCCTGAAACGCGGGCTGGAGTCTTCGATTTCGGGTTTGCACTTCATGGGCAGACCCGCGGCCTGGAGCTTCGGTCCTCTGCTCTGCTTTGTGTCCGGTGCCGAATTTGCCTCAAAGGAGTTGGTTCGATTCATGGCTTCTGCGGATCGAGCCAGGTAGCTTTGAGCGTCGCCTCCCCATCCCCGGTTTCTTCCGCCATCGCGCCTCGTTCGGGGACTACCGTGGTCGGCGCAGTTGTTATGGGCGGAGATTACCAGGGTCTGGGCATTGTTCGCAGCCTGGGTCGCCGTGGCATACCGGTATGCGTGGTCGATGACGAACATTCGGTTTCTCGCTTTTCCCGCTATTGCACACATTTCGTGCACGTTTCGACTCTGCGCGATGAAACCCATACTATCGACCACCTCCTGAGAATTGGCAGTCAACTGAACCTCGACGGCTGGATCTTGTATCCGACGCGCGACGAACTTGTAGCGACCTTTTCGCGCAATCGCTCGCGGCTGAAAGAGATTTTCCGCGTACCCACCGCAGAGTGGGACAGCGTGCAGTGGGCTTGGGACAAGAGAAAAACGTACCAGCTGGCACAGGAGCTATCCATTCCTACCCCAGTCACAAAGTACTTCACGCACATCGATCAGCTGAGCGAGCTCAATGGCCTTAGGCCGCCGTTCGCTATCAAGCCCGCCATCAAGGAGCATTTCTTATACGCCACGAAGGCAAAAGCTTGGTGCGCAAATGACCACGCGGAGTTGAAAAGTATGTTCCAGAAAGCGGCTGACCTCGTCGGTCCCGGCGAGGTCATGGTCCAAGAGCTGATTCCTGGCGGCGGGAGCCAGCAATTCGCCTACTGCGGTTTCTTTCGCAACGGCGAAGCGGTTGGCAAAATGGTTGTGCGTCGGTGGCGCCAGCACCCGCTTCAATTTGGAAGAGCCAGCACGTATGTAGAGACCGTTGACGTTCCGGTGTTGGAGGAGTTCTCCGAGCGTTTCTTACGCGCCATCAATTATTACGGGTTGGCCGAACTCGAGTACAAACTCGATCCTCGAGACTCCCAATACAAACTGCTGGACGTAAACGCCCGCACTTGGGGATATCACAGTCTTGGGTCCCGCGTCGGTGTCGATTTCAGTTATATGCTCTATGCCGATCAGCTTGGTTTGCCAATTTCGCCCTGCAAAGGACGGTCCGGAGCAGGGTGGGTACGCATGACGACCGACGTGCCGGCGGCATTTATGGCGTTGCTCGCAGGCGATCTCGATCTGAGGAGCTATGTCCGTTCCTTGAAGAATTGCAATGTGGAAGCCGTGTTCAGCCGCGAGGATCCGCTCCCCGGCCTCGCAGAAATCCTTTTAGTCCCATACCTTGCGGTAAAGAGAGGCTTCTAAGTGAGGCCTCGTTGAGCGCAGAGATGCAAATAGCCGAACAAGAGAAGGTGCAGGACGCGAACGCCCCAACTCTGTACCATCCCGGCCGTGCGCCGGTCTGGTTGCATGGAGCCTTTGGCATGTTCCTGCTTGCATCGCTGCTCGTGTTCTGGAGAACCCTGGACGCCTTGGTCGTATATTCCTTCCACAACGAGTCCAGTTCTCATATCCTCCTTGTTCCTTTTGTCACTGCATATCTGCTGTTCACCGAGCGAAAGCGGATATTCGCAGCCGCCCGCCCATCGATTCCCATCGGAGCCGCCCTCATTTTCGTCGGCATTGCTCTCTACTGGACAGCGGCTCGGAATTCGTTTTTGTGGCAAGGCAACGACGCGCTTTCGGCGACTACTCTGGCCCTCGTGCTCATCTGGGTCGGTGGCTTCTTGAGTTCATACGGCCTTGTTAGTACGCGCGCGGCTCTATTCCCGCTGTTTTTTTTGCTTTTCATGGTTCCCTTGCCTGACAAAGCTCTTGGCTGGACGATTTTTGTGCTTCAGCAGGGATCGACAGACGTCACCTGTTTCCTCTTCAACGCACTGGGTGTGCCCGTTCTGCGAGAAGGTTTTGTTCTCACTCTGTCGAGCGTGAAGATTGAAGTGGCCCAGGAGTGCAGCGGGATTCGCTCGAGCATCGCGTTGTTTATTACGTGCTTGCTTGCGGCGCGTTTCTTTTTGCGGACTTGGTGGAAGATCGTGTTTTTTGTGCTGCTCGTGTTCCCGCTGGTCGTAATCAAGAACGGAATCCGAATCGCAACACTGACTCTGCTCAGCATCTATGTTGATCCCGGCTTCCTGCATGGGCGCCTGCACCATCAGGGGGGCTTCGTCTTCTTTATACTGGGATTGCTGTTGTTGCTTCCGGTGTTCCTTGCACTGGAGAAGTCGGAGCACCCTCGGCCCAAACCGAAAGCGCAGTCACCTGTGGTCGGAGTTGTGGCACACTAGAAGTTCAACTTGTCTCGGTCGAAGAAAGAGGATCTATGAAAGGTGTAGTGCTTGCGGGTGGAACAGGGAGCCGCCTGAATCCGCTCACGCGGGTGACGAACAAGCACCTGCTTCCCATCTATGATAAGCCCATGGTGTACTACCCGATCCAGACTCTCGTAAATGCCGGGATCGAGGAGATTCTTCTCGTCACGGGCGGAAAGAACGCTGGCGATTTTCTCCGCTTGCTCGGCAACGGTCTCGACTTCGGACTCAAGCACCTCAATTACACCTACCAGGAAGGCGAAGGCGGAATCGCGGAAGCGCTCGGGCTGGCGGAGTATTTTGCAGGCGGCGAGCCGATCTGCGTGATTCTGGGCGACAACATCATCGAGAACAACATTTGCGACGCCGTCCGGAGTTTCAAAGCGCAGAAAGACGGCGCCAAGATACTCCTCAAGGAAGTGCCGGACGCACAGCGATTCGGCGTCGCGGAAATCCGGGGCAACCGCGTGCTCGGCATCGAAGAGAAGCCGAAGGCCCCAAAGTCGAGCTACGCCGTCATCGGGATCTACCTGTACGATGCGAGCGTCTTCCAAAAGATTCGCCGCCTGAAGCCTTCCGGTCGCGGGGAACTCGAAATCACGGACGTGAACAACTTCTATATCGAAGAGGGCAAGTTGACGTACGACATTCTTGACGGCTGGTGGACCGATGCCGGCACATTCGAGTCGCTGCTGCACGCCAATAGCCTCGTCGCCGAGACGGGCGCCAACAAGCTGAACGCAACAGCACCCTCATCCACACGGGCGTGAACCCATGAAAATCTTTGTAACCGGCGGCGCAGGCTTCATCGGTTCGAACTTCATCCGGCATGTCTTGGGCCTGGGCACAGGCTACGCCGTCGTCAACTATGACAAGCTGACCTACGCGGGCAATCTGGCGAACCTCGACTCGGTCTCTGGCGATCCGGACTATAGATTCATCAAAGGGGACATTTGCGACACCGCCGCGGTCGAAGCGGCCATGGCAGGTTGCGAAGCTGTGGTCCATTTTGCAGCTGAGTCCCATGTCGATCGCAGTATTTACGAACCCTCTGCCGCGATCGAAACGAACGTCACTGGAACGTTCGTGCTCCTTCAAGTGGCGAGGAAACTCCGCGTTGGGCGCTTCGTTCATATCTCCACCGATGAGGTTTACGGGGATATGCGCCCCGGTGCGTTTGCTGACGAAAACTCGCCCATTGAGCCCAGCAGCCCGTACTCGGCTTCAAAAGCCAGCTCGGACCTGCTTATGCGATCCTACGTGCGAACCTATGACTTTCCGGGCCTCATCACGCGCTCTTCCAATAACTACGGCCCCTATCAGTTCCCTGAAAAGTTTCTGCCGTTGATGATCGCAAATGCGCTCGACGGCAAGCCTCTTCCGATTTACGGTGACGGCCGGCAGCAACGCGATTGGCTGCACGTCGAGGACAACTGCCGCGCCATCTTGGCAGTGCTCGAACGAGGGCGCACTGGAGAGGTCTACAACATCGGCGGCCTCGATATCGTGGAGAACCTCACCATGGCGAAGCGCCTCCTTCGCGCAATGGGCAAGCCGGAAACACTCGTTTCCTACGTGAAGGACCGTCCCGGCCACGATCGCCGCTACGCCTTGAAGTGCGACAAAATGGAGTGGGAGCTCGGCTGGAAACCCGCAATTCCTCTCGAGGAAGGCCTGCGTCAAACGATCGATTGGTACAAGACGAACGCGAAATGGGTGGCGGCGGTCTGCGGCGGTGAGTATCGTTCTTACTACGAAAAATACTACGAGAATCGCGACACTTCCCTCCATGCGATCGCACCGTCCGGGCCAAAGCCGCCGCGTTGACTCTGGGAGACCTTAACTCTTTGCAGCGCATCGAAACATCTCTCCCTGGGGTCTTTGAACTGCGTCCGAAGGTCCTTCGGGATGCGCGCGGATTTTTCATTGAAACCTATCACCGCGCAAGATTCGCGGATCTCGGCATCACCGATTCTTTTGTTCAAGACAACCACTCCTGCTCGGCGAAGGGCACTCTCCGCGGTCTTCATTATCAGCTGCACCATCAGCAAGCGAAGCTCTGCCGCGTCATCGAGGGCGAAGCCTTGGACGTCGCTGTGGACATTCGTATTGGCTCGCCGCACTTTGGGAAGTGGACGAGCGTGCTTCTCTCCGCAAAAGAACACAATCAGATCTACATCCCTGGCGGCTTCGCCCACGGTTTCCTGGCGCTCGCGGAGGCGACGCAGTTCCTCTACAAGTGCAGTGACTTCTACGACGCCGCCAACGAGCACGGCATTCTCTGGAACGACCCGGGTTTGGACATCTCCTGGGGCGTGGGAAACCCTTTGATCTCCGAAAAGGACTCCAGGCTGCCAAGGCTCGCGGATGTCCCCCACGAATTCCTGCCGCGGTACACCGACAAGTGAGCGCCCGGATTCTGCTGACCGGAAAGAATGGTCAGATCGGCGCCGAGCTTGAAACGCTTCTTCCTCGTTTGGGTGAAACCGCGGCGCTGGACCGGCAACACCTGGATCTCGCAAAGCCCGAACAGATTCGCCGCGCGATTCGGGAAGTGCAGCCACAACTCATCGTTAACGCGGCCGCTTATACCGCCGTCGACCAGGCCGAAACCAATCAGGCCGCGGCGCGCGCCGTCAATGCGGACGCTCTGGCTGTCATCGCCGAGGAAGCAAAGAAGATCGGCGCCGCCATCATTCACTACTCGACGGACTACGTGTTCGATGGGACGAAAACCTCGCCCTACGACGAGACCGATCCTCCGAATCCGCTGGGCGTCTACGGCAAGACAAAGCTTGCAGGAGAGCAGGCCATTCGCGATGCTGGAGTGCCGCACTTGATTTTCCGCACCGCCTGGGTCTACGCCACGAGAGGCCGCAATTTTCTTCTCACGGTCTTGCGTCTCGCTTCGCAGCGTGAGGAACTCAGAGTCGTTCGCGATCAGGTCGGCGCACCCACCTGGTGCCGCGAAATCGCGCGCGCGACAACTTCCATCCTCGAACGTTTCGCTAGGAGCCCACGCGCATTCTCCGTATCAGATTACACCGGCACCTATCACATGACTGCTGGCGGCGTGGCCTCTTGGCATGATTTCGCGCAAGCGATTCTGGACGAAGTCTCCGGGGCACCCCCAAACATCCCTTGGCTTGAGTCTGCGACGGGCGGCCGGCCCCTTCTTGCCCGCCGCATTGTTCCCATCACGACTTCGGAATACCCCACTCCCGCGCGCCGGCCTCCATACTCCGTGCTCTCGAATGCGCGCCTGACTCAAACGTTCGGCGTTGAATTGCCGGACTGGCGCGTGCAACTCCACTCCGCGTTCACTTCTGCCTAGCGCTTCGCCGCCGGCATCCCCAGCCGCAAAGTCCGGCTCGGCGCGCCAACCCTTTATCATCTCGACTCTCTCGAAGTGTGCCTTGATGTTTCCTTCCCGGCCCCGCATTATCATTACAACTTGAACAGGAGCCGTGCGTGATCAACGGGAAGCGCATCGCGGTCGTAATGCCCGCCTACAATGCGGCCAAGACCCTCGAACAAACTGTCAGCGAGCTTCCGGAAACCGTGGATGTGAAGATTCTCGTCGACGACAACAGCACGGACGAGACGGTTCGAATCGCACGGGATCTGGGCCTTCAGATATTCGTCCACGAAAAGAACTATGGCTACGGCAGAAACCAGCAGACGTGCTACCGGGAGGCTCTCGCGGCGGGTGCCGACATCATCGTCATGGTCCACCCCGACTACCAGTACACGCCCCGCCTGGTCACCGCCATGGCCGGAATGATTGCATTCGGAGTCTATGACGTCGTGCTGGGTTCGCGCATCCTCGTCGGAAGCGCGCTTCAGGGCGGCATGCCCTTTTACAAGTACGTCGCCAATCGTTTCCTGACCGCATTTCAGAACACCCTGACCGGAGCGAAACTCTCCGAATACCACACGGGTTTCCGGGCTTTCTCTCGGGACGTCCTGATCGGCTTGCCGCTCCTCGAAAACTCTGATGACTTCGTCTTCGACAACCAGATGCTCGCGCAGTGCCTGTGGTTCGGCTACCGGATCGGCGAAGTATCCTGCCCGACGAAGTATTTTAACGAGGGGTCGTCCATCAATTTCGTTCGCAGCGTCAAGTATGGATTCGGCGTCCTTGGCACGACGGTGAAGTACAGGTTGCAGAAGCTGGGAATCGCCCATTTCAGAATGTTCAGTTCTGCCGGCCGAAAACTTCTCTTTGACTACTACATCCCCGCTAAACCGGATGCCGCCAAGGATGCTCCCACTGTTTCTTAAAACTACCGCCGTCGCAATAGACGTGCGCCTCCGCTCTCTTCGCGCTGGCTAGCCATGGATCAAGCGAACGCTGTCATCATCGGTGGTGGCGTTGTGGGCTGCGCGATTGCTCGCGCCCTTTCCGTGCGGTGGTCGGACGTGTTCCTCCTCGAGGCTCTCCCCAAACTCGGGATGGGAGCCAGCTCGCGCAATAGCGGCGTGATCCATTCCGGCCTCTACTATCCCCCCGGTTCCCTGAAGGCAAAGCACTGCGTGCGCGGGAATCAGCTAACCTATGAATTCTGCGCGGCCAATGGCGTCTCCCACCGAAGAACCGGCAAGCTGGTGGTGACATCTTCTCCCGCGGAGTCGACTACGTTGGAAGCGCTTGTCGAAAACGGCCGTGCAAATGGGCTCGAAGGGCTCCGAATTGTCAATCGCGAGCAAATCCGCCAGCGTGAGCCTCATGTTGCGGGCTTTCAGGCGATCGAGGTGCCCTCCACGGGTATTCTTTCTAGCGAAGAACTCTTCAAAGCCTACGCCCGCATCGCCGCGAATCAGGGTGCCAACATTGTGACGCACGCCAAGGTCGAGCGTCTCGAGCCGCGTCCCGACGCCATCCGCGTGACCAGCGCGGCCGGTGAAATCGAAACGAAATGCCTCGTGAACAGCGCCGGGCTGTTTTCCGATGAAGTCGCGGCGATGCTTGGATCGAGCATGGCTCGGCACAAAATCTATCCGGTTCGGGGGGAATACTGTGAACTCGTGCGCGCGAGGCAGGACTGGATTCGCGAACTCGTCTACCCGCTTCCGCATGCCGACGGTCTGAGCCTCGGTATGCATTTCACGAAAACGCTTTGGGGTGGGGTTCTCGTCGGTCCGACCGCCCGTTACGTCGATGACAAGAACAACTACGAGCGCGACCGCGATTCCGTCGAGGAATTTGCCCTCCACGCGAAGCTGCTCTTGCCCGACATCGAGCCTTCCGACCTCGTGCTTGCCCACAGCGGAATCCGCGCGAAGCTCACTCCTCCGCTGGGCTCTTTCTCCACGCATGCCGCGGCGGGCGGGATGGCTGATTTCATCATCCAGCGCGACCCCGAATTCCCGCGCGTCGTGCAGCTCATCGGAATCGACTCCCCCGGCCTTACCTCAGCCCCCGCCATCGCCGAACACGTCAGCGACCTCGTCGCTGGGATCTTGACATAATCAAATCCTGGTTTCGTCGGCTGGCTTCAAACAACTCAGGGCCGCGCGAGCTTGAATGCCGAATCATCACGGTGCTGCACTCATTTGAACGATCCCGCTGTCCCCGTATGTTTTCATCTGCGCTCCCGGTCGCTCGTAGATCGCGGTGCTAGTGAAATGGACCCTGAGCATTGCCTGGTCCAAATATAGTTTGGCTTGACTTCCATCGGGGACAACTATGAATCGGACACCCAGGGTCTCCAGGAATTCGTGCGCTTTGGCCGAAGGCAGAGTCCCATCAAAAAAGGCACTTCTCAAGATTTCATCGCTGGGGCGTTCTTCCTGAGAGCTGAATAGCCAGTGGCTCGCGAAACTATGGATGGGCGCAGTCGCCATCCAAGGAGCCGCATCCTGAGTTGCCAGCACCAAGTCGTTCGGACTTGCATTCTTGCGGAGCCAGTCGATCGTTGGAAACTCATCGACCGGAGCGAGCCCCGCGGGCAGTGCAATGCTTTGTGGGGAGACTCCGTCTCGCCAGGACCTTAGACGAAAAGTAACGTGTGGAACGAGCGTCCAGATCAAGATCGGCACAATGAGAAAGCGGAGAGCGGGTTGCGCAAGAAAAGAATGTTGGGCCAACAGCTCTTCGATCTGGATGGTCAGAAGCAGGCCGACTGCGAAGAAGACACCATCCAGGAGATGCAGCGCGAAGGGCATGCCGGGTATGTAGAACACCAAAAGAGTGGAAACAAACCATGTCTTCAGGACGATAGCATTGCGTTCGGTTGTCTTTGGTAAGCCGAAAAGGAGCAGGATCACCGCCAAGATTGCCGGCAATCCTAACATTGCCAATAGCCACGCGGGTAGGATTGGAGCCACAGCATGCCTGTTGGCCGTTTCGATCTGATGCAACCAGGGAACGCGGAATGATTGGAATAGAAGAGGGGCAAAGCCAACAGCAGTTGCGATCAGCACGACGCTCAGATCGGCGAGGTTCTTCGCCAGCGATCCATCTTCTTGCAGCAAGACAACCGCAACTACGGTGATGGTGACGAAGATCTCAAATGGATGAATCAACGCAGAAAACAAACAAACCGTTGCGAGCCAGCCCAGCCATCGGCGCGCATGAGTGTTGCAGTAGCGCGCCAGCAGCGCAATCGACAGCAACTGCGCGCATGTACCGTACGTCAATAAAGGCCAGGTGAGAAGGCCATGAAGAAAGCCTTCGGATGTCATCAGGAATTCGATCAGGCCGCCGGAAGTACCAAATACCCCGTGATTCCGGAAAAGCCTGAATAAACCCGGCAGCGATGCTATCGGGACACAGCTGAATGCAATCAGAAGGGCCCAGAGGGCTTGGCGGCGCGTTCGGCAGAAAGTGTTGTATGCAAAAAGGAGAGCGTATGCCGTCAGAATGTAACCGGCGAGGGTAAAAAGCTGCAAGGCAACAACCGCACTGAGCGAAAACAGTCGGGCCAAGATCGCGGCTGGGATAAGACCAGGCACGACTAAACCCGGAGATGTAATCCAGGGCGCGTGATAATTCGGAAGAACCCACGCCTTCTCGAGCCCGCGAATCCAAGTCAAATACTGAGCAATGTCGGAATTTCTTTGCACGCCGAGGGGTACGTAGCCCGGAGGCGGTGCAATCATTCCGTGGATCACACCAAGGTTGTTGAGCAGGAACAGTAGACTTCCCAGCAGTCCCGGCAGCCACCTCGGAGCAAAGCGTCCCTTTTCCGTGATAGCCTCGCTGCCCTGTACTTTAAGTTCAACTGTCACAGACTCTCCGGAAGCCAATATGTCAGAAGGCGATAGTATAGTAAGCAGTCCTTATGAGGGGCGCATGAAGCTTCCGGCCTACTGCTATCGCCTGTTTTCTATGATCATCCTAATTTTCGTTTTGGTTCTCACGATTGTTAGAGCGAGACACCAAGACATTACCCACGATGAGGCATGGATTCTTGTGCATCACATCGTTGGCGGCCCGGCCGACATCCTAAAATACGACACCAGTAATCACGTTTTCTTCAATCTTCTCGCGGCTGCTTCGGTCCATCTGTTCGGCCTCAGTGAGTTCACGCTCCGGCTCCCGAGTATTCTGGGCGCCATGCTCTATCTGGCGGCGGCCTATTACACGGGAAAGTTCATGTTCGATGGGAGCGTTCTCTTTCCCCTCACGGTTGCGCTGCTCACGCTGAATCCCACGATTACGGATTTCATGTGCGCGGCGCGCGGCTACGGGATGGGCGTCGCATTTCTTCTCCTTGGCATGCTTTTCTTGGCACATGCTGCGGAAAGTGTGGATTCATTTTTCGAGTCGCCGTCCTGCCGCCGCTGGTCCATCGCGGCGGCGTTGGCATGTGCCTTTTCGTTTGGATCGAACCTGACGAACCTCGTACCGGTCTTTGCACTGGGTGTGTCCTGGTCCCTGTGTGTGTTGCTTGCTTCCAAGATGTTGCAGCAATCCATTTGGCGCGGCTTGGAATTTCTCGCAAAGTATTTCGTCGCGCCCGGCGTGCTCCTGGGACTGGCCATTCTTTGGCCGTTTCTGATTCAAATTCGTGTGAGCCAATTCGATTTCGGTCATGACCATCGGCTGGGATCGTTACTCGACGTTTTCAATGCCTCATTCCTGTACAAATGGACCGATGACTCATACAACAGTCTCGGCGGGCTTCCGCCAATGCCCCATAGCTGGCAAGCACGGGTTTCGAACGTGGGGTGCTTGTTCGTAGTGCCAGTTCTGCTTCTCGTCATCCTGATGGAGGCGATACGCGCGTTTCGGCCACCATCGGCCAAAACGTCGCGAGCGAGAACTCGTTTGCAAATCTTCTGTGGGGCTTCGATTCTATCCGTCGCATTCGTGGAGATTATGCATCGGTGGCTTCATACGCCGTATCCGATCAATCGAACCTGCCTCTATGTCGTCCCTCTTTTTACCGTCACGGTTTTGACGATTCTCCGGGATGTTTCTGATTGGCCGAACTTCTCGTGGCTCAAGCCTGTTGGCCTATTTCTCGCTTTGTTGATCGCGGCGGACTACGCCCTGGCCCTCCATCACACGTATTTCCGGTACACCGAATACGACCGCAGTTCACGGGAACTGTTTCAGGCGATTCAGTCGGACGCGCAATCGCGCGGGCTTGCCTCCGCCCGCATCGGCGGAACCTGGTGGTATCAGCCGGAGATCGATTTCTATCGCATCATGTACAAGGCATCCTGGCTTCAGCCCTACGACCTGAAAGACCCCTCCCATCCTCAGTTTCTCCAGGCGAAGAACTCCCTGCAGCCCATCGACTATGACTATTTCCTATGCACAAGTCAGGACAGCCCTGACTTCGACGGGCGGCCCGTCCGAAAGCTCTTTGGCGACAAAGTCACCGGGCTCACAGCAGTTGCCATAGGCTGGTAATCCGGTAGGATTTCGCTCGGGGAACGCCAAAGTGCGGACTGCATTCAGCGTGATCCGGAGTTCCCACGGGCCGTGCAATTGATCGGAATCGACTCGCAGGGTCTGACGTCGGCCCCTCGATCGCCGCGCACGTTAGCGCCATCTGAAATTCTAGCTCGACAGTTTCAAGGTAGCACCGAGTCGTCAAAGACTAGGGTACGTCTATCGTCACTTCTCGAGATCACGGGAACCAGGACATACGGATCTTATGCCGGGCTATTGCGGGGCAAGCGACGACACCGACAACACGCCGAAGGTTTTCTTCGTACAAGCCAGAAGCCCTTCCGGCTTTTCTGAATAGCGGCTGGTCGTAGTCTTCCAGTCGATCAGGCAGCGCTTGCCATCGAGTTCACCGATCACATCAATATAAGAAATGAACTCATTGCCTCGCTCGAGGATGCGAGTGATCTTGAGCTGCAGGTTCTCCGTGGGGCGACGGACACAAACCCGATCCTCCCGTACGAACTTCTCGAGAAGGTGGACTCCTTGATGAAGGAGCCGATCCCAGGATTTTCCCTTCCGGTAGAGCACCTGCCATCTCAGAAGGTGCTCTACCTAAACAACATTTCAAATGTAATGTTGGTGTCCTCCAGAGGCACCAGAGTGTCCCTCATATTTCGCGACACGACGCCCGGAATGTGCCCGTCAGATCGAAGCTTTGCTGGCCAAAGGCACGAGTGAGCATGAATTGCTCACTTGTCCCCTAGCTCTTTCGGTTTTTCAGTCTTCTCTTCGACAATCCTGTTTAGCCTGTAGGAAGTGCTTCTTCCTCCGGCCTCTTCTTGTTCAATGACCCCTATAGCGATCAGCTCTTCGATATCTCGAAGAGCAGTTCGCGAAGAAGTTTTCGTGATCTTCATCCACTTGTCTCTGGTTAGCTTTCCCTCGAATCCACTGAACAGTTTGTTTAGGACTTTCTTCTGTCGATCATTGAGGGAGACTTTCCTTTGCTTTAAGGCCTTCCAGAACCATTCCTTCTCCAGAGCGCTACTTGTGATTTGATTCGATTGTTCAATGGCTCTATCCAGGCATCCGAGAAACCACATTAGCCATTTCGTGATGTCGAGCGATCCAGCCTGCGTCTTCTCAAGAACTTCGTAATAGCCCTTTCGTTCTTCGAGGATTTGGGACGACATGCTGTAGAAACGCTGACTGCTGCCATCTGATCTGGCTAAGCACATCTCAGCGATTGCTCTTCCAATTCTCCCGTTGCCGTCTTCGAAAGGATGGATCGTAACGAACCACAAATGTGCGATTGCGGCCTTCAAGAGCGGATCTTCTTGTTCATTCCCGTCGAACCACGTGAGAAACTTCCCCACCTCGCTCTCGACGCGAGCAGCTGCAGGTGCAACGTAACGAACTTTGTGGCGACCGACTGGCCCTGACACAACTTGCATCGGCCCATGGCTCTCATCACGCCATGCGCCGACTCGGAATTTATCACTGGTCGTACGAACTCCGGGAAATAAATGCGCATGCCAGTCAAACAATCGTTCCCTTGTTAGTGGCTTGTTGAATTTCTGTGTCGCGTCCAACATCATTTCAACGACACCATCGACATTTCGATCCTTGTGGTCTTTTAGTCCGCCAATCTCGAGTCCCAGCCTACGAGCAAGGGATGAACGGACATTCTCTGGATCAAGCACGACTCCTTCGATTGCGCTGGATTTGATCGTTTCTTCCGTAAGCACCTTTAGTGTTGCTGTCCATCGGGAAGGAAGGCCAAAGCCCCGCATCTTGCCAACCAGCAAGCCCTGACGCAGCCGGACTTCTGATAGCAATGGAGCAAGAGTCTTTGAATCCCAGGTAAATCGAGGCCAGTCACCAAGTTCGTGTATGTGTTTCCTCGCCATACTCTCGCCCCTAATCTCGCCGAAATATCACTACAGTCTCGCCACAATCTCGCCATTAAGCTCGTCCTATTCTCGCCATTGTTCTCGCCACTGTCAACCCCTCTGAACATCGCGAGAAAAATCGTAGCCAATGCACGACTCGTGCTTGTCAGCAGTGCGCCCGAAACGGTATTAGTTTGGTACACGCGGACACGGCTCTTTTGGGTGTGGCGTGCTATTCTGCGAGAATTGGACGCGGACAGTTTGAGCGTTGTAATTTCGAGAGGCAGTCATCCCAGAGGCGTGCCATTGCTTGCGGAAGCAGACACTTGTCGAAAGTACGTACTGCCAAAGCTGTACGCTTCAGGCTGGTCTGGCGATCACATTAATGAGCAACGCACCTTTAACTTCTCCGTCGGACGCCTTATGGAGTTCCTTACTGCTCTGCGTCAAGACATTGGAATCACCGTCCGGTGTTTAGCCCCGGATTTTTTGGACACTGAATTGAGTGTATTCATGCCGCGGCTCCGAGTGCAAGGAGCTGCTGGCGAGCCCGGGCTGGCGTGAGGTAGCCCAAGCGCTGGACGATCCAGCGCTGATTGTAACGCTCACGAAATTCCGCCAGCGCCCACCGCAGTTCCTCGACGTTCTGGAACACTTTCACCCACAGCAACTGCTCCTTCAGCGTGCGGATGAACCGCTCGACGCAGCCGTTGCATTCC
>Ga0187864_10000501_pt1 | contig 42842 bp, 37 predicted proteins | sample June2016WEW_11_4_FD_132985 | JGI IMG/M metagenome (GOLD analysis project Ga0187864, IMG submission 132985) | Peatland microbial communities from SPRUCE experiment site at the Marcell Experimental Forest, Minnesota, USA - June2016WEW_11_40 | ecosystem: Environmental > Terrestrial > Soil >...
ATCATCCTCTCCTCCGCGCGGACGCGAAGCGCGCAGAGGATCGCGAACGCGATCAAGTTCGACGGACCTGCCACCCAATTCGGGATGACGAGCGCCTGGCCGATGGAATACAGCGCTAGCGCCGAGTACATCGGATGGCGGATGCGGCGATAAACGCCTTGTGTGACGAGTCGATGCTGCTCGCGTACCTCCAGGGTGATCGACCAATTTGTACCAAGGTCAGCGTGCGACCGGTAGAAGAGCCAGAGGCCGATCACCAAGCACATCAAACCGGCGACGAGCGGGCCGGTGCCCAGCGTGTACTCAGCGAACGAGAACGCTGGCGACGCGACCCAGATCAGAGGGACGAAGAAACCGACCCAGGAGAGAACCAAGAGGCCGGTATCTAGCGGAGTTTTATAGCTTGTGGCGACCTTGACAATTCGACTCCGGTGCCCGTGCGGCGCACGAATTGCGATCATCACCACTGTACCTGCGAGCACCAGCGCCTTCGCGATCCACGGACTCATGGCCAAGCACCGTCCCTTTCACACCGTACTGCGACGTAGTCAAAGTGCTTCTGCCAGGCTTAACTCGCTGTAATGCCGGACTCGCAGAACCTACATCACGCGGTCGTATGGTCTGGGAGTCGGCTGGGCCCGGAAAGCAACCCAACGGTGAGCCACGCTGTCAGGTCGAGTTGTTCATGACTGGGAACTCTTGAAGCCTATCATTTTACAAGCTCCGCCGGGCCGCGCAGCAGATCATCGTCTAACGCGTCGTGGTCGCTGATGGCGGGCAGGCGGTTATGGACCGTCGCGCTCAACTCTTCGACAGCGACACTTTCACCGAGAGAGAGGCGCCTGTGGGCAGCCCTGCGACCGCGCCGGAAGGAGTAGTCGTGGTGCTTGTCCCGTCCTTCTTCACCTCCACCCATTGAGCCTCGACGAGTGTCACCTGGACCTCGAAGGATCTCGCCTCGGCCGGGCTATAGAAATTGTTCAGTGCCAACTCGCCAGCCGTACCGGGGTCGATATTGACCGGGTAGGTGTACACCTTGTACTCAGGCACATCCTGGCCGTCGATCTTGACGTTGAACCTGAAATAGGAGGCGCTTCGGCTACCACTGTTCTTCAGGCGCACCTTGAGCTCGCAGAGGGCTGCCGGAACGGGACTCGCGGGCTTGACCACGATCGCGTCGACGTGAACGTCGGCGGCATCTGCGCGGGAGACAAACGCGCCGGCCAGGAGGGCCGCCAGGCACAAGGCGATTGAGAGTCTCGGGTTCATGGCAACGGATTGCATACTTGTCCTCCGTGGTGAGGGTCGGTTCGCTCTCCTACGATAGCAGGCTGACCCCGTCTGGTCGATTTCTGTTGCGAAATCATCAGGGGCCGCATAGGCAGTGCTCCGGCGAAAATCGGCCTTCTTAGCTTGCTGTCTTCGCCACCCCGAGGTAAGGTTCAGGTGACTACCGATATGGCCCATTAAGAGGACTGAAATGAACGAGTTAACCTTAGCGAACCGGGCTTCAGACTGGCGCCGGCTGAAGGCTCTGGTTCTGGATAGCGTTTCTTCCCCGATCACTCGGCGGGTCTACAATCTCGGGCTGGACGAGTTCATCGCCTGGTACGGCCGTGCACCGCGGCCCGGCTTCACGAAGGCCACCGTGAACGCGTGGCGAACGGAACTGGAGGCCCGCGGCCTCGGGTCGGTCTCCATCAACGTCCGGATCACCGCAGTCCGGAAACTGGCGGTCGAGGCGGCCGACAACGGGCTGCTGGCGCCGGAGCTGGCCGCCGGCATCACACGCGTCAAGGGCGCCAAGTCAACGGGCGTGCGGGTTGGCAACTGGCTCTCCGTGCCGCAGGCTCAGAAGCTCCTGAACGCGCCGGACGTGACGACCAAGAAAGGGCTGCGCGACCGAGCGATGCTCGCGGTGCTTCTCGGCTGCGGGCTACGGCGATCCGAAGTGGCGGCGCTCACGCTCAAGCACATTCAGCAGCGGGACAACCGTTGGTGCATCGTGGACCTCGTCGGCAAGCACGGGCGCGTGCGCACGATCCCGATGCCGACCTGGGTAAAGGTCGCCATCGATGCCTGGACTGCGGCGGCCGGGTTGACCGAGGGCCACGTGCTGCGCCCGGTAACGCGCGGGGACCAAGTCCAGGGGAGCGCATGACGGAGAAGGTTGTGTGGCAGCTCCTCCAACCGTACGCAGTGGCCGCGGGTGTCCCCGGAATTGCGCCCCACGACCTGCGCCGCAGTTGCGCGAAAATGTGCCGAGCCGCCGGCGGGGAGCTTGAACAGATCCAGTTGCTCCTGGGGCACGCGTCGGTACAGACGACCGAGCGTTACCTGGGGACCAAGCAGGACCTGGTGCACGCGCCAAACGATGGGATCAAGCTGCGCGTGGCGGTTTGACGGCGGAGGCTCCGGCTGTGCAGCGCCGCCCGCCGCCCACCGGGCGCACGACTGCCACCGACGGGGGCTGGCTGGGCGGTGGGCTAGGGGCCGAGTGGGGCGGGGCCTGAAGCCGGGCAGGCGGGGCGCGATTCTGTCAACTACAATACTCAAGTGGAAGGAGCATCCCGTGGCCGCACCCAGCGCTCCCACCCCCCGAACGACCCGGGCCGGCAGCGGATCCGTGGGAGTTGCTGAATCGGACTGCTGACGTGGTCGCGAACCTTGCGAAGCGGAAGTTCGTCCGTACCCGCATCGCGGGTGGAACTGGCTCGGCGCTATCGGAAAGAGCTGGGGCGGGAGTTGGCCGAAACATGACCCGATCCAAAAGGAAACCCCAATCGCACGTCACCGGCGAAGAGGCTGTGCGAATAGTTCGTGAATTGCTGCCAACGCACTGGACAGTCAGAGAGTACCACCCTGATTACGGGCTTGATCTCGCTGTGGAACTAACGGGAAGCACGTTGGTTAACTTGGTGAGCCGGGCGGGACTCGAACCCGCGACCCTCTGCTTAAAAGGCAGATGCTCTAACCACCTGAGCTACCGGCCCCCCGGGGAACTTCCGAGCGGACATCACCCACGATAGCATAGGGATCGCCCGGCGCCACCGCTTGCAGACGCGCGCGGTGCGAACGGCGCTCCCTGACGCCCCACCGCGACTGATGCCTGGAACATCGTGCGAGAATTGCGCGTAGCATAGTCTGAGTCATGCCACGCGATCCGCACGCCAACACAGCCCGGCTTCTGGAGTGGTGGCGCGAGGCCGATCCGGGGCCGCCCGGCTTCCTCCCTTCGTATTCCGCGCGCGACCAGGCGCGCCGCGAAGCGCACCTTGACCGCTATCTCGTCGCCGTCGAAACCGAGCTGCGGGCCGCTCCCAGGACGCGCCCGGAACAGGCCGCGGCGGAGGAGCGCCTTACCGCCGCCTTCCGCGTGTTCGCCCGCGAGGCGCTCGATTTCGAAGACCGCCATCTGGACCTGCTGCTCGCGGGCGGCTTCACCGGGACGGGCAGGGAACTGGCCCGCGCCGCGCGCCTCTTCGATCCGTCAATGAGCGCCGGCGATATCTTCCAGGCCAGCCGCAACGCGTGGACGGCGAACGGCCTCCAGATTCTGCTGGGCCTGCCGGCGCGGTTGACCCCGGCGATCTTCGGGTACAGCATGTTGTACCCCTGCACCGACAACTACCTCGACCAACCCGCGGTCTCGAAAGCCGACAAGCACGCCTTCAACCGGCGCTTCGGTGCGCGCCTGGCGGGAGACAACCTTCCGCCCGCCGGCCGCCACGAGGAGCAGGTCTGGGCGCTGGTCGGCTTGATCGAGAGCCAGTATTCCAGAGCCGACTACCCCGAGGTCTTTGCCAGCCTCTCGGCCATACAGCGCGCGCAGGAACGTAGCCTCCAACTGCACCACGCGGCAAGACAAGCTGAAGCTCGTCCTACGCTGCCGGTCATCGATCCACAGCCGCACGTAGGGCATGCTTCAGCTTGCCAAGGAAGCCCTCCAGGCGCGGACGACGTGATCGAGATCAGCTTCGAGAAGGGCGGGGCGTCGGTGGTCGCGGACGCCTGGCTGGCCGCGGGCGCGCTGGCCCCAAGCGAGGCCGACTTCGCTTTCGCCTGGGGAGTCGCGCTCCAGCTTGGCGACGATTTGCAGGACGTCGGCGCCGACGCTCGGGACGGCATTCGCACGGTATTCTCCGAGGCGGCCGCGCGCGAGCCGCTCGATGCCGTGACCAACCGCACCTTCGATTTCGGCGCCCGCGTGCTGGCGGGACTGGATGGGATCGGCGCGGCCGCTCCGCCGGCCATCAAGGAACTGATCCCGACGAGCTTCTTCATGCTTCTGACCGGTGCCGTGGGCGAGGCCCGGCAGCGCTACTCCGCGGCTTACGTCCGGGAATTGGAGCGCCGCTCGCCGTTCACGTTCGACTTCCTACAACGCCGCCGCCGGCGTTTCACACGCAAGCGGGGGATTCTGGAGCGACTGGCGGGCGCGTTCGCCGCGGGCGAGCCGATCGACGCCGGACCGCGTGAGGCGCGCGCTGCAAGCCTGCCCTGCTATACTTTCCAGTTCTAGGAATGAACTGGACCACCCTCAAAGTGCCCGCCTCGAGTGCGAACCTCGGTCCCGGCTTCGATGCCCTCGGACTGGCGCTCGGGATCTATCTCGAGTGCCGGTTCCGGCCGAGCACGGAGCTGATCCTGCGCGCTTCGGGACGCGACGCCGCCTCGATTCCGCTCGATGCGACCAACCTGATCTGGCAGACCGCCCAAACCGTGGCCGCGGACGTGGGCGGCGTGCTGCCGTCCGTCGAGCTCGAAATCCGCAACGACATTCCGATCGGCAAGGGGCTCGGATCGAGCGCGGCGGCCCTCACCGCGGGCGTCGTCATCGCCGATCAACTCCTCGGACTCAACTGGAAGCCACTGCGCGTTCTGAACGAGGCGGCGCGCATTGAGGGCCATCCGGACAATGTGGCAGCGTGCGTGCTAGGCTCGATCGTGGCGAGCGCCATCGATTCGGGCGGCTCCGCGCGCGCCGTACGGCTGGAGATTCCGGCCAAATTCGGCGTGGCCGTCGTCGTGCCGGATTTCGACCTGCCCACCACCAAGGCGCGCTCGGTGCTGCCCCAGTGCTACTCGCGCGAAGACGCGGTCTTCAACGTCCAGCGCGCCGCGCTGCTGGTGGCCGCCATCGCCGCCGGTTCCGCCAGCGCGTTCCCGACCGCGCTCGAAGACCGCTTTCACCAGTCCTACCGCGCCCCACTCGTGCCCGGCCTGGAGGAGATCCTGAAGCTGCGCGCGCCCGGCTTGCTCGGCTGCGTGCTGAGCGGCGCCGGCCCGTCGATTCTGGTCTTCTACGAGCGCGGCTGCGAACAGGTCTGCGACCTTCCGCGGCAGGTGTTCGCCCTGCATGGCCACGCTTCGGAGATCTACTGGACCGAGGTGGCGGCGCACGGGTACGAGCTGGCATTACAATAGTCCATCTTGTCCGTCACGATTTCCTTGGACGACGCACTCGAACAGGCGCGCGCGGGCGCGACGCTGGTCACCGCCAGCCGCCGTCTTGCGCGAGCGCTGCAGGAAAAGTCGAATGCGTTCCAGCGCGCGGCCGGGCTCGATGCCTGGGAGGCGCCCGCGATCCTGCCCTGGTCCGCATGGCTGGGCGAGTGGTGGAACGGGCTTCTGTACTCCGGCGAGCCGGCGCCGCTGCGGCTCGACGAGCGGCAGGAGGCGGTCGTCTGGGAACGGGCCATCGCGGGCTCGCCCGGCGGCGACGGATTGCTTCAACTCGCGGCCACGGCCCGCGCCGCGGCAAAAACGTGGGAGTTGGTGCGCGCCTGGCGGGTGGACGCAGCGGCCCTCGAAGCTGCCGCCACCGACGACACGAGGGCATTCCTTGGATGGGCGCGCGCGTTCGCCTCCGCCTGCGAGCGCGAAGACTGGATCGACGGGGCCAGCGCCACGGACTACCTGGCCGCCCGCCTGGCGAGCCTGCCCCTGCCGGAGCGGACCATCCTGGCGGGGTTCGACGAGTTCACGCCGCAGCAGCGGGAATTCTTCGCCGCCTGCCCCCCCACCGTTCTGGAAGTAGGACAGGCCTCCGGCCTGTCGCCGGCCGCGGTGCGCACTTCCTTCCCCGACAGCCGGCAGGAGATTGTGGCCGCGGCGCGTTGGGCGCGCGCGCTCCTCGATGACGGCGCAACCGGAATCGCGGTGGTGGTCCGGGACCTCGCCGAGGCGCGCGAGCGCGTCGAACGGACCTTCGCCGAGGTGCTCGATCGGCCGCTCTTCAACCTCTCGGCGGGCCCCGCGCTGGCCTCCTGTCCGCTGGTGCACGCGGCACTGCTGGCGCTCGAACTCGCCCCTGTTGGGAACGAGTTCGATCTGGCTAGCCGGCTCTTGCGGTCGCCGTTCCTGGGCGCCGCTCGGGGCGAATGGACCGAGCGCGCTTCGCTCGATGCCGCGTTGCGGCGGGGCGACAGCCGGGTTTCGGTGGCGCGGATCGAGAGGCTCGCCGTCACGCATGGATGTTCGGAACTCGGGGCGTTGCTCGGCGCCTGGCGGCGCGAGCGTGAATCGCTGCCTGCCGAGCAGAGCCCGCCCGAGTGGGCGCGCGCGTTTTCGAGCCTGCTCGCGCGTCTCGGCTGGCCGGGTGACGCGCCGCTTGCGAGTGCCGGCTATCAGACCGTCGAAGCGTGGCGCGACCTGCTTTCGGATTTCGCCCGGCTCGGCGCGGTGCTGCCGCGGACAACGTACGGCGACGCGCTCGCCCGATTGAAGAGCATGGCCGCGGCGAAGATTTTCCAGCCGGAGACCGAGCCCGCACCGATCCAGATCCTGGGCCTGCTCGATACGTTCGGGATGCGGTTCGAACACCTGTGGATCGCCGGCCTCGACGATGAGCATTGGCCCGGCCCGCCCCAGCCCGCTGCGTTCCTGCCACCGGCGCTCCAACGGGCGCGAGGATTGCCGGGCGCATCGCCCGAGCGCGAGCTCGCTTACGCACAGAGGATCACCGGCCGCCTGCTCGCGAGCGCGCCAGACGTGGTGGTGAGCCACGCCGAGCGCGAGGGCGACATCGAGCTCGGCCCGAGCCCGCTGGTCGCAGGCCTGCCGTTCGAAAGCAGGGAGCTGCCGAAGCCCGCCTTGCAAGGGGGCACGCTAGAGAGGATCCAGGACAGCACAGCGCCGCCGCACCAGGAGGAGACGGCGCCCGGAGGCACGCGCGTCTTCCAGTACCAGGCCCAGTGCCCGTTTCGCGCCTTCGCTGAATTGCGTCTGGGCGCCCGGCCGCTCGACGCGCCCGCGCCGGGGCTCGGCCCCATGGAACGCGGCACGCTGGTTCACAAAGCGCTCGAGACCGTTTGGGACCGGCTCGAGAGCCACGCGCAACTCTGCGCGGCCAGCGAGACCGAGTTGACCGCGGTTGTCGAGGCGGCGGTGTCGGATGCGCTCGCCGCGATCGCGGAGCGCCGCAGCGAAGCGCTTCCCGAGGCGTTCGCGGCGATCGAGCAGGCGCGTCTGGAGAGGCTTCTCGGCGACTGGCTCAAACTCGAGAAGCAGCGCGCGTCGTTCACGGTTCTTGCCTCGGAGAAGAGAGGCTACGCCGAGGCGGGCGGCGTCCGCTGCGAAGTGCGAGTCGATCGCGTGGACCGCTTGGACGACGGCCGCCAGGTGATCATCGACTACAAGTCGGGCCAGCCGTCGCCCAGTTCGTGGGCCGGCGAGAGGCCCGACGAGCCGCAGTTGCCGCTCTACGCCGTGAGCCAGCAGGGCCCGCTGGGTGCAGTGCTATTCGGGCAACTCCGTACGGGCGAGGCCGTTTTCAAGGGCTATGCGGCAGAGCAGGGCCTCGTTCCCGGCGCCAGGGTTCGGGATCTGGACCCAGAGATCGCGGAGTGGCGGCGCGTTCTCGACCGCCTCGGCACAGACTTCCGCGCCGGCGTTGCCACGGTAGACCCGAAGAAGCCGGCCACCTGCCGCCACTGCTCGCTGCTGGCGCTGTGCCGTTTCTCCGAATCCGAGGCGCCCGCCGCGGCCTTCGACACGGAGGACGGCGATGCCTGAGATCCGCGACGCCGCCCAGCGCGCGCGTGTGCTCGATTCCACGCGCTCCTTCATCGTCCAGGCGCCGGCCGGCTCGGGCAAGACCGAGCTGTTGATCCAGCGCTACCTGGCGCTGCTTTCCCGCGTCGAGGACCCGGAGTCCGTGGTCGCCATCACCTTCACGCGCAAAGCGGCGGGGGAGATGCGCCGGCGCGTGCTCGATGCGCTCGGGAGCGCCGCCGGGCCGGAGCCCACGGAGCCGCACAGGGCCGAGACCTGGCGTCTCTCCCGCGCCGTGTGCGAACACGATGCCGCGCGCGGCTGGGACCTGGTCCAAAACGCCAGCCGGCTCCGCGTTCGCACCATAGACTCGTTATGCGACTCGCTGGTGCGGCGGATGCCGTGGCTGTCACGTCTGGGCGCTCCGCCGGAGATCGTCGAGATTGCCGCCGGCCTGTATGAGGAGGCCGCGCGCCGGACCATCGATCTGGTCGAAGACAGCGCTCACGGGGCCGCGCTTGCGCGGGTCCTGATGCACCTCGATAACGACTACGCGGCGCTCACGGAATTCCTGACCACGATGCTCGCCCGGCGCGACCAGTGGCTGCGTCATCTGGCCGGCGTGGAGGACGCCACGGCCGCGCGTGCCGTCCTCGAGGGTGGAATGCAGCGCGTTATCCAGGAGGCGCTCTCGAAGGTCCGCGACGCCGCGCCGGCGGACTTCGCTGAAGAGCTTTGTTCGCTGGCCCGCTACGCCGCCGCCAATGTGGACGGAGACCACGCCATCGCGGCGTGCGCTGGATTGCATGATCTGCCGGGAGATCTGCCCGCCTGGCTCGGAATCGCCGAGCTGCTGCTCACCCAAAGTGAAACGTGGCGCAAGACCGTCGACAAGCGGCTCGGCTTTCCACCCGCCTCCCGCGCCGAGAAGAATCGCTTCCAGGAACTGCTGACGGCGATCCAACTGCACGACGCCTTCCGTCTGCGCCTGTCCGCCCTGCGCTCGCTGCCGCCGGCGGTTTTCGACGAAGCGCAGTGGGAAGTGCTCGCCGCGCTGATCCCCGTGCTCAAGCTCGCCGCCGCCCAGTTGCATCTCGTCTTCCAGGAGCGGGGCCAATCCGATTTCACCGGGATCGCCCTGGCAGCCCTCACGGCGCTGGGCGCCGAAGGCGAGCCGACGGACCTGGCGCTGGCACTCGACTATCGCATCCAACACCTGCTGGTCGACGAGTTCCAGGACACTTCCGTCACGCAGTTCGCGTTGATCGAGAGGCTCGTCGCGGGGTGGGAGCCGGGGGACGGGCGCACGCTGTTTCTGGTCGGCGATCCAATGCAGTCGATCTTCCGCTTCCGCGAGGCTGAGGTGGGGCTGTTCTTCGAGGCGGCGCGCAACGGCATGGGCCCGGTCCGGCTGGAGCGCGTGCAGCTCGAGATGAATTTCCGCTCAGAGCAGGGAATTGTGGCGTGGGTCAACGAGGTGTTCGAACATGTGATCGGCGCCGACGATGACATTGCGACTGGGGCGGTAGGCTTTGCGTCCTCGGCTGCCATGAAGCCGGCCGGAGCCGGACCCGCGATTTCCGTACACCCGTTCTTCGACAAGAACGACGAGGCCGAAGCCGCGCGGGTTGTCGAAATCGTGCGCGCCAGCCGCGCGGCCGAAGCGAAGGTCGCGGTTCTCGTCCGCGCCCGCACGCATCTGCCGTCCATTCTGCCCGCACTGCGCCGTGCCGGCCTGAAATGCCGCGCCGTCGAGATCGATGAGCTCGGCGAGGTCGCCATCATCCAGGATCTGCTGGCCCTCACCCGCGCGCTGCTACACCCGGCCGACCGCGTCGCCTGGCTCGCCATCCTGCGCGCGCCGTGGTGCGGCTTGACGCTGGCGGACCTGCACACGCTCGCCGCCGATGCTCACAAGGACGCCATTTGGGACCTGCTCCACGATTCCGCGCGCGTCGAGCGGCTGAGCGAGGACGGGCAGGCGCGGCTGGAACGGGTCCTGCCAGTGCTCGAGGAGGCCGTGGCCCGCCGCGGCGCCCGCCTGCGTCCCTGGATCGAGGGCTGCTGGACCGCTCTGGGCGGGCCCGCCTGTGCCAGCGAGCCCGGCGAACTCGAGAATGCGCTGGCGTTTCTCGACCTTCTCGAAAATCTCGACGAGGGCGGCGATACCAGCATCGAGGATCTGGCCGAAGAAGTGGGACGGATGTTCGCCGCCCCCGATCCCGAGGCGGACGACTCGCTCCAGGTGATGTCGATTCACAAGGCCAAGGGGCTGGAGTTCGACGTGGTGATCGTGCCCGGGCTGGGGCGAAGCGTGAGATCGGACGAGCCGCGGCTCCTGGCTTGGCTCGAGCGTTCCGGCGATCTCCTGCTCGCGCCCGTGAAGGCGGCGGGCACGGAGAAAGACCAGCTCTGCGAGCACGTCAAGAGCATCGAGAAACAGAAGTGCAAGAACGAAGAGGCGAGGTTGCTTTACGTGGCCGCGACGCGCGCCGTCCGGCAGCTTCACCTGCTCGGCTCCGCGGCCCGTACCGACCACGGCCTCAAGGCCGGTGGATTGCTCACCCACCTGTGGAAAGCGCAAGCGGTTCAGGGAGACTTCGCGCGAGCGGAGCGGGCGCTGCCTCCGCCAACGCAGCGCGGGGCTGCCGCGGCCAGGATTCCACCCGCGCCTCTGCGCCGCCTGCCGTCCGGTTGGTCGTTGCCCGCGCCTCCGCCATCCGTGCGGGCCGAGACCGGAGCGGAGCTGCCCGCCGAAGAGTCTCCAACCTTTGAATGGGTCGGCGACACGCTGCGCCACATCGGAACGGTGGTGCATCAACTGTTCGCGCAGATCGCGCGGGATGGCTCTGCCGCGTGGGACCGTGGACCGGCGATCGAAACGGCCTTGCGCACGCTAGGCGTCCCGGCGTCCGAAATCGCTGGAGCCGCGGCCACAGTGCGCCGCGCGCTGGCCGCCACGCTGGCCAACGAGCGCGGCCGCTGGATTCTCGACAAGGCCCACACGGAAGCGCACTCCGAGTTCCCATTGATCGGATTGGTTGACGGGCACCTCAGGTCCGTCCGCGTGGACCGGACGTTCGTGGATGCCGAGGGCGTTCGATGGATCGTCGACTTCAAGACCAGCGAGCACGCCGGCGGCGATCTCGAGGGCTTCCTGGACGCCCAACGCGAGAAGTACCGTAGCCAGATGGCCGCCTACCGCGCGCTTTTCTCCCGAATGGACCCGCGTCCCATCCGCATGGGCCTCTACTTCCCGCTGTTTGCGGGCTGGCGCGAGTATCTGGAGGCCGCCACCGCGTAGAGCTGCGCTAGAATCGCTTCATGATGAGTGTCGCTTCCGGCCGCAGGCGCGCACTTGCCGAGTGGGCATTCCGCGGTGCGCTTGCATTTCTGCTGGTCTTCCAGCTCTTCGTCCCGCCGGCTTTAAGCGTCGCCGACACCAATGACTTCCAGAAGCTCGCCGGCCGCTTCTGCCTGGGGCCATACCCGCAGAAGGTCCTGTTCGACTACGCGAACCTGCACTGGCGGTTTTCGCCGCAGGCCTGTTTAGACTGGCCCTTTCGCAGTTCGGCCGACCTGGCGTTTCGAGCGGCAACGGGACTGAACCGGGTTTTTACCTCGCCGCTCGATTTCAATCTGGAGTGGATGGGCGTCGTTTATTCCGTAATCTTCTTCGTCGGATTCGTCTGGTTGCAGCGCTCGTTGCGGGCCGTTCCGTTCGTGACGTCGGTGGCCGCGCAGGCGTGCTTCCTGCTCTCCGTATGTAACGCGGTCTACATCCCGTACTTCAATAGCTTTTTTTTCGACGCGATGACCGTTGCCGTGCTGGCGCCCGCCCTGGTGGGCGCCGGTCTCATCGCTCTGCGCGCGGAAGTAAGAGGCGCCACGGTGGCGCTCGCGACAGCCAGCCTGGTCCTTCTGGCCGCCTCCAAAGGCCAGCACAGCTTCGTCGCGCTCGCCTTCGTGCCGCTGTTGTGGCTGCGCCGCGGGCGCAAGGTCTTCCCTCAAGTCTGGGTGCGGGCCGCGGCCACTGCCGCGATTGTCGCGGGAGCCGCGGTTGCGCTAGGTAGCGTGCCGGAGTACTACGGCGGGCAGGCTACGTTCAACACACTCTTTTACAGAATCCTGCCCAGCGTGCCCAACCCGGCCGCCTACCTGGCGGAGACGCGGATCCCGCCATCGTATATCGCCCTGGTCGGAAAGCACGTGTTCCTGCCAGACACGCCGCTCTCGAGCCCCGAAGGCCAGGCGCAATTCAGACGGTGGTTTGGACCTTCCGACCTGGGCGAGTTCTTTCTGAGGCATCCGCACTTGGCCTGGCGAATGCTCATGATCGATCTCGACGAGGCCTCGCTCGACAGGGTGCGCATGAAGACGGGCACTCTGGAGCACCGTTTGGGAAACTACGAGCGGGATACGGGCAACGCGCCCCAATCGCTCAGCCACTTCTTCTGTTTCTGGCCCGGTGTGAAGCATGCGGTCATCGCTCACCATCCCAGGGTGTACCTGGCCTATATTCTCGGCGTCATGATTGCGCCCTGGCTGCTGGCGCCGCGGATGCCGGGCATGAGGGCCCTGCTGGCCTCGGTGACGGCGGCGCTCGCGATATCACTGCTCATCGTGATGATGGATGGCCTCGACTCCGGGCGGCACTTGATGGTCTTCAACTACGTGCTCGATCTGCTGGCCGCCGCGGCCGTCACGTTCGTTGTTTATCGTCTGGAGAACCGCGCCGCGAGACGCGATGGCGCCACCAGGCGGATGCCACAATCAGAAGCAGCAAGGACCACGTAACCACCCCTGACGGCAGCACCCACGCCGGGAACGGGTGCTCATACAGGTTATAGGCGTTTCCGAAATACCACGGCAGCCCAAGCGACCACGTGTTGTACATCCCAAACAGGTATAAACCAGCGGAGGCCTGGAAGATTGCGGCGCTTCTCCAGCCGGCGGCGAGCGTCCACGGCAGAATCCAGGCCAGGTACTGCGGCCCGAACCCCGGCGCGAGGAACAGAAACAGGCCGGTAACCACTGCGCAGCGCGCCAGCAGGGACGAGGTCCACCGATGCGCGCAGATCGCGGCGATCAGGCAGCAGGCGAACGCGACGTACCTGCTGGCGTCGACCGCGCCGGGAGCCAGATAAGAGATTCCCCACCAGCCGCGTACGGGGGAATAATCGAGCGTTCGTCTGAGGATCAGCTCCGGGGCTGCGGCGAACCAAGGCAGGGCAGCGCAGGCCGCCGCGACCGCCGTCCCTGCCACAAACTCCAGCCGCCTACGGAACGTGCACGCGCCGAGAAACAGGGTAGGGAACAGGACCAGCGGCCAGACCTTGATGCTGCACGAGAGCCCGAACGCGAGCCCGGCCAGCCAGGCTGGGCCGCTCATCTCGAGCAGGCACGCGGCGGCAACCGAGAACGCAATCATGATCGGATCGGTATTGCCGTGAAACCCGGAGATCATGATTCCGGCCGGCGCCGCGGCGACAACTAGAAGCGCCCGCCAGGCGCCGCGGCGTCGACGAGTCAGACGCCACAGCAGCCAGATCGCGAAGACATCCGCGATGGCGCAGCAGCCTCGCATCCAGAATCCGAGCGGCAATCCCGTGGCGCGCTGAAGGGCCGCCCAGGCGCGCAGCAGGGTGAGGACAAACGGCGGGTGATTCATCTGGACAATGGTCATCACCTTACCGTGCAGCGTGGCCACGGTGCCCTCGATATACAGCGTCCTGACGCCGTCCGCGTTCAACTTATCCGACATGCGTTCGAATGTCAGAATATCGTTCGTGCCGAACGTGAAGAGCGCGAGGCACAGCTTCGCCAGGAATGCGGCGGCGGCAACGAACGCGACGAGCCGCCCTTGCCGGCCGGCACTGGCGGAGAAGGAGCGCAGCGGCATCAGCGTCGAGCCAAAGACAGCACGGGTCTCGATGGGGCGGCCGGCACGGTCATGGGCTCAGGATATCAGAGTGTTATTAGCCGGGTGCCGGCGGTGGGCGCACCGCGCTCCGGCACTTGCTAGAATTGAGCCACAGCCAAATCAGAGGGAGCCCGCCGTCATGGACCAACAACCACGGGAAACGGTCCTGCTGGTGGATGACGAACCGCACGTCGTCGCTCTTGTCAAGAAGATGCTGCTCCGGGCGGGGTATTCCGTTCTCAGCGCAACCGATCCGGAGGAGGCCATCCGGCTTGTCGAGGCGCAGGAGGCGGGGATCGACCTGTTATTGACCGACGTGGCAATGCCCCAGTTGAACGGCCGCGAGCTGGCCGACCGCCTGAAGGCCATGCGCCGTGGCCTGCGGGTCCTCTACATGTCCGGCTTCATGAAAGAGGCGCTCCTGAAGTATTACAGTATCTCGATCGCGGGCATTCCTTTTGTCCAGAAGCCGTTCACGCCGGAGACGCTGGCAAGCAGGGTGCGCGAGGTGCTGGATGCTCCGGCGGCCGAGGCGGCCGGGTCGGGCGGCGAGATGCGCTAAGATTCCGGTATGGCCAAGACGAAGGGAACCGGATTGTTCGATGTGCTCTGCCCATGCTGCCAGGCTGAGTTGAGAGTGGACCCCGTCACGCGCGCGGTCATCACTTTCAAGGCGGCTGAGAAGCCGCGGGAGCTAGCGGACATCGAGACAGGCCTGGAGCGGCTGAAGGGCGCCGCCGCGCGCCGCGAGGAAGCGTTCCAGAGATCCTTCGAGGCCGAGCGCAACCAGCCCCAGGTCCTGGCCCGAAAGTTCGACGAGCTTTTCAAGAAGGCCAAAGAGAACCCCAACGAGCCCCCGCCCAAACGCGACATCGACCTGGATTGAACCACGCCCCTTCAGCGGCGTCGGGAAGCCCTTGGACGCGCATGGATGTACAATCGATAGTCGCCAGCAGGTAGCAATAGAAATCCCGATCGACGTGGATTTCGGGATTTTTGCGCAGTGGAGGCAGCATGCAGTTCCCGATCTTGCAGTACCTCGACGTGGTAATTGGCTTGGCCGTGGTGATGATCGTGATCGCTACCTTCGTCACGGCAGTCACGCAGTTCATCATGTCCGCAACCTATGCGCGGGCCCGCTATCTGCGCGACGGATTGCAAACCCTAATCGCGCAACTTGACCCAAAGGAACTCGGCGATCATGCCCGCTATTTGGCCGAATTGGCATTGCGCGATGAAACCGTCGGCAGCAAGAAACTCCTCCCTTGGCTCACCGCGGCGCGCAACTGGCTCCGCCGTCACTTGCCGTGGCTGAGCGCGAACAACCTCCCGGCCTTCAGCCCGGCGAGCGTGATTCAGCGGGAAGAGCTGGTCCTGTTGCTGCTGCGGCTTGCGAGCCAGGCTCCTCCGGCGAGCACCCCGGACGCGAAGGGAACAGCGCTCCGGAAGCTCTTGGATGCCGTGAAGGGCAAGGGCAGCTTCGACGCCGCGGAGGAACTCAAGAAGATCCAGGCGGAAATCCTGAACCAGGAAGCGGCGGACCCGCGAGCCGCCGCCTCGACTTGGCGCAGCAAGGCAATCCAGGAGGTAACTAAGGGAACCACCGAGCTTCACGATTTCGTCGCGAGGCTGAATGCCTGGTACGACAACACCATGGACCGGGTGTCCTCGAACTTCGGACTGGAAGCCAAAGTGGTGACGGCGGTCGTAGCGTTCATAGCTTGCGCGTGGCTCCAACTCGACACCGTCGGGCTGGTGAAGCGTCTTTCGACGGACGCGAATTACCGCAACGCCGTGGTAAGCCAGGCGAAAGACCTGGGTGTGGTGGCGCAGGATCCACAGACGAAGCCGGCCCAGCCCACCCCCACACCGGACCCGGGCAAGCCTGCACCTTGCGGGGGTCTGACGCCGGATCAGTGCCGGGAGCAAGTGGTCAACAAGCTGGCGGAGGTCAGGGACCTGAGTTTGGTTCCCGCCAAACCGGGGATGGGCTTCGGGACAGTGGAGTGGAGTGTCTTTGGGTTCCGGATCAAGCTGCCCATCGTCAAGCCCGTCAGTCCCGAGACCTGGCCATGGTCCGGGTTGCTGCTCTCGTGGGTTCTGGTGAGTCTGGGCGCGCCGTTTTGGTACGACGTCCTCAAGAACGTGATGGGGCTGCGGTCCTCGCTGGCGCAACTGGACGACAAGGACCGCGAGGGCCGGCAAGCGCAGCAGACCGGCCCGGCGGCGTAAACGGCCGATCAGCGGGAAGCGGCGCTCTCCAGGGCCTGCCCCAGGTCCCACAGAATATCGTCGATGTCCTCGAGGCCGATCGAGAGCCGCACCATGTCCGGGGTGACGCCCGCCGCCGCCTGTTCCGCCGCCTTCAACTGCTGGTGTGTGGTCGATGCCGGGTGGATCACCAGGCTGCGCGCGTCGCCGACGTTGGCCAGGTGCGAGAACAGCTTCACGCTATCGATGAACTTCCGCCCCGCTTCGTAACCGCCTTTGATGCCGAACGAGAAAATCGCGCCCGCGCCCTTGGGCAGATACTTCTGCGCCAGAGCATAGTAGGGGCTGGAGGGCAGGGAAGGGTACTTCACCCAGCTCACCAGCGGGTGCTCCTGCAGGAAGCGCGCCGCGGCCGCCGCGTTCGCCACGTGCCGGTCCATGCGCAGCGCGAGCGTCTCGATGCCCTGCAGGAACAGAAACGCGTTGAACGGGCTCAGGCACATCCCCATGTCGCGCAAGCCCTCGACGCGGGCCCTCACGATATAGGCCAGGTTGCCGAACGTCTCGGAATACACCATGCCGTGATAGGCCGGCGAGGGCTTGGTGAGCTGCGGAAACTCGCCCTTCTCCCAGGGGAACCGCCCGCCGTCCACCACCACCCCACCGATGCTGGTCCCGTGCCCGCCCATGAATTTGGTCAGCGAGTGCACCACGATATCGGCGCCATAGTCGATGGGCCGGCATAGATAAGGCGTCGCGAACGTGTTGTCGATCACCAGCGGCACGTTGTGCTCGTGCGCGATGCGGGCCACCGCCTCGATGTCGAGGACGTTGCCGCGCGGATTCGAGATCGTCTCGCCGTACAGGCACCTGGTCTTGGGCGTGATGGCCCGGCGGTAATTCTCCGGGTCGTCCGGCTCGACGAACTTCACCGTAATGCCCAGCTTCCGGAAGCTCACGTCGAACTGCGTATAGGTGCCGCCGTAGAGCGTGCTGGAAGAGATCATCTCGTCGCCCGCTTCGAGCAAGCTCGAAAGCGCCAGGAACTGCGCCGCCTGGCCGCTCGAGGTGGCCAGCGCCGCGGCCCCGCTTTCGAGCGATGCCACGCGCTGCTCCAGCACGGCCGTGGTCGGGTTCATGATGCGCGTGTAGATGTTGCCGGCCTTCTCGAGCGCAAATAGTGCGGCGGCGTGCTCGGTGTCCTCGAAAACGAACGAGGTTGTCTGGTAGATCGGCACCGCCCGCGCGCCCGTCGCCGGGTCGGGATGCTCGTAGCCCGCGTGCAGCGCCCGCGTATTGAATCCGAGGGACCGCTCTATCTTGTCCTTTTCCGCCATCGCTGCCTCCTTACCACTTGTATCCGATCTTGCGCAGAAGCCGGCGCCGCCACTCGATGTCGGCATCCTGCTCGATGCCCGTCGGCGGAAAGCCGTCCACCACGCCCAGGACACCGCGGCCCTGCTCGGTCTCGGCTACGATCACCTCCACCGGGTTGGCCGTGGCGCAGAAGATCGAGCACACCTCGGGTACGTCCTTGATCCGGTTGAGCACGTTGATCGGATAGGCGTCCCGCAGAGTTACCACGAAAACGTGCCCGGCGCCGATGGCGGCCGCGTTCCGCGCAGCCGACGCTTTGAGATCCTCGTCGTTGCCGTCCACGCGCGTCAGGCAGGCTCCTGAAGCCTCGTTGAACGCCACTCCGAACTTCGCCTGCGGCACCGTGTTCACGATGGCCTCGCACAGGTCCTCGACCGTCTTGATGAAGTGCGTCTGGCCCGCAATCAGGTTGCCGTCCTGGGGCACCTCGAGTCGAATAGCTTTTAGTTCCATGGGATTTCTAGGATACTGTATTGTGGTGCCTCCCATGGACCCTGCCACCGAACGGCCGGGGACGGAGCGCGACTCCGTCCTGGCTGCCCTGCGTGAAAGGATTGTGGCTTACGCGGCATCTCGCTTATCGAGGGACGCCGCGGAGGATCTCGCGCAGGAGGTGCTGCTCGTCATCCACGAGAAGTACGGGAACGTCCGCGAGCCGGCGGAGCTCCTTCCTCTCTCGATGCAGATCCTGCGGTACAAGATGATGGCGCATTTCCGCAAATCCGCGCGCCACGGCGACGAGGTGCCCGTGGAGGATTACCCGCTCGCGGATGACGGCGACAGCCCGGAGGACTACGCCCGCAAGAAGGAAATCTCGGTGCGGCTGGCGGCGGCCGTGAAGAAGCTGGGCGTCGAGTGCCGCAAGCTGATGCGGTTGAAGCTCGAGGGCCGCACTTTTTCGGAAATCCGGACGCTGCTGGGCGCCAGGTCGATCAACACGGTCTACACCTGGGATTTCCGCTGCCGCAAACACCTGCTGGAGTTGATGAGTGGCAGTTGGGAGGCGCGCAAGTGACTCGCCCCGACCTCGAAAAACTACTCGGCGGTTATGCGGCGGGTACGCTGACCGCCGAGGAGCGGCGCGCTCTGTTCGATGCCGCTCTCGCCGACCAGACCCTGTTCGACGCGCTTGCGGACGAGGAGGCACTGCGGGAAGTGCTGGCCGATCCGGCCTGCCGCGAGCGGGTCCAATCGGCGCTTGTCGAACCGCCTCGCACGATCTGGCTGCGCCGGCCCGCGGTGTGGGCGTTGGCGGCCACCGTAGCGGCTGCCGTGGTGCTCACCGTCGCGGTAGTCCGCACCAGACCAGCTCGCGTGATGGCGCCCGCCCCGCAACGGATTGCGATGGCGAAAAAGCCCGAGCTTCCCGACTTCGTCACCTCGGCGCCGGAGCAGCGAGCCGCGCACGCCAGCAGGCAGCAGGCGGTCACCGAGGCACGACCGGCCCCGCGCGGCTTCACACCTCCGGCGACTGTGACCGCAGCCCAGCCCGCATTCGCGCCTCCGGCCAGCGTGAGCGCGAATGAACCGGCCCCGGCCGCACCCGTTAAGGAACTCGCCGCGGCGCCGCCCGCTCGGACCGGAAGTCTCGCCTCCAGGCTCCAGCCCTCAGCGCCGGCTGCCGCAGGCGCCGCAGCTCCAGCGCCTCCACCGCCGCCCGCGGCCTCCACTCAAGCCGTCACCGTCACGTCGGCCTCCGAGGCGATCTCCCCGGCCGACCAGACCGTAGTGCGCTTGAAGCGACCTGCTAGCCTGCCCGTCACGGGCAGGGACGCGGCGAAGCTGATCAAGGTTATGCCGGGCGCGGGCCTCACCAGACAAGCGCCCGAGGGCAAGGCTGGAAGCGGCGCCGGCTTCGGCCTGCGTTACACCCTCATCCGCAACGGGGCGGAGGTTCCACCCGATACCACGTTCTCTCCCGGCGAACCCGCGCGTCTTCGCGTTGAAGCGGACGAGGGTGGCTACCTCTACGTGCTCGCCGGCAAGCGCGCCCTGTTCGCCGGATCGGTTCCCGCGAACCGGCCGGTCCTGATCGACACCAAGGAAAGAGTTCTGCACCTGGTTCTATTGCCCGAGCCCGACTCCGGGCCGCTTTCGACGCTGGTCAGCCGCACACGGCAGCAATTCTCCGGCGTGAATCTCCGCGTCCAGGGCCAGACCGAGCAGCGCAGCGGCGATCAGTCGGTCTCCGTGCAGAACTCGAGCCCGCCGCCTCAAACCGGCGTCCTGGCCGACGTATCGATCAACTCGCGCTGACCGCCTGCCCGATCACCCAATCGGTCGCCAGCGCCGTCTCGCCCGAAGAGACTAGCGGCGCTCCCTCCAGCGCCGCGCTGACGAAGTTCTCGACCAGCGGATAGTGCAGGTTCTCGTGCGCAGGCAGCTCTTCGGCGCCGCCGGGATAGATCAGCTCCGGGCCGTTCAGCGGGCTCAGTTCGATTTCGCCGTCGGTGCCGATGATGCGGAATTCGTCGCGCGTTACGCGCGAGTGCCGCCGCGCATCCACGATGCCGCGAGCGCCGTTTTCGTAATCGACGAGCACCGTGGCCGCGTCTTCCACATCTCCAGGGAACACCACGTTCGAAAGCTGCGCCGTGACCGCCTTCGGCTGGCCGAACAGCAGATTGAAGAGGTCTATGCGATGACACGCCGTGTCGTAAAGCGGCCCGCCGCCGGCCAGCGCCCTCTGGAGCAGCCAGGCGCGGTGGCCGCCCTCCGCGTTGAACCAGTTGTGCGTGGCCGCGAACGCCATCACCGGACGCCCGATCGCGCCCGCCGCAATCAGCTCCGCGGCCCGCCGCACCTTCGGATACAGACGCCGGTAGTAGCCGATCCCGAGCAGCCTGCCGGATTCGCGCGCGGCCGCCACCATACCGCACGCGGCGGCATAGTCCAAGGCCATCGGCTTCTCGCACAGGACGTGCTTGCCCGCGCCGAGCGCCGCCACGGTCAGCGGGGCGTGCAGTGCCACCGGCAAGGCAATGTAGACCGCATCGACGGCGTCATCCTGAAGAGCCCCGGCAAAATCGGCCCACACCCTGCCGCCGTAGCGCGCCCCCTTCGCGGGATCGCGCGTGACCACGCCATATAACCGGCTGCGCGGCTCCGCCCCAATCGCCGGAATCACCCGCCGCGTGGCGATGTCGCCGATCCCGGCCACCACCCAGTTGAACATGAATCCATCGTATGACTACCTGGGTGCGGCGGTGCGCGTCTTCTGAGCCTTCTCGCCGAGGAACGCCAGCAGCTCGCGGTTACACTGCTCGGCGTGAGTCCAGGTCAGGCCGTGCGGCCCGCCTTCCACCACCACCAGCCGGCTTCCCTTGACCGCCTCGCGCGTGCGCCTTCCCGTGGCTTCGAGCGGGCAAATCCGGTCGGCATCGCCGTGAATCACCAGCGTGGGCACATCGATGCGCGCCAGGTCCTTCCGGAAGTCCGTAAGCCAGGCCGGGACGCAGTCCACGGTCCCCTTGGGCGAGGCTCCGGCCGCGATGTTCCAGCTCAACTGAACCACCTGCGGGCTGATGCGCTTGCCGCCCAGCACGTCCACGTCGTAGAAATTGGAGAGGAACTGGGCCAGGAACGCCGGGCGATCCGCCACCAGCGCCGCTTTGATGCCGTCGAAGACACTGGCGTCCAAGCCGCTGGGATTGTCGGCCGTCTTCAGCAGAAACGGTGGAACCGCGGAGATGAAGACCGCTTGGGTCACCCGCTCGCTTCCGTGCGCGCCCAGATAGCGGGCCACTTCTCCGCCGCCCATCGAAAAGCCCACCAGCGCCACATCGCGCAGGTCCAGCTTCGTGATCACCTCGTGCAGGTCCCCGGTCATGGTGTCGTAGTCGTAGCCCGACGCCGGCTTGCTCGATTGGCCGAATCCTCTGCGGTCGTACGTGACGACGCGGTAGCCCGCCTCCAGCAGCGCTGCGGTCTGCTTCTCCCACGAACTGCCGCTCAGCGGCCAGCCGTGGATCAGGACCACCGGCTTCCCAGAGCCGTGGTCCTCGTAGTAAAGGTCGATGCTCCCCGAGTTTTCTTTGCCCACACTGATATAAGGCATTGAGACTCTCCTTTTCGTGATTCCACCGCGGCGAGATCCCCTCTGTTCTGGCTCTCAGCGTACCGCGCCAAACCCGTCGCGGCAACTCAATGTGCTCTAGTGGGAACATGAACGCGGCGTCCGGAGGTTCCGAGCCTCATATGTTGTTTCACTGTCAGCCGTCTGGCATCGTGGTCGGCAGGCCGGTCGTGGCGCGCTTCAGGGTTAGCTTCGCAACGGGCACGGAGATGGCGGCCCTTTTCGAGCGGGATTCGAGTGGAAATACGCGAATAGAGCTTCGGGACCCCTCGAGCCAAGCGATCCATTTCGCTTGGCTGCGGCCATCGGAGGGGAACAGCGACTTCCTGGTTTTTTATAGCGAGCGCGTCATCGGCGTGCGAAGCTGGCCCCCGCCGCGAACCTCAGATGCCCTCGGTGGCGGCTCCGCGTTGCCGCCCGCCAGCTTGGTCCGACCATGGCCGCCCTCAGCTGCCCCCGATGCTTGGTTGTTCGGGTTCTTCCAGCCACAGCGGACGGACGAGCACCAGGAACTCGCCGGCTACGATGCCAGAAAAGTGCTACTGAGGGGGCATGGCCAGGGCGCCGGCTCCATCCGCGACGCCGGAGAATGTTGGATCTCAGAGTCCCTGATGATGGTGCTGCGCGAACGGGTTATCAACGACGACGGAAGCGTCGAGGAATGGAACATCACGGAGCTCGAGGAGAAGCAGCCAACCGGCGACCTCCTCGCAACGCCTCCGGACTTCAAAGTGATCGACCCGCAGCGCAAACAGTAGCGCCCCACCCAAGCGCGCGGTTTGTGGTGTAGTGGAGGGAATGAGCGCCCCGGCCGGCCTCGGCGACTCCGAAATCCTCGACCACATCGCACGCCAGCCGCACGCCCGCGCCGGCTACAAACAACTGGTGCGGGAACTCGGCGCACGCAGTTTCGCAGCACGCACCGAGCTCGAACAGGCGCTGGCACGCCTGGCCGCGAGCGGCGATCTGATCGAGTTCGCTGCCGGCCAGTACGTGGTCACCCGCCGCAGCCGCGAATTCGCCACCGGCCGCCTCCAGATGCACCGCGACGGTTACGGCTTCGTCGTCCCCGATCACCCCATCGATTCCCTGCGCGGCGACGTCTTCATTCCGCCCCAGGCCGCCGCCAAAGCCATGCACGGAGATCGCGTCCTGGTGCGTCTGGCCCGCATCGGCGCCGACGGCCGCGCCGAGGCCGAAATCCTGCGCATCCTGCGCCGCGCCCACGCCACCGTGGTGGGCGAGTTTCGCGTGCAGGCCAAAGCTAACTTCGTGGTCCCGCACGACGAGCGCATCCAGCAGTGGATTCTCATTCCCGACGGCCTCGAGCGCCCCCCGCGGCCCACGCCGACGGACCGCATGGGCGCGCAGCCCATCGACGCCGCCCAGGTCGCCGACCTCGACGGCATGATCGTCAACGTCGAGCTCATCGAGTTCCCCGAAGAGCGCGGCAACGCCATCGGCCGCGTCATCGAGATCCTGGGATACCCCGACGATTTCGGCGTGGACGTCGAAATCGTCATCCGCAAGCACCACCTGCCGCATCGTTTCCCGCCCGAAGTCCTCGAACAGGCGCAGACGCTCCCTTCTTCGATCCGCGCCGATGAGACCTCCGGCCGCACAGATTTCCGCGGCATGGACGTCGTGACCATCGACGGCGAGACCGCGCGCGACTTCGACGACGCCGTCTGGGTCGACAAATCGTCCAGCGGCAACTACCTCCTGCACGTCCACATCGCCGACGTCAGCCACTACCTGCAACCCGGCACGCCCATCGACGCCGAGGCGCGCCTGCGCGGCACCAGCGTCTACTTCCCGGACCGCGCCATTCCCATGCTGCCGCTCGAGCTCTCGACCGGCCTCTGCTCGCTCAATCCGCACGTGGATCGCCTGACCCTCTCGGTCCTCCTCGAGCTCGACCATCGCGGCGACGTGGTCGGCCAGGAATTCGTCCGCGGCGTCATCCGCAGCGTGGAGCGCATGACGTACACCAACGTCCACCTGCTCCTCGAAGGCGACGCCGGGCTGAAGGAACGTTACGGCCACATGGCCGCCCGTTTCGAGCTGATGCGCGAGCTGGCGCTGATCCTCAACCGCAAGCGCGTGCGGCGCGGCTCCATCGATTTCGATCTGCCCGAACCCCTCATCGAATTCGACCCGCAGGGCCAGATGGCCGCCATCACCCGCGCGCCGCGCAACATCGCGCACCGCATCATCGAGGAGTTCATGCTGGCCGCCAACGAGGCCGTCGCGGCGCACCTCGAGCAGGCGGAGATTCCATCCCTCTACCGCATCCACGAGCCGCCCGACCCGCGCCGCGTGATGGATTTCGAAGAGATCGCCGCGCACTTCGGCCACTCCCTCGGCGTGGGCGCCATCCCGGTGAAACGCTTCGCCATGGTGGACCGCCGGCGCGACGGCGGCAAGGTGCGCCGCGATATCGTGCTGGCCGGGCCTGGCCTCGACATCTCCCCCCGGCACTATCAGAAGCTGGTGAGCCGCATCGAGGGCCTGCCCGAAGAGCGCATCCTCAACTACCTCATGCTGCGCTCGCTCAAGCAGGCGCGCTACAGCGAGCGCAACACCGGCCACTTCGCTCTGGCCGCGGACACCTACACCCACTTCACCTCGCCCATCCGCCGCTACCCGGACCTGATCGTTCACCGCGTGCTGGCGTCAACGTTCCGTGCCGGCTCGCCCATCCCGGAGCGCGATCTGCACGCCATCGCCGACGAGTGCTCGCAATCGGAGCGCCGCGCCGCCGACGCCGAGCGCGAGCTGGTCGAGTGGAAGAAGGTGCAGTTCATGGCCGACCGCCTGGGCGAGGAGTTCAAGGCCCTCATCACCAGCACCACGCGCTTCGGATTCTTCGTCGAGCTCGAAGACCTCTTCGTCGAGGGCCTGGTGCCCCTGGAGACGCTCCCCGGCGACCGCTACGGCTACAACGAGAACACGCACAAGGTCGTCGGCCAGCGTACCCGCCGCGAGTTCTCGATCGGCGACGAAGTCAAGGTCCGTCTCGACCGAGTCGAGGCCATCGAGCGCAAGCTTCAATTCTCGCTGGCCGAACCCGAACCGGAGCGGCGGCGGAAAAGGCGGGGGTGACGGCCGGAGCGCCAACCGAGCCGCGACCACAGGGAGCGGTTCGCCTGCCCTTCGGACGACCCGCCTGCCCGGCCCCGTCTCGGCTGATGGTAAGATGGCTACATCATGATGTCACGCAGCCAGATCAGCCTCGAGTCGGAGGTCCAGCGCCGGGCGCGCAAGCGGGCCAGCGATCTGGGCGTCTCCCTCGCCGAGTACATTCGGCGTCTTGTGGCGCGCGATCTCGGTAGCTCCCAACCGGCGGTCGGCCCGGCGGGTGCGTTCGACCTGGGGGCTTCCGGCGGCTCGGACGTGGCCCGCAACAAGAGGGCCATGGTCGCCGAAGCCTTTGCTGCAGGGCACGCGAAGCCGCGCCGGCCGTAGCGCTCCCCGTATGAGCCTCTTTGTCGATACGTCCATGTGGTACGCGGCGGCCGACTCTTCGGATACCAGCAACCCGCTGGCAAAGGCCATTCTCTCGGGCGGCGAGCCGCTGGTTATCACCGATCACGTCCTGATCGAAACGTGGACTTTGATTCGCCATCGACTCGACCGCCGCGCCTCCGAGCGATTCTGGCAGGTCCTGCGCGACGGCGTGGCGACTATCGAGACCGTCGGCGCCGCCGATTTGGAGGCCGCATGGCAGATTGGGTTGGCCTATCGTGACCAGGACTTCTCCATCGTCGACCGGACGAGTTTCGCCGTTATGTGCCGGCTTGGCATAGAGCGCGCCGCTTCCCTCGATGATCACTTTGCCATCTTTCGCTTCGGTCCGAACCGCCGCCGGGCCTTTACGGTTGTGCGCTGACCCGCCTCCTCCCCCATCGCGTATCATCGTCATTGAGATGTCTGCCAGCGGCGTGCAACTGATGACCCCGGCCTTGTTCGAGCGCGTGCTCGGCTAGGCGCGATCGTCCCCGAGGCGCCGCATGAACTTCAACTTCCACGCCACGCTCGAGGAGAACCCGTCCCGCCTCCTCAACGTTCTCCTGCGCGCGGCGACCGCTACGGCCTCCACGAGAACGCGCACAAGATCGTCGGCCAGCGCACCCGCCGCGAGTTCTCGATCGGCGACGAAGTCAAGGTCCGTCTCGACCGAGTCGAGGCCATCGAGCGCAAGCTTCAATTCTCGCTGGCCGAGCCGGAGCCGGAACAGAGGCGGAAGCGGCGGGGCTGACGCCGCTCGCCTCGCTATACGGAGTCAATCTTGCGTATGGCCGTCAATCCGGCCAGGGCCTTGTCGAACGCTTCCCAGAACGCCGTTTGGGGGCAGCCACGCGGATTGATGGTGGGTAGGGCTGCTCTCTGGACGGGCAAGGAATCGCAGAGTCAATCCCACGGAAATCGCGACCAGGTGACGGCGTGGTGTCACATAGCATCGCCCGGCAGTACTCGACTCACCAGGAGCAGCGAACCAGGGTCACGCAGACGCCTGCACTCCTTGGCCAGACCCCTCACAAATCGCCGCCTCACTGCGGGCTCAGACCCACCATTTGGCGGTAAATGCGTTCCATGTTCCGGGCAAAGCCGGCCGTGTCGCATACCGGAGACCGACCCAGCCGGGAGCGCATGTTCTGCCTAAGCTCTTCGAGAAACTCGCACCGGCAGGGAGAGTTCGCGATGCGCACGGCAATCGAGATGTATTCTCCCAGACTACGGCCAACAAACTCGCCCAGGTTCGCCGCCCGCAGGATCGAAGCACTGGTTCGAGCAATCCACCGATCTCCGGAGAAGGTTACGACCGGGACGCCTTGCCAGATCGCTTCGGCGGTTGTTGTACCTCCACTGTAAGGGAAGGTGTCCAAGGCCACGTCGATGTGGTCGTAGGTCCGCAGGAAGTCGTAGTGCTCCGCGGGTCCGTCCAAACAAAGTCTTTCGGGGGGAATGTCGCGGTCACGGAACAGCGCATGCACATGCTCGACCGCTTCGGGCGCACCGAGGGCCGAGTTTCTTAACCTCAACACGGTGTCGGGAGCGTCGTGTAGAATCCGGCTCCACGCGTCCACGACGTTTCGCGTGATCTTATACAGGGGAGCCAGGCAACCGAATGTGAACCGTTCCATGGTGGAACAGGGTGGCATCGCCACCTTCGGCACCGGATAGCCCACTTCAAACGTCAGATAGCTGCCCGCCACCCGGATAATCTTCTCGCAATAGTACTCCTCTTCTTCCTGAGGGATCACCACATCGTCACCGATCAGATAGTCGATCGAGGAAATGCCCGAGGTCGCGTACATGTTGAACCACTCGACCACCACCGGCGCCGGCCGAAGCCCGAACAGTGGCAGTCTACGGGTCCGGCTGTAGCCATTCAGATCCACCAGCAAGTCGATCCCGGCCGCCTCAATCCGTTCCGCCACCGCCCGGTTCGCAAGGCCGCTGATGTCGTGGAAGCGGTCTTCCGGGCACGGCCTGTACCCGTGCTTGATTTGATCCGCCGGGGCATCGGAGAACAGGTTGATCTGAAAATGGCCGCGGTCGTGATGATTGATCAGTCCCCAAACCGGCTTCATCCAGTTGTGCTTCGGAAAGAAGGACGAGACGTAACCAACCCGCACGGGCTCATCCGCGGATTCGATCCGCCGCTCGAATCCGGACCGCCGCGCCGCGGGGACGTACAATTCGGCCCAGGCGCGCCGCGCCTCGAGAATGGCCCGGTTGTCGCTTTCCGAGCTTCCGGGAATGATCGTCGCGATGCTTGCTTGCGCGGGCTCCAGATAGACCCCGGCGGTGGCCTGCCGGAACAGGGCCAGCGCCTCGTCCACCTGCCCGAGTTGAAAGCTGCGGCAGGCAGCATCGAACTGGCTGTGTCCCTCCGGCTCGACTCGCAATCCCAGGGCCCCGTCGAGGAATGGCACGGCCTCATCGGACCGGCCCAAGGCTTCGAGGACCTGGCACAATCCCGTGAGCGCTTCTCCGTGCGCCGGCTCGGCGCGCAGAGCCTCCCGGTACCCCGCCAGGGCCTGCTCCAGGCGGCCAGCGCGGTGGTGCTCCACGGCGGACTCGAACCATGCGTTTCCCTGGCTCACGGCTTATCGCCTGGTTGCGTTATAATGCCCGCAGGTAAGGGGGGTAGCATGATTCCTGCGTCTATCACTTTGCACTCGGCTTCCAATCGACTCACCGCTCAGCTAGGGGGAACGTATGTCTCGTGTCTGTTCCGCCAGCCTGCTGGGTCAGCCATTCCGCCCGGCAAATACACCATCTCCGCTCCCATGCACAACTCAGTTTACGGCACGTTTGCTTTGCTGTCACCGACGCGCGCGGCGTCCCCTTGGGGGATGGGGTGGATTGACATTCACGGGCCGTCCGCGCAGGCGGGCAAAGACTGGATCGACCTCCGAGGGAGCGCGGACTGGATAGAGCTGCCCTCGCTCGTCAACCAGCCGGGAGTTTTTGTTCTCCTGGAGCAACCGCTTGCCGGGCGAAACACTATTTTGATTACCGGAGGGTTTGCCGATTTGATGGGGGCGCTACACCAAGCGGGCGGAGCCACGGTCACGGTTGCGTGAGACCATCAACCTCCGGAGTGCCTCCATCAATGGCGGCACGCCCAGTCACCGCGCCGATTAGAGCGGTTGACAGCCTATCCGGAAGCCGCCCGCCTCCATCCCCCATCGCGTATCATCGTCATTAAGATGTCCGCCAACCGCGTCCAACTGATGACCCCGGCGCTGTTCGATCGCGTGCTCCACCAGGCGCGCCAGTCGCCGCGGCAGCGCATGAACTTCAACTTCCACGCAACGCTCGACGAAAATCCGTCGCGCCTCCTCAACGTTCTCCTGCGCGGGACCTATATCACGCCACACCGGCACTCCGATCCCCCTAAGTCGGAATCGTTCGTCGTGCTCGAAGGCCGCATCGCCGTTTTCATCTTCGACGATACCGGTCGCGTCGCAGAGCGCCACGCGCTCGGCCGCGGCGACGCCGCCCTCGGCATCGACATCGCGCCCGGCATCTGGCACACCGCCGCGGCGCTCTCCGACCACGCCGTCTGCTTCGAGGTGAAGCCCGGGCCCTACGTTCAGGCCGTGGACAAGGAGTTTGCGCCCTGGGCGCCGCGCGAAGGCGACCCGCGGTGCGCCGCGTATCTGGAGACGCTCTTATGCGATTTCAAGTAGCGTTCGTCGCCCTCGCGGCTACTCTGCTGGCAGCCGGTCCGCGGCTCCGTCCCGCCCGCAGTTCCGATTTGCCCGGCGTCTGGGTCATGGTCGACATGACGCACAACGCGCCCTTCGATCCCGAAGACAAGCTGTTTGCCCCCTACCAAATCTTCGCCTTCGACCGGAAAGGCGGCATGAAGCACATGACCAGCGCCAAGCCGTTCACCGACGGCCAGCTCGCGCTCTTCGATTCGGCGCCCCAAATCACCCGCTACGGCGTGGACGGAAATGGAACGCTCGTGCTCTCCAATCCCTCCTGGGACGCGCCCCTCAAGTACCAGTGCCGAGTGGTGACCAAAGCGGAGGCTGCGGCCGATCCGAAATCGCCGCAGGCGGGCGATCTGCTGCTGGCCCTCATCGACGAGCGGGGCAGGGAAGCCTGGTCCAAGCTTCTTCGGAAAGCGCCCTGACTACAGGCTCATAATCTCTCGGAACCGCGCCGATTGCCGGCGTGACATCTCCACTGTCAGCCCGCCGCGCAGGGTCGCCACCAGGCCGCCGCTGACCCCGATATCCACCTTCTCGATCCACTTCAAGTTGATCATCTGCTTGCGGCTGGCGCGAAAGAACATGGTGGCGTCGAGGTCTTCCTCCAGCGCGTTCAGCGAGCGGCGGATCAGAGGCCGCTCGTTGCCGAACCAGACACGCGTGTAGTTGCCCTCCGATTCGAGCAGGAGGATGTCGGGCAGGTGGACGATCCAGCAGCGGTCGCCGTCCCGGACAAAAACCCGCTCCAACCGGCCCAGCCGCGGAGCCGGCCGCACCTTCGCCAGGGCAGCCGCCAGGCGTGCCGGAGCGATAGGCTTGAGCAGGTAGTCCAGCGCATTCACCTCGAACGCCTTGATGGCGTAAGCATCGTAGGCCGTGGTGAAGATGACCTGCGGAACATCCTCCAGCCGCTCGAGCAGGTCGAAGCCGGTCATCCCGGGCATCTGTATATCCAAGAAAATGAGGTCCGGGGCAAGCTTGGGAATCAGTTCGAGAGCCTCCTCCACGCCGCGCGCCTCCCCCACGATTTCCACCTCGGGATGCGCGGCCAGCAGGCGGCGCAACTCCAGGCGCGCCAGCCGCTCGTCGTCAACGATCAGCGCGGTCATGCTGTCCTCGGTACCCGCACCGTGGCCGCCACTCGGCCGTCGCGGTTCTCGAGACGCAGGCTGGCGCGGCTTCCATAGAGGATGCGCAAACGCTCGCGAGTATTCGCCAGGCCCAGCCCACTGGCGTCGGGATTCGCATCCGCCACGTGGCCGGGGCTATCCACTTCGACCACCAACGCATCGCCGTCGAGCCGTGCGCTGACCACTAATTCTCCGCCTGCTGGCAGCGGCGCGATGCCGTGCTTCACCGCGTTTTCCACCAGGCTCTGCAGGAGCATGGGCGGAATCGGAACCTCGGCGGCGCCCGGCTCGATCGCCATCCGCACCTGTAGCCGCTCCTCCAGGCGTACCGATTCCAGCACCAGGTAGTCCGAAACCACCTCCACCTCGGAAGCGAGCGGTACGGTGTGGTTCGGATCGCGGTGCAGGTTGTAGCGCAGGATGTTGGCGAAGCGCGTGATCATGTCCTGGGCCAGTGCCGGGTTCTCCACCACCAGCCCGCGGATGGAATTGAGGCAGTTGAACAGAAAGTGCGGATTGATCTGCGCCTCCAGAGCGCGCAGTTCGGCCTCGCTGATGGCGAGTTGAAGGTGGACCTCTTTCTCCCGCGAGCGCCGCTGCGCCGTGAGCGCCACATATAGAATGGTCCAAATGGACGTGGCGCCGATCACGCTCACCCACAGCCACAGGGCGGCGCCAGGCTCCCGCACGAAGGTGTTGGAGCTTGGTTCCAGAGCCTGGTTTATCGCGATCACCAGAAAGCTCTGGATGGAGCCCACGGTCACGACCCCCGGCGCCAGGGCGCGGAACATCCGGCCCGCATCGGCGTTCAACCATCCTCGCCGCAGGATCTCGCGCCGGAACAGCTCCGTCAGCGCAATGCTGTACAGTCCGAACAGCAGATACCCGACCGCCACGGTGGGGCGCCACCCTATCTGCCGGGAGGCGCCCGCGAGTCCGGCAGCCGAGTAGCAGCCCCAGCCGAGGACCTGGCAGGCCCAGTAGGTCTTCCGCGTCGTCATCGCGCCGGCACCGCTCCGGGCTCGCCGAGAAACCGATCCATCAGGCCGAACATCCAATTCGGATCATCCCACATGATGAAATGGTGCGCGGTGTCCGTGACTTCGATCTCGACGCCCGCCAGTTTGCCATACTGCCGGTGCAGGTTGGCTTCCGTACGCGCGTGGTCGGTGTACTGCTTGTAGGCGATCCAGGTGCCCAGCACCAGCGTCGGGCTCTTGATCCTGGCAATGTCGTCGCGCAGGTCTGCCGAGAACATCTCGTACAGGGCGTCGCCGACCGCGCTGCGGTCCGAGGCCAGCCCCCACGCCACGATGCGCTCAAAGCCGCTCTCGCTGGCCACCATCATCCTGGTCCCCACGCCCGATTTGACGTAGCGCTCGTACTCGTCCTGCGTCTCGCCGGCAATACGCTGCCGCATGGGCGCCGCCATTTCCTGGGCCTTGGCGGGAGTGGCCCCGGGATCCATGATGGCCGCCAGGAACGGATAGGAGTCCACGATCACCAGTTTGCCCGCCAGGGCAGGGTACTTGCTGGCCAGCGACAGTGCCAGAAATCCGCCCAGGCTGTGGCCGACGATCACCGGGTGATCCAGGTGTTTCTGTTGGATGTATTCCGCGATGCCGTCGCGGACCCGGTCGAGCATGGGCGCCGGCACGCGCGGCACGCCCGCAAAACCGGCGACGGTGAGGACGTGGCATTCGTAGCGGTCCTTGTAACGCTCCACCGTGGTGTCCCAGACCTCGCCCGAAGAGGAGAGGCCGGGAATCAGAATCATGGGTTGGCCGTGGCCGGTGACCTTGACCTGGAAAGGAGCCTGCGCAAGCAGCCCGGCCGCGAGTGCGATTGTCAGCAAAGGTGTCTTCATGGCTCGATGGTGCGCCAGGTTGTCGCAGCGGAGCGGGGAATTGTGATGAGCGGCCAATCCCGGGGATGGATGGGCGAACCATTTCCCCCGCGTCCTGTTTTATCCAGGTTTTGTCCACAGCCAGCCGTGCCTAACTGACGCCAGGGACGAAGCTTATACCTGTTGAAATGCGCGCCGGAAGGCTGGCGCGGGCGGGGGATTCCTGGTAGAAAGTAAGAGCCTCTTGCGAGCCCGGTCCGGAGCAAATATCTCGGGGGAGGTGGTTGTCCGGACCGAGCTCCCAGGGTTCCGGAGCACTCCTGTGGCGCACGCTTTAGCGTGCCGTGTCGGCACTCGTGCCGACACCTGGGCGTCGTGATGAGTCTCGACGCGGCACGCACGAGAGCGTGCGTATTGGGCTCAGCGTCCCGCTTCCACCGCTGCGTTCACCGCCGTAAGCCAGCCGTAGCGGTCCGGCTTCGACCCGTCGATAATCGCGAAGAACTCCTTCTGCAACCGCTCCGTCACCGGACCGCGCCGCCCGGCGCCCACTTGAATGTGGTCCACCGTGCGGATCGGAGTGATTTCCGCCGCCGTGCCGCTAAAGAAGACCTCATCGGCGATGTACAGCATCTCCCGCGGGATCAGCGTCTCCACCACCGGGATCCCCTGGTCCTGAGCCAGCCGGATCACCGTGTCGCGCGTCACGCCCAGCAGCACTGAAGCGGAAAGGGGCGGCGTCAGGATCTTGCCGTCCCGCACCACGAAGATGTTCTCGCCCGAGCCTTCGCTCACGTAGCCGGCCGTGTCGAGGGCTATGCCTTCGTCATACCCATCGGCCATCGCCTCCATCTTGATGAGCTGCGAGTTCATGTAGTTGGCGCCCGCCTTCGAAAGCGAGGGCAGCGTGTTCGGCGCCATCCGGTTCCAACTCGAAACGCATACGTCCACGCCTTCCGACAGCGCCTCCTCGCCCAGGTACCGGCCCCACTCCCAGCACGCCAGATAGATCTCCACCGGGTTTTCCCCCGCGAACACCCCCATGTTGCCGTAGCCCCGCAGCACGATGGGCCGCAGGTAGCACGCGCTCATCTTGTTCACGCGGACCAGCTCGGCCAGCGCGCCCGAGAGCTGCTCGATCGTGTACGGCACCGCGATGCGGTAGATTTTCGCGGAATCGACCATCCGGCGGACATGGTCGCGCACTCGAAAGATAGCTGGGCCCGCCGGGGTGGCGTAGCACCGTATGCCTTCAAAAACCGAGCTGCCATAGCTGACCACGTGCGACAGAACATGGATCCGGGCGTCGTTCCAAGGGATAAATTGACCGTTGTGCCAAATCTTTTCGGTGGGGACAAGCATGGTGTCATTATAAGGCTATGGAGCGCCGAGGAGCATCGCGGTGAGGTACGACGCAATCCTGTTCGATTTCGACGGCGTGCTCGCCGACACCGAGCCCGTCCACTTCGCCGCCTGGCGCGAGATCCTGCGTCCTTTCGGCATTGATCTCGATTGGGACACCTACCGTCAGCGCGGCATGGGCCGGCCCGACCTGACCTTGCTCGAATCCCTGGGAGCGCTCGCCGATCCGCCGGTTGGTCTCGACGTTCTGGCGCCCTGGCTGCCGAACAAGCGGAAGCGGTTCGTCGAGCTGGCCCTTCGGACCCAGCCCCTCTCGGTAGCCAGCATCGAGTTCATTCAGTCGCTACCTGAGTATAAGCTCGCGATTGTAACCTCAAGCGATAGATCCGAGATTGAGCCGCTGCTCGCGTGGGCCGGAGTCCGCGACCGCTTCGAAGCCCTCGTCTGCGGCGGCGAAGCCCCGCATCCCAAGCCGGCCCCCGATCCCTACCTGCTGGCAGCCGATCTTGTGCACGCCCGGAGGCCGCTCGTCGTCGAGGACTCTACGGCTGGCCTCGCCAGCGCCCTAACGGCTGGCTTCGAAGTAGTGCGCGTCGCCAGCACCAGGGAGACGCCCGCCGCCGTCCTAGCGGCCCTTGATAGCTACTGAAACGAATACTCCCGGGCCGCGTCGCGAGGCTTGCCTGGGGCTCCCACCTGCTCTATCCTAATACGGAGTCGCCGCCGCGAGTACAGTCTAAGGGTCGTGGCTCAAACTGCGAGACCTTCGGGAAGGTGCATTGAAATGATATGCTTACGGGAACATCCGTTGGTTCTGGCCACTCTGGTGCTGGTGACGTGCGTTTTGGCAAGCCCCCGGGCCAACGCGCAAGCGAACGATCTGATCAACGCGGCTGGCAAGGGCGACTTGCCCCGTGTCAAGGCGCTGCTCGACGCCGGATCCGATGTGAACGCCAGGCTCAGCGATGGTCATACGGCGCTGATCGCGGCATCGGAGAACGGCCGCCTGGAGGTGGTGCGGCTGTTGCTCGACGCCAAAGCCGACGTGAACGCCAGGCTGGGCGGTGGCCAGACGGCGTTGTTTATGGCGTCGTGGAGGGGCCACCTGGAGGTGGTGCACGCGCTGCTCGACGCCAAGGCCGATGCAAACGTCAAGACGGATAGCGGCAAAACGGCACTGATTGCGGCAGCACAATGGGGCCGCACGGATGTAGTTCGGATGCTCATCGAGGCCAAAGCCGATGTGAACGCCAAGCGAGACGACGGCACCACCGCGTTGATGGCGGCGTCGGAGAACGGCCACCAGGAGGTGGTGCAAGCGTTGCTCGGCGCAGGGGCGGTCCGCGCGCAGGTTCCGACGCCGACGTACCCGCCGCCCGTTCCCGTTGCGTCGGTCCCAGACGCTTTGGCGCAACCGGGTTGCGAGCTAACGCCCAGCCAAGCTGCCTCACCCGTCACCCCGCCGCCCGCCGCCCCGGCTCCGGTTACGCCAGACAAGCACAAACATGGAAGGGCAGGTGCTGGGGCCGCCGTCGGCTATGTGAAGTATGTAGATGATATCTTTGCAGGCTTGAATTTCAGGTACAACGTCACCTTTGACCATGGGCAAGAGACAGACAGCAATCTCCAGGGGCAAACGACTCTCACGGGGGAGCATCACTGGGGCGACACCGTATGGGGGCCCGGTGCTTCTTTCGCTCTAGTATGCGGTCACCTGGTAATCGTAAATGGAACCGGGACCAAATTCCAACCTGGAACGAACAAATCGTGTTTCGTATCGGCAGATGCCACCGGCAAGCAGACCGTGAGCGGCTGTACGCCGTGATCTCTGGGGGACCCTGGCAGCGCGGGATGAAGGCGTCTCCCCGGGTGGTGTTCCTGCGGCGGGGCGCCCAGCCGCGGTCGAGTGCATGCAATCCCGGGTAACGCGCGCGCAGGCAGCCCAAGCAACCCACGAAGGCCGCGCTCCCGGTGGCGACCTCGCGGGCGTGGTCGCTTTCGGTTGGGCGGTGACTCCCAGCGGCGGCGCTGTTCGCAGCTGCTGATAACGGATATTATGTAAATTGATGAACACGCCCACCCAACACCACTCAGGCCATCGCCACCGCTAATGTAGCTTGGATACAGCGATATCGCCATACAAACCTCGCCCGCCACATCAGGTCCTCACCCTCCGAGCCAACCGCAGCTACAAGCAAGCCGCCTCCGGAGCCGGGATCGCCCGCGACGCCATCTCGTTCAACCTCGTCGAGAACAATAACCGCGAGTGGGCCGACAATGCCAGCTTCAGCATCGGGGTCTCCGACCTGGACGCCCTCTACGCGGAGTACCGGGGCCTCCCCGCCCGGGTCGGCCCTCTCGAGGAGAAGGCGTGGGGGCGGCCCGAGTTCCACATGATCGTTCCGTCCGGCGTCTGCCTTCAGTTCTACGCCGCTGAGTAGCTGCAGGATCCGCTGCGCTTCCAGGGCCGCCGCTTGACTTCCCCTCCCTCCTGTGCTTGAATATTCATTCTGACGCATTTTTATTCATCACCAACAAGGAGCCCCGAAATGCCCGCCGGTGTCCCTGCCGGTCCGATCTTGAAAGCCTCCGCCGGCGACTTCGCCAGCGACCTCGACCTCTCCTGCCCTGAGGTCGGCTACCTCCTCGACCTGGCCGCCCAAGTCAAAGCCTCCCCTGCCCCTTTTGCCGACGCCCTCCGCGGCCGCTCCCTCAGCCTCCTTTTCGAGAAACCTTCCCTCAGAACGCGGCTCACCTTCGAGCTGGCCATGAAGCAGTTGGGTGGCGACTCGATCCTCAGCAACGGCATCATCGGTGAGCGCGAGCCGCTCCAGGACGTCGCCCGAAACCTCGACCGCTGGACTCAAGGCATCGTAGCCCGCGTCTTCTCCCAGGCCACCGTGGACGAGCTCGCCCGTTGGTCGAAAGTCCCCGTAGTCAACGCGCTCAGCGATCTGTACCATCCTTGCCAGGCCCTGGCCGACATGCTAACCCTGCGCGAGCACTTCAGCGCGCTCGCCGGCCTCAGCCTCGCCTTCGTCGGCGACGGCAACAACGTCGCGCATTCCCTCATGCTCTCCGCCCTCCGCCTGGGCGTGAACTTCAGTCTGGCCACGCCTCCCGGCTATGAGGCCAACCCGGACGTCGTGTCCCAAGCCTCTGCCCTCGCCGCGGTCTCGGGTGCCCGGCTCCGGATCACCACCGATCCCGAAGAGGCCGTCGCCGGTGCCAGCGCCGTCTACACCGACGTCTGGGCCAGCATGGGCACCGAGCACGAAGCCGAAAAGCGCCGCAAGGCATTCCGCGCCTACCAAGTCACCGAAAACCTGTTCGCGCTCGCCGCCCCCGACGCCATCTTCATGCATTGCCTGCCCGCCCACCGCGGCGAAGAGGTCACCGACGAAGTCATCGAATCGCCCCAATCGGCCGTTTTCGATCAGGCCGAGAATCGACTTCATACTCAGAAGGCTTTGTTATTGATGTTGCTGGACTAAGGACTCCATGATCAAACCCAAGAAAGTCGCGCTCGCCTACTCGGGCGGCCTTGATACGTCCATCATTATTCCCTGGCTCAAGGAGAACTACGGCTGCCAGGTCGTCGCCGTCTGCGGCAACATCGGACAGGGCGACGACGAGCTGGCCGGCCTCGAAGAGAAAGCGCTCAAGACCGGCGCCGCCGAGGTCCACGTCGAGGACATGCGCGAGGAGTTCGTCACCGAGTACCTGTGGCGCCTGGTCCGCGCCGGCTCGGTTTACGAGGATAAGTACCTGCTCGGCACGTCCATCGCCCGGCCGCTGCTGGCCAAGAAGCAGGTCGAGGTGGCGCTCAAAACCGGCTGCGACGCCGTCGCCCACGGTTGCACCGGCAAGGGCAACGACCAGGTCCGCTTCGAGCTGACCTACAAAGCGCTCGCCCCGCACCTGGCCGTCATCGCCCCCTGGCGCGAGTGGAGCATCAACTCCCGCGAGGACGCCATCGAGTACGCCGCCGCCCACAACGTACCCATCTCCGCCAGCACCAAGAAGATCTACAGCCGCGACCGCAACATCTGGCACATTTCTCATGAAGGAGGTGCGCTCGAAGACCCTGCCAATGCCGCCCCCGACGAAATCTGGATGCTGACCCGTAGCCCCAAGGACGCCCCGTCGACTCCCGGCCAGGTCACCATCGGCTTCGAGAAGGGCGTGCCGGTTTCGCTGAATGGCAAGCCCGTACCCGCCGTGGCCCTGCTCGAAGAGCTGAACCGGATCGGCGGCGAGCACGCCATCGGCCGCATCGACCTGGTCGAGAACCGCTTCGTCGGCATGAAGTCCCGCGGCTGCTACGAGACGCCCGGCGGCGCGCTCATCATGGCCGCCCACCGCGAGCTCGAAGCCCTCACGCTCGACAAGAGCCTGCTTCATTACAAGCAGCGCCTCGCGCTCGATTACGCCGAACTGGTCTACAACGGCCTCTGGTTCACCCCGCTGCGCGAATCGCTCGACGCCTTCTTCGAGACCGCCAACCGGAACACCACCGGCGAGGTCACGCTGCGCCTGTACAAGGGCAACGTCGAGCCCGTCAGCCGCAAATCGCCCTATTCCCTCTACTCTCTCGACATCGCCAGCTTCACCATGGGCGCCAGCTACGACCAGAAGGACGCCCAGGGCTTCATCAACCTGATCGGCCTCCCCATCAAGGTGCGGGCACTGAACTCGGCCGCCAACAAGCCATGACACTCTTTAAGAAAGCCTTTGCTTGTGGCGCACGCTTCAGCGTGCCGCGTCCCCACTCCTGGGGACGCCTGGAGCGTGTGCGCCACGGGGAGCCTCACCCATGAAACTCTGGGGTGGCCGCTTCGAATCCGCGCCCTCGGAGGTCTTCGAGCGCTTCTCCGGCTCGCTCGATTTCGACCGCCGCCTGCTCGCCGCCGACATTCTCGGCTCCCAAGCCTGGGCGCGCGCTCTCGAACGCGTCGGGATACTGACGCCCGACGAGTGCGCCACGCTCCTTGCCGCCTTCGATGCGATCGCGGCCGACCCCAGCGTGTTCGACGCCGCCACCGACGAGGATGTCCACACCCTCGTCATCCGCAAGCTCGGCGAGCGCGCCGGCGCCGTGGCCGGCAAGATCCACACCGGCCGCAGCCGCAACGAGCAGGTCTCGCTCGATACCCGCCTCTGGCTGCGCGGCGAAATCGACGAGGCCGAAACCCTGCTCACCGACCTGATGGAGGCGCTGCTCAACTGCGCCGCCCGCAACCCGGACGCCATCGTCCCCGGCTACACGCACATGCGCCGCGCCCAGGCCGTCCTCTGGCCGCATTACCTCCTGGCCTATTTCGAAATGTTCGAGCGCGACCGCGAGCGGCTGCTCGAAGCCCGCCGCCGCACCAACCTGATGCCCCTCGGCTCGGGCGCCCTGGCCGGCAGCGGATTCCGCTTCGACCGAACCGCCCTCGCCGTCGAGCTCGGCTTCGAAGGCATCACCGCAAACAGCATGGACGTCTCCGCCGACCGCGACTTCGTCCTCGACTTTCTCTACGCCGCCTCCACCATCCTGCTCCACCTGAGCCGCCTGGCCGAGGACTGGATTCTCTACTCGAGCGACGAGTTCGGCTGGCTCGAGTTGAGCGATGCCGTCACCAGCGGTTCGAGCCTCATGCCGCAGAAGAAGAACCCCGATTCGCTCGAGCTGATCCGGGGCAAGTGCGGCCGCGTTTTCGGCGCCCTCACTTCCCTGCTCGTCACCATGAAGGGCCTGCCGCTCACTTACAACCGCGACCTGCAGGAAGACAAGGTGCCGCTATTCGAGGCGGCGGACACCGTGAAGGGCGCGCTCGAAATGGCGCGCGTCGTGGTCGACTCGGCGAAGCTGAACCCCGCCCGCCCGGCCGCGGCCGCCGAGGAGAGCTGGGTGGTGGCCACCGACCTGGCCGAGGAACTGGCTCGAACCGGCACGCCGTTCCACCGCGCCCACCAGATCGTCGGCCGCCTGGTCCTCGAGAGCGTCCGCCAGGGGAAGAAACCGGTCGATTGGACCGCGGCCGAGCTGGCGGCGTTCGCTCCCGAATTCACCCCGGAAATGGTTCGCCTGATGAACCCGCAGGAAGGCATGAAGACCCGCGAAATCCCCGGCGGCACCGGCCCCCAGGCGGTCTCTGGCGCACTCACCGAAGCTCGCGAGCGATTGAGTAGAATACGTAGGGCAGGCCTCCGGCCTGTCGCTGAAAAGGCGGACTCGAACACATGACCAAGGCATACCGTCAGGGACAGATCGTCAATCTGATTCGCACCCGGCCCATACACACGCAGGAGGAGCTGGCAGCGGCGCTCCAGGAGAAAGGCATTCCGGCCACCCAGGTGACGCTTTCGCGCGACATCCGCGACCTGAACCTGGCCAAGACCTCCGAGGGATACCGCCAGCTCACGCCCGAGCGCGCCGGCCCGGGTCTGGCCGCGCTGGCCGCCGACTTCCTCACGGATATCCGCCAGGCGCAGAACCTGCTCGTCCTGAAGACGTCGCCCGGCCACGCCAACACCATCGCCGTCGCCATCGACCACGAGAACTGGTCCGACATCGTCGGCACCCTCGCCGGCGACGACACCGTCCTGCTCATCGCGCCGGACACGTTCACCGCTGACACGCTGCGGGCGAGGCTGCTGGCGTTGCTGGCGGAGTAGGCGGGGCTGCATAGGGTGTGTTCTCAAGACCCGGGTTGAGGTCAAACGGACCCAAAAAGTGGCTTGACACTCCGCATCGGCATGTTCACAATGGCTCATGCGCACACCTGTGACATTCCTGCTTGCGCTCCTGACGGTTGGGGCGAGTTGTGCCCAGAGGTCTTCTCCGAGCGGTACCGCCAAGGAGGGCGATTCTTTCGAGGTCAGAGTCGTCGGTGCGCGGTACCGCTGGGTGGGCTGCCAACTCTCACAGTTCAACATGGTATACAGCGCGTCGGGCTGGGCCGTAACCGCGCTCGTAAGCAATCCTACCGACACGAAGCTAACCGCGGAGATCCCACGGCTGCAGATTGCGGATCTGGAAGGCCGGAAGCATAGTGTCCCCGAGGACTTCTGGAGCACCAGCGCATGTGCCAACCGCGGAGTCGATGAGAAATCGGGCAGGTTCTTGGTCTTCGGCAGCGGGTTCTCTCTGGAGTATCAGGGGGGCAGGCTGGAGTCAATATTCGATGGCAAGGACAACCGCGGGAAAGCGTTCCTGGAGCTGTCGCCTCATGGAAGCGTGAAGCTACTCCTGGTCTTCGAGGGCCCGGCGGAATTCAAGCCAAAGACGTTGCTTTGGCCAAACAAACAGCCTATTGCCATACCGATGGAATAGGGGCAAGCCCGAGCCCCATTTCGATCGCTGCGTGCCACTGACCTGAAGACCTCGCCCGGCCACACCAAGACCATCGCCGTCGACCACGAGAACTGGTCCGACAGCGTCGGCACCCTCGCCGGCGACGACACCGTCCTACTCATCGCGCCGGACACGTTCACCGCTGATACGCTGCGCGCGCGGCTGCTGGCACTGCTGGCGGAGTAGACCCGGCGCTTCAAGACCACTTCGCGCCAGCGAGTGTCGAACGACTCGCCGGAACGACTCTCATCCGACTGCGATCTTTCCTCGTTTCAAGAGCCTAGACTAGGCGCTCAGTTGACTGTATGATTGAGTCCTCATGGATTGCCAGATGCCGTGTATGGCGACTACGTGAATAAGGCGATCCCGGCGGCGCAGTTTCGGAAGGTGCTCAGCACAAGCTGGAGTAGCGGGGAGGGAGCAAGGCGTCATGGCGACAACAAAGCACAGGGCGAAGGAGCCGAAAGAAACCCTCGAACCGAGAGCGGCCGAGCCGCCATCCGGGCAGGATGCTCAAGGCTGCCCCATTGTCGGCATCGGCGCGTCGGCCGGGGGGCTGGCGGCGTTCGAAGCCTTCTTTTCCGGCATGCCCGCCGACATCGATCCCGGCATGGCCTTTGTCCTGGTGCAGCATCTGGCCCCAGACCACAAAAGCATCCTGTCTGAGCTGGTCAAGCGCTATACCCGCATGGAGGTCTTCGAGGTCGCGGACGGGATGGCGGTCAAGCCCAACTGCGCCTACATCATCCCGCCCAACCGGGACATGGCCTTTCTAAACGGCACGCTTCAGTTGCTGGAACCGACCACACCGCGCTTCCACCGTTTGCCGATTGACTTTTTCTTCCGCTCCCTCGCCCAGGACCAGCACGAGCGGGCCATTTGCATCGTGCTCTCGGGCACTGGCAGCGACGGCGCCCTGGGGGTCCGGGCGGTCAAGGGCGAGGGCGGCATGGTGATGGCACAGAACCCAGAGTCCACCGAGTACGACGGCATGCCGCGCAGCGCCATTGCCACCGGCTTGGTGGACTACGTGCTGCCGCCCGCCGAGATGCCGGCCCAGCTCATCGCCTACGTCGCTCACGCGTTCGGAAAAACGCCCCATCCGGTCTCCCCCGCAGCCCCTATAAGCGAAGACGCGCTGAAAAAGATCTTCCTGCTGCTGCGCGCCCAAACCGGTCACGACTTCTCCCAATACAAGCGAAACACCATCGCCCGCCGCGTCGAGCGGCGCATGGCCGTCCACCAAATCGAGCGGCTGGACGGGTATGTCCGCTATTTGCAGCAGACCCCAGCCGAGGTGGAGGCGCTCTTTCACGACCTCTTGATCGGCGTCACCAGTTTCTTTCGTGACCCGGAGGCGTTCTCTGCGCTCCAGGAACAGGTCATCCCGCGACTGTTTGCAGGCAAACCCGCCGGCGCAGCGATCCGCGTCTGGGCGCCCGGCTGTTCCACCGGCGAGGAAGCCTACTCCATCGCCATCCTGCTCCGGGAGCGCCTGGAGGCGCTGAGGCAGAATTTCAAGGTGCAACTGTTCGCCACCGATATTGACCGCCAGGCCATCGGGCATGCCCGCGCCGGCATCTTCCCGGCCAGCATTGCCGTCGATGTCTCGCCGGAACGACTGGCGCGTTTTTTCGCCCAGGAGCCGGACGGCAGCGCCTACTGCATCCACAAAAGCATCCGCGACATGGTGGTCTTTTCCGAGCAGGACGTGATCAAACACCCACCGTTCACAAAACTCGACCTGATCAGTTGCCGCAACCTATTGATCTATATGGGCGGGGAACTGCAGAAGAAGCTCATCCCCCTGTTGCACTACGCGCTCAACCCGGGCGGCATGCTTTTCCTGGGCACGTCCGAGACCGTGGGCGAGTTCGTGGACCTCTTTGCCACGATAGATCGAAAGTGGAAGCTGTACCAACGCAAGGAGGATGTTCACGGCGCACACCGCGCGGGAATGGGGGGGTTTCTCCCGCCACTGTCGGAAGATGGATCCGTCCCATGGCCCTCCGGGAAGACGCCCGGCGAAAGCAAGCTCCCGCTGCGCGAGCTGACCGAACGGGCGCTGCTGCAACAGTGCGCCCCGACCGGCGCGCTCGTCAACGAACGCGGCGACATCCTCTACCTCCACGGCCGCACCGGCCAGTACCTGGAACCGGCCCCGGGCGAGGCCGGCATGAACATCCTGAAGATGGCCCGCGAAGGGTTGCGGCGGGAGTTGACTACCGCCCTGCGCAAAGCGGTGGCGCTCAAAGAGCCGGTGCGCCACGCGGGCCTGCGAGTTAAAGCCAACGGCGATTTCGCCACCGTCAATCTGACGGTCCGGCCGGTGTCCGCGAGCACGGA
>Ga0187864_10000506_pt1 | contig 42498 bp, 39 predicted proteins | sample June2016WEW_11_4_FD_132985 | JGI IMG/M metagenome (GOLD analysis project Ga0187864, IMG submission 132985) | Peatland microbial communities from SPRUCE experiment site at the Marcell Experimental Forest, Minnesota, USA - June2016WEW_11_40 | ecosystem: Environmental > Terrestrial > Soil >...
CGGGCTCGGGCTCGGCGTGGCGGTTGCAGTCGCGCTTACCGACGGGCTCGGGCTTGCCGACGGGCTCGGCGTCGCAGTCAGGGTTGCGGTCGCAGTTGCGGTTGCGGTTGCGGTCGCGGTCGCAGTTGCAGTTGCGGTCGGCGATGCAGTTGCAGTCGCAGTCGCAGTTGCGGTTGCGGTGTTCGTCGGCGTGCTACATGCGGGGCCACTGCCACCGCACGTCGGGGTCGCCGTCGCGGTTTGCGTTGAGGTTGGAGACGGCGTTGAGGTTGCCGTTGCAGTTGCGGTCGGGGTCGGATACTTCTGGGTGGCTTTCCCCGTCAGCTTCACGATCGGGTACTTGCCCCCGCTGGTCGCGTTACTGACGACCACGATCGTCGCGTCGTAGGTGCCCTTTTCGATGGGGATGAACTCAACGTCAATCGCAAGGCTTCCTTTGCCAGGAATCGTGCAGAAATTGCAGCCGGAGGTGATGACGTAGCGACGGGATACGATGCCGCGGCTGTTGGTGGGCGCGGTGACGTTTACCTCCAGCGGCAGCGTTCCGGTGTTCGTGATGGTGAAATGCTGGGTCCCGGAGGTCCTGTTGTCGAGATTGATGTTGTAGCTCAGCGTCGTGGGCGTGACAGAAATTTTACTAACGGCCTTTTCCGGCGACGCATCGTCATTCGATTGCGCCAACACCGGACGCGCAAACGCGGCAATCAGAAACAACAGCGAGAAACTCAGGGCCACGATTGACCGCGTAAACGACTTGTTGAAACGCATCGACAGACTCCTTCCCACGCAAAAGTGTCAAACCCAAGCAAAAGTGTCAGAACCGCATGAGCGTATTCCGCATCGGGTAAATTTGTCAAGCGCGAGGTTCCCGGCGAGGTTCTGAAAAGAACAAAAGCAGGGATTTTCGAGCCTCGAATCGGGAAAGCATGGTCAGGATTTACCAAAATAAGTGCCAATAATTTGCTATTTCACAAAAATTGACACTTTTTGGTCGAATAAAGATGGACGGATAGCCTGCGCCATGATTAGAGTCTGCATTGCTAGCACGTCTGCCTTGCGATCAGACGTGCTCGGCATGGGGAAAGGGGGATGGGCAAGGGGGATGGGGAGTCACGTAAGCGAGAGTATTTTCGGCGCCGCGCGGTTTGCGGTACAGTCCGCGCGCGTCGTGAGAAAAAGGAGGTGTGATAGTGCCGCACAGGCCCTCATCATTAGTTAAGTAATGGGGACGGGCAGTGTTGGGGAAATGGGGTTCCATGGGATTGCATGGGATTCCAACGGTTTTTTAACTCAGTAAACGTCTCGGAGGATATATGAAAAGGATTCTTCTTACGTTAATGGTGGCCGGCGGCCTCGCTCTGATGGCAGCCCCCAAGGCCAACGCAACATCAGTAGTACCAGCAACACCAGCAAGCTGGAACAACTCTGTATTGTGCGGGAACAGCTACGCGATGCTGATCACGGGCGGCCAAGACAGCAGCACTCAGAACTACCCTGTAACCGGCGTGGTCGGCGTTGGTGTGATCAAGTTCGGCGGTACTGCTACGGGCGGCTCTCCTGTTGTTCCTGGGGTTTGCGACGGCACGGCCACAGGCGAATTGATCCTGAACAACGGAGATCTGCAAAACACCGGAGTGGCCCCGTACTACGCGCCAACCGGCGAAATGTTTGGACCGGCCGCCTGCTACCCGGCTCTCGGGATCGCCGAGGGAGGAATTGCGTGTTTCGACGGCACCAACCACTACACTTCGGCCGCGCTGACGATGCCGGGACCTAACGGCAACGGGTCGGCTGACCTCACAATTACCGCAAGCGGCCTGAAATGGAATGACTACTCCATATCTGCCACTCCGCCGGGATTAGGACCCACCGCCGGCAGCATTTCATTGGAGTTCACCCTGCAAATCGGGAGTACCTCCAACAACGTTACAGTCGGCGTCAGCGCGCCGGGAACGACCTCCGATTTTGGAGCGCCTCTCGTCATGACGCTGCAGAAGATAGGACTGGCGGCGACGAATGTGGCAACCGTCTTTGGCGCGGCCCCATATAACGGGACTGCGATGCTTATGTGCTCGGGCTACGGCGCCAACCAGACCGACCCTGTCGCCGGCGCACAGAATCCCCCGACAATCGCGGGCTCCTTCGGCGGAAATGTTGGTTCGCTATCGATCTTCGCCAACGGTTTCGCTTGGGGAAGCTTGAGCTTCAACGACAATGATAACATAGTGGCAAGCGGGCCAACCCCGAACAACACCGACTGCGCCTTCGAGGACTTCCCGGGGAAGGCTTTCACTTCTGCGTGCGTGGGCGGATATGCAGCGGGTTCTCCCTGCGTTAGTGCCGCATTAGATGCACAGTGCGTCACTTACGGGGGGACTTGCTCGGCGCCCGTTACCGAGGCTTTTGCCGATGGCACCAGCAATCAGGCTTCAGTCATTACCTCGTTGTCAACTGACCCGACTTGCACCGATGCGTTGACGGCGGGTGCGGGTTATACCACCAGCAACGTGGTATGGGGCTCCGGCGACAAGAACGAATACGTAGCCGTGACCGGCTTGATCTCCACCGCAACCGGGGCCACTCCTCCGGGCCAAATGGCGACCTGCACTGTGTACAACCAAGGCGCGGCTTCGGGCACTCTGACAGCGTCGAACGCACCGGGCACGGTGACCGACGTCTGCAGCGGTGGCACTTGCACCCCCGGCTCCTCAGTCTTCAGTTCCACTAACACCATCAGCGCGTTCGAGAACCTGCCTTACTGCGCGGTGAATATAGCGATAAACGGAGGTTTGACGACATCAGTTACGTCGGCAGTAGCGACTAAGGTGGTGACAGGGGTGCATGGGTACACGACGACGGCGCAGTGCACCATGACGCTGCCTAGCACGCTCTACGCACCGATTTACACTCCGCAGTCGTTGACTCCTATGGGCTTTGGGCTCGGATGCACCTGCACCGAGGCGACGATTTCGACTGGGACGCCGCCGTACACCTTGACCTATCCGGTCGCCGCCGCCACGTCAACGCTGACGATCAGCTCGCCCGACTGCCCCATGACCCCCTACGTTCAGGCGGTCAAGTGCCAGAACTAGAGGCGATGGGTGAAGTAGCGGAGCGTCAGATCAGTTAAACGTCTGTAACCGAACGGCGGGCCCGCAAGGGCCCGCCGTTTGCAATTTTGGGACGCGCAGGCGGCGGGGATTCAGCGAGCGTGACAGCAGTCCTCAGCGCCCGCGCGCGAGCGGGAATGATATCGAAAATACAACGATTGGAAGGAGAACAACGGGTATGAAATCCGGATTCACCGCGGCCACTGCGCTGGCGATTGCGATTGCGGCCACGACAGCGTCGGCAGGTGTCGTAATCTCCCAGCAGGTGTCCTTCAACCAGGCTGGCGAGCGCAAGACCGATCAGACCGTGATGGTCCAAGGCCACAAGCAGAAAATCATCGCCGGCGATCGCGAGAGCATTACCGATCTCGACGCCGGAAAGACGTACATTCTCGCGGCGAAGAGCAAAACGTTCATTGAGATTCCGTTTCCGCCCACCGGAATGTTCGCGATGGCAATGGTGGTGCAAGGATCAACCGTCGAACTCAAGAAGAGCGGCGGCACTCATCAAGTGGCCGGATACGCCTGTCAGGATTACACGGGCGCCGCGCTCATCGGTCGCAGCAACCTCGATGTGACTCAATGCGTGGCGAGGGACGTGCCCGGCACCAGGGAGTTCGTCGAGTTTCAAAAGGCGATGGCGGACAAGCTCAAGGGCAAGCCCTTGGCGCGCAAGGGCGAAATTCCTGACGGAATCCCGGTCTCATCGACCGTCACGAGGACGGTGGCTCCCTTCACGCCGCCACCCGGATTTTCGCCCGAGCGGGCGGCCAAAATCAAAGCGATGATGGCCAAGTACAAACCGGTCACCATCAATACCACGGTTTCCAAAATCGAGGTGAAAGACCTTCCGGCTGACACATTCGTCGTGCCCGCCATCTACAGAAAGCCTGAAATGCCGACGGCGCCGCAGCTTAAGCAATTGCCGCAGTTTAAAAAGTCGGCGCCCGGCATAGTAACTCCCGGCCCCGCGCCCGCCGCCGGTGCGCCCGCCGCTCCGGCAGCGCCTGCGGCTCCGGCGGCTCCCGGTGCGCACTGAGCTTGATCGGCAGGAATCGCAGAACTATCGTTATTGCAAGAGTGAAAAGCGAAAAGTGAAAAAATGAAAACGGGGTGAGTAACGATGAGATTGGAGACGGGCGCCACGCGAACGTTGCGCTTTGGGCTGGTGGCGATCGCGGCGCTGGCGTTCTCGATCGGGCTTGCATTGGGGCACATCTCCCCGGCGCGGGCGCAGGATGATGACGCAGCAGCGCAGAGCCAGGAAGCGGCCGATGCCGCCCAGCAGGCGCACGATGCCGCGGATGCGGCACAACAAGCGCTGGACGCGGCGACGGAGCAGCGCGATCAGCTCGAGGGCGCCGGCGCGTCGCAGGATGATATCGATGCGGCCAATCAGGCGATTGCACAGGACCGAGCCGGCAAGGATGCCGCCGACGAAGCAGCGCAAAGGGCGGATGAAGCGGCAGCCAACGCACAGTGAGAGATGGCCAGCAGCGCCGCTGGCAGTTCAGGCTGGTGAATCCGCCGATTTGGGAGCACTCGAGGGTAGTTTCCGGCGCGCCCGCACCAGCTTGTAGAGCTCCAGATAACGCTCGGCTGTCCGTGAGATCTCGTATTGCTCGCGGGCACGGAGCAACCCTCTTCGACCCATAGCTTCGCTTAAACCGGGGTTGTCCAGGAGCGTTGTGAGGGCGTCCGTGAGTGCGGGCAGGTCGTCCTTTTCCACGAGCAAGCCATTCTCGCCATGTGAAATAACTTCGGGCACGCCGCCGATGTTGGTGCCGATCGCGGCTCGCCCTGCTGCCAGCGCTTCCAGCAGGGCGACCGGTTGCCCCTCGACGATCCTGCTGGGCATCGCGAAAAAGAGCGCGCCTCGATTGAAGCTTCGGATTTGGGCTGCGTCCGCCTTTCCGAGCAATTTCACTCGGCGGTCCAATCCAAGCGAGCTGATATGCCTGCTGATTGCATCGCGGCTGGGGCCCTCGCCCGCGATCAATAAATCCACGTTCGGATGACTTTCAGCGATCGCACCGAAGCTCGTAATAAGGGCATCGACGGCCTTGTCAGGCAAGGTCAGCCGGCAGGCGCAAAAGATATATGGCCTGCCGTGTTGGTATGGGGCCGCCTTTTGAGCGGCCTCAACGTCAATCCCATTGCTGATTACCAGCGCATCTTTGGCTGCGGGCAGTATGCGATCGAAGCCATGGCGCGTTGCCGCGCTCACGCCGGTAAGAGCGTCAGCGCTTCTTAGGACTCTGACCATCAGGCGTCTGGCGCGGGAATTGAAATCAGTGTCGCTGTGCCAGGTGTGGACTAAAGGTGTCCGGGTAATCTCGCAGGCGGCGACGACTTGCGGCAGCAGCGACCAATCAAAGAGATGGCTGTGCGCAACGTCGATTTTTGCTTTGCGCAGGTAGTTGGCCAGCCGCAAGGTGTCGGGCAGATACATCAAGGCCCATCGCGCCGGAGCCTGGTAGGTATGAAGCGGAAGGAAGAGCTCGCGGGTCTTGTCGCCCAGAGCGACTGTGGTGCCCGCCGCCGCTTCTTCCCGGGTTACGATTACATCTGTCTCATGGCCGCGGCGCTCGTATTCGGTGATGAGGCCTCTGAGCAGGCTTTCGATCCCTCCGATCACGTTGAAGTACTGGGTGATTAGCGCAATCCGCACCGGGGTGTCCTGTGAGTCGGCCTGCAACGATTCAATCGCTAAATTCCGCCTGGTCCGGGTTATTGGCTTTCGGCGAGAGCGAACAGATAGTCGCGGCCGGTCTGGAGGCTTAGCTGATAACCCTGGTTACGAAGCAGGGTAAGGACATCGCCTGTATTTCGTTGTTCGTAGTATTCAACGAGCACCAGGCGCGGCCGAAACGCGGCTTGTTCGAACAGCGGCTTGAGGACGCGGTACTCGAACCCTTCCACATCGATTTTGAGCACGTCACAGTGGTCGAAGCCCTGAGCCTTCATTATGTCAATCAATGGAAAACACTGGACCTCAACCGCATCGTTGCGGCCGTCACCCGGAACAAAAGAATGGCCGCTCAAATCTCCAAGAGCGTCATTGCCAAAGAGCTTCAATCTTTCGCGCCGGTCGGAGACGCCCGCTTGCACGGCGCGGACGTTGGCCGCACGGTTCATCGCGAGATTGCGCTCGAGATAGCGGAACGTTTTTGGGTCAGCTTCGATGCTCAGTACGCTGGCAGCGCGTTTGGAGGCCAGCAGCGAATAAAAGCCGAAATGCGCTCCCACATCAATCACCACATCTTCCGGCCGGATTTGCGGCAGAAGAGCGGCGCGTTCCGCGGGTTCGTAAAGCTGCGGGTAGTACAGCAGCATACGGCAGGCATAGTCCCTGGGATCGAGCCACATTCGCAAGCCCAGGACCTCTGCCTCAACCGGGGTAACGCCGCCCAAAAGACCGATCAAGACCTGCGCGGCGCGGTAACCGCCGCGCCACTCAATCAGACGGCGTGTCAGCCGGGAAAGCAATATCAAACGGTTCCTTCCGAAAGCAGCGCGCTCGAGGCCCCCGCCTGCCGCGGGGGATTGCTCATGCCGCGACGACTGCAACTCCCGATCCAGAATTTCCGTTTTGACTTTCCAAGCATGCGGCTTTTAGCCCGCTGGCGACTTGATTGTCAAGGCGCCGGCCGGCGGCGCGAAATGTTGGCTCAGGCCGGCTGCGCGTCCTAATCTCCCCGGGTGTCAATATTAGCGGATTTGACCGCCTTATTGGTGGATTATTACGGCTCGATGAGCTAATTATTATGCCTATTTCGCTCTGAGTGGCGCAAATTCGAGTGTAGATGACTCGAAGTCGAGCGTCAGGATTTTCCAGGGTCGTCGGTTGAAGATGGAAAAGGGGAGCCTCAACGATACAAAACGGTCCAATGCACGGCCGCGTCGCACGGTGTTGCATTTGTTGACAAATAGTGTATTCAGCGGCGTGGAAGAGCACGCGCTGTCGATGCTGACCGGGATGAGCGCTCACGGATTCGAGCCATGCCTGGCGGCGCCGGGCAAGCTAATCGCGGCGATGGAGCCTGGCCTTTCGGCGGCCGGCGTCAAATGCCTGCCGCTTCAGTTTTCGTCGCGGCTTGACGTGGCGTCAGGGGCGCGCCTGCTGCGATTCATCCGCCGCGAAAATGTCGCGCTCGTGCATTGCCATCTGTTCACTGCCAGTTTCTTCGGCGCCGGGGTTGCGCGGATGGCGGGCGTCGGCGCGGTGCTCGAGACCTGTCACCTGCCAGAGGTCTGGCGGATGGGAAAAGGCCTGCGCGGCAGCTTCTGGGTGGATCGGCAGATCGGCCGGCTGGTGGACAAGTATATCGCGGTGTCGCATGCGGCGGCGCGCCATTTGATCGAAACCAAAAGGGTGCCCAAGAGCAAAGTCCGGGTGATTCACAACGGGCGCGACCTGGACCGTTTCGCTCCAACGGATACGCGGCGGCGCGCCGCGACTCGCGCTGCGCTGGGGCTCGGCGATGAACCGGCCTGCCTCACGCTGGCGCGGCTGGACGATCAAAAGGGCCATCGGCATCTGATCGATGCGCTGGCGATCCTCGCTCCGCGCCGGCCGAACCTGGTCGCGCTGCTGGCCGGCGAGGGTCCGCTGGAGCAGGCGTTGCGCGCGCAATGTGCAGCGCTGGGGCTCGGGGACCGCGTGCGATTCCTCGGCTACCGGAGCGACGTGCCCGAGCTGCTCGAGGCGGCCGACCTGGTGGTGCTGCCGTCGCTGTACGAGGGTCTGCCGCTGGTGGCGATCGAGGCGCTCGCGGCAGGACGCCCGATGGTCGCGACGGAAGTTGACGGCACACCCGAGGTGGTGATCCACGAAAGAACCGGGCTGCTCGCGCCGCCCGCCAATCCGGCCGCGCTGGCGGCGGCGATCGAGCGATTGCTTGACGATCCGGCGCTGGCATCGCGGCTGGCATCCGAGGGGCGCAAATTCGTGCAGGAAAACTTTGCGGTGCGGCGGCAGATCGAACAGACCGCCGCGCTTTACTCCGAACTGATCGGAATTGGAAGAAAAGGAGAAGCCGCTTAACGGGGACGCGCGTCGGGGGACGCAGATTTTGACGAGCCTCTTTTACATTTCAGCATTCCTGCTGATGTACGCATACGTGCTGTATCCGGTGGTGCTGATCGCGCTGTCGGCATGGCAGCCGCGTCGCGCCGGCTCCGATGGCGATTGTGCCGCAGGTGCGCCGGCGCCGCCGCTGTCGATTATCGTCGCGGCGTACAACGAGGAAGGCTGTATCGCGCAGAAGATCGAAAATTTTCTTTCCTGCCGGTACTCAGGCGAGGCCGAGATGATCGTGGTGTCTGACGGATCGAGCGATCGCACCGCGGAAATAGCCGAATCGATGGCCTGCGAGCGGGTGCGCGTAATTCGCCAGCCCGAGCGCCGCGGCAAGGGAGTCGCGGTGAATGCGGGGGCGAATGCCGCGCGCGGCGAGGTGCTGGTGTTCACCGATGCGAACGCGATGTTTGCGGCCGACGCGTTGGAGAAGGTGGCGCGTCCGCTGCGCGACAAATCGATCGGATTGGTGACGGGCGTGTCGCATTACTCGGGCGATAGTATCGGGTCGGTGTACCAGCGCTACGAGCAGATGCTGAAGGGGCTGGAGTCGCGGCTGGGCCTGGTGGCGGGAGCTGACGGAGCGCTCTACGCGCTGCGCCGCGATCTGTTCAAGCCGCTGGACCCGGCGCTGATCAATGACTTCGTGCACCCCATTATCGCCTCGCTCGCGGGTGCGCAATCGGTTATGGCGGGCAACGCGATCGCGCTGGAGGAATTCTCGGCGGCGGGCGAATTCGCGCGGCAGGTACGGATGGTCTCGCAGCAGGCGCTGGTGTATTTCCGCCTGCTGCCCGAGCTCATCGCAAAGCGGCTCTGGCGCTCGATCCTGGTCTTAACTTCGCATAAGCTGTTGCGCTGGTTGACGGCGCCACTGCTCGCGATTGGGGTAATCGCGACAGTGTCGCTGGCTCGGTATGGGGGAACCTTTCGAGTCGTGCTGGGCATGGAGATATTGTTCGCGCTGGTCGCGGCAATCGGCAGGGTCGCGATCCGGCGCGGCGCCGAAGGCAAGGCGACCTTCGCGTACCAGTTCATTGCGCTCAACTGTGCGCAGGCGATTGGACTGTGGCGATGTTTTTCCGGGGAAGTCCCGGTGGTCTGGAAACCGAGAAACCTTTAAGGCGGGGGATCCAAGGTTGAGCGTTTTAGTTTGCGGCGAGAATCGGCGGGCGGATTGGGATGACCTGGTCGCGCACTGCGCTGACGCCACTTTTGGCCATCTTTGGCAATGGCGCGAGGTAGTCGGTTCGGGGTACGGATTCGATTCCTTTTACCTGCTCGCTCAGGACGGGCACGGCCGCCCGATCGCCGCGGCGCCATTTATTTTCGTGCGCAGCCTTCTTTACGGCAATGAACTCGTATCGATGCCTTATATCGATTACGGCGGCGTGTGTCATGCCGATTGGCTGGATTCAGCGGAGCGCGACGCTACGCGGGCCGAACTGATTGCCCATGCCCGCGAGCTGGCGGGAAAGCTGCGCGCCAAGCGACTGCACGTCCGCAGCTTGCAACAGCTGGAGGCGCCATTTGAAGTCAGCACAGAGAAGGTGACGCAGCATCTGGCGCTCGCATCGACGGTCGAAGAGCAGTTACGCCGGCTGCCCTCAGAGCGCCGCAATCGGCTTAAGCGGGTCGAAAAGCTCAAGCTCAGCGTGGAGGTGGGTGACCCGACCGATCCGGTGGCGCTGGCCGATTTCTGCGCGACCTATTCGGAGAATCAGCGCGATCTTGGATCGCCTACGCACGGTCGCAGGTTCTTCAGCCAATTCGCCAGCGGCCTGCGCGATCGGCTTTCTCTGATTCGCGTTCGCAGCGGCGGCCGCGTGGTCGCGGCCGGGTTGGCAATGAATTTCCGCGGCTGGATGACGCTTCCGTATACGGGCGCCACGGCCGAGGCGCGTCCGGTATACGGCACCAACGCCCTGTACTGGGCGGGGATACGGCATGGCATCGAGTCCGGTTGCCACACCTTCGATTTCGGGCGGTCGACCTTGGGCTCGGGCATCTTTGAATTCAAGCGCCAATGGGGGCCGACTCCGGTGCAGCCATATTGGAGCACACTGTACCTTTCGCCCCGGGCGGCGGCGCCGCGCCAGCGCAAGAGCCTGCAGACGATCAGCCGACTGTGGCGCTACCTGCCGCTGGGAGTAGCCCGCACGGTGGGACCGGGGCTGCGACGGGGGATCTCAAATTGAGCGTGAGGAAAGCGGTGAACCAATGAAGGCTAGCATCTTCGTGTTGATCGACGCCTTGGGGTGGGAATGGATCAAAGACCATCCGTTCCTGAAGGAGGTTGCGCCCTATCGCCGTCCGCTCGATTCCGTGCTTGGTTTCAGCGCCGCCGCGATTCCATCGATTCTTACCGGGCGATTTCCGGAAGAGCACGGGCGGCTCTCAATGTTCCATCGCGCCAACGGACACTCGCCGTTCGCGAAGCTGAGCTTCATCTGCGCGATGCCGCCGCGGATGGTCGAGAACCGTTACGTACGCTTCGCGGTCAAGACAATTACGCGCCGCACCAATCATCTGACCGGATATTTTCACCTCTGCGGCATACCGCTGAGCTATTTGCCGAAGCTCGACGTCTGCGAGAAGCGCAACATCTACGAGCCGGGCGGAATTCCAGATTCGACTTCGATTTTCGACCTACTCGAGAGCAACGGCACATCCTACAAGACCTACTGCTATCACGATGGCACGGACGAGCAGTTGCTCGCGTCGATCGAAGCAGACTTGCGCGCGGGCGGGGCGAAATTCTATTTTCTCTACCTCGCGGACCTCGATCATTTTCTGCATTTGCACGCCGACGATCGCGCCGCCGCGGCACAGGTGCTGGAAAAATATTCGACTGCACTCGCACGCCTGCACAAGGTCGCGCTCGAGGCCTTCGGCGCGGCGGACATTCACGTCTTCGGCGATCACGGCATGGCGCCGACCTTGGCGACAGTCGATATCCAAGCGGCGCTGGCGGCGCTTCCGATTAGCGCGGCCGATTACCTGTGCCTGCTGGATTCCACGATGGCGCGCTTCTGGTTCTTTTCCGCTCGCGCCCGCGAATTGGTGACCAAAGCTCTGATGGAGGTCGATGGCGGAAGATGGCTCGACTCCGACGACCTCATCAAGCTCCATTCATATTTTCCAGACGGGAAGTACGGCGAACAGATTTTTCTGACCGAATCAGGAACGGTAATCGCGCCGAGTCACATGAGTGCGCGGGCTCCGGCTGGGATGCACGGCTTTCATCCGTCCGCGCCGCACTCGCGGTCGGCATTCGTGTCGAGCGTCGATTATGGCGACAGCATCAATCAGATCACCGACATATTCGGCGTGATGAAGGCGCACGTATGACACGGAGGAACGGGTAATGATGATCGCCGCCGTATGCGAGGAAGGCTACGCCCGGCTGCGGGGAAATTTCAGCCGCTGGCGCGTGCCGAGCGCCATTGTTGACGAACTCGTCGATCAGCGAAGCACGGTCAGTTACGCGCGCGGCGCAATGGTGTTTCTGGAAGGATCGCTGGGCGATCTGTTCGGCTGCGTGCTGGCGGGCTACGTAAAGGTGTACTGCAACGCGGCTAATGGCGCGCGGGTGCTGGCGCGGCTGTCGGGTCCGGGCGATATAATTGGCTACGCCGATTGCGAAGACGGCAAGGGCCGCCGGTCGAAGATATTTGAGACGCAGGCGTTGACCAAGTGCTCGATTGCGCTCTTCACGCGAGAGCGGGCCGTACGGCTGCTTCGCTTACTTGATCCCGATCAGGCTATCGAGCTCTACCAGACGTTAAATTCGTTCTGGTCGTCAACTCTGCATTGGTGGACAAGTTTTCTTGGCTTGCCGTTCCAGCAGCGTCTCGAAGTCGTACTGGGTGATCTGGGTCGACGGGTCGGTGTGCACGACAACCGCGGCACGCTGATAATACCCGAGCTTTCGCAGGCGGATCTGGCAGAGATGATCGCGAGCTCGCGACCGCTGGTAAGCCGGCTTTTGAACGAAATGGAGGAGCGCGGTCTGGTTCAGCGGCGCGGCAAACAGTATATACTGTTGAGGGGTTGGGACCTCCAGGAACCCAGATTCGCACGGATGCACAGCCCGCCGCTCGGCGATGGGCCACGTGCTGCGGAGCCGGGTGCGCAGCAGCACTATAGCCGGCTTTCGGTCGTCGCCGAACGGCCCAAGGGTGCGAGGGGCAAGACCACGCTGAAAGGCGCGACTGGAAAGTAATTTGATGAAGATTGGCGCTATTGAGTTCGCTCACGAGTTTGTGGCTGCGAGTGCGGCTCTGACCGTAACAATTTTGCTCGCGGTCACGATTTCAATGTCGATGGCCGCATGCAGCGTGTTCGCTTCCAACGCGGTGCAGGAAAAAGTGGTGCCGCACGCGGCGGCGAAGACCGCCGATCCCGACCGGATCGGCAGCGATGATGAGCTCGAAATAGTTGTCTGGAACCAGCCGCAACTCAGCGGCAAGATAATCGTCGCGTCTGACGGAACGATCGCGATGCCGCTGATTGGGCGGGTTGTGGCGGCCAGCCTGACGCCGGACATGCTCAGAGCGGACCTTGAGAAGCGCTACGTCCGCTATGTTCATGAGGTGAATGTTACGGTGCGTGTGAGCGATCCAGCCAGCCACGTATTCTATGTACTCGGCTCGGTAACTAAACCGGGAGCCTATAAGCTGCACTCGGGTGAAGTCTTGTCGCAAGCGCTCGCCGAGGCGGGCGGGTTTGGGGAGTTTGCCGACCCCAGCAAGATTCATATCCTGCGCCATAGGGAAAACGAGACCATCGTGCTGACGGTCAACTACAACGTGGTGCGATCCGGTGGAGACCTAACTGCGGATGTTCCGGTGGAACCCGGAGACACGGTATCAGTGCCATGATCATGAGAACGAGAAATCATCTAGGTATTCCACTTATCGCTGTCTTCTTCATCTTCGCCGCTCCAGCGGCAGGGCGTGCGGACAACTTGTTCCGCCTTTATCCCGAGGTCTCGCTAAGCGGATATTATTCCGACAATGTCCTGCTCCAGACCAGCAACAAGATGGGCGATTTCGGTGGGTTGATGATCGGCGGCTTTTACCTCGATTACACCTCGGCCACCAGATACGCGTCGCTGCATTACGATACTTTCGCCCAGCTATTCGCGCACGAATCTAAGTTCGATCGGGCAGGGGAAGGCCAGTATGTCGGCGCGACCGACGATGAAGACCTGTCGCCGACGACCAAGCTGCGCCTGCGTGAATACTTCTGGCGCGATGCGCCGGGCTATGTGGCCGTCGCCACCAGCATTCAGCCCCTGCAGTACGACACCATTGGGGCTCAGCTGTTGCTGGCGAGCGACCGAGCGTCGGCCAATTACTTCAATGGAGAGCTGTATCACTCTTGGGGAAGTAACTGGTCCAGTGCCTTCAACGTTCTGCAAGATACCGTCTGGTGGCCCGGCTCCAACAGCAACACGAATAATACCAGCTACGACCAAAGCATTGGCGGCTCCACCGATTACCATTTCCCTTATCGCATCGCTGTAGGGCTGGGATATCAATTCTATGACTTCATGTTTGCCTATCCCGGACAACCCGGCGAACAGGCACACTGGGCATTCGTGCGGGCTGCCTGGCAGCCGATGGAAAAGCTTTACCTCACCGGACAGGTGGGCGTCGAGATTTCCCATACCCAGGGGACCAGCGAGCATGCGGTCAATCCGGCCGGGGAAGGGTCGCTTAAATACACTTTCCAGCGCGCATTGCTGACCATAACCGGAGGCCAGCGTCCGGGTCTGGCCACCGGCTTTGTCAGCGCCGTCAATTTTCGATGGGTGAACGGTAACCTATACTACGACATCGCACCGCGGCTGACCGGAAATGTGGGCGCCGGATATTATGAATCGCTCGGAAACAACAGATCTAATGGGCAAGTGATTTACTGGGGCCTCGGTTTAAGCGATCGCGTGAACAAATGGCTAAGCATCTACACCCGGTTCGTTGAGCTTCGCCGGACTGAGACCGTCGCCAGCCAATTTTTTCCCAGCGGGTCCCAATATGGACGGGAAGCGGTTGGCAATTATATTATAGTGGGGCTAAGTGCTTCGGTCGAAGCGCTTAGCTGGAGCTGGCAATGAAGCGCTTAGCTGGAGCTGGCAATTTTGAGTAATCAGACCTTCATAACCATCGGACCCTACTGGGATATCATTCACCGCCACTGGGTGATCTTCTTTTCAACCGTCGCGGCCGGTTTGGCGCTCACGGTGCTGGCTGTGGTTCTTGTACCCAAGGAATACACTTCATCAGTGCTGCTGGAAGTCTGGCATGCCGATATTCAGGCCAATTTGATCGGAGCCGAGCCGCAAAATACTACCGACAATACTCATCTGGAATCGCGTCTGGAGGCTCTTAGCGAGGAAACCATCAGACCCGGCCATCTTGCGGAATTGATATCGAAGCACGGACTGTATCTTCTGGGCGGCAAGCCGGAGCCCGGCGCAATGGGAGAAATGGCCGGCGAGATTTCGATTACTATTCCCGATTCCGTGTTGCAGTCAGCGAACGGGACCCCGAATCGTTGGACGAGAAGCCTTCCTCCGGACGACATCGAGATTTCGTTTCAGTACCGCGATCCGGCCAAGGCGCAAGCGGTTGCGAGTGATTTGGGAAACATAATGATTGATGAGTACCGCAGGGAACGTGAGCGCCACAATGCGGAAACCATCAAACTACTTTCGAGCGAACTGGATGAGACCAAAGGCAAGCTCGCCGAAAGCCAGCGCCAAATCAAAATCCTGAAGGAGAAATATCGCGGGAGCATGCCGCAAGACCTCGATGACAACGTCAATGCCTTGCAGGCGCTTCAATTGCAGCTCGAACGGGCCAAGCAGAGCGCCGACAACAAGACCGATGCGTCGGGAGCACCTTTGCCGAAGGCGCCAATGCCAAACACGCCCGATGCGGCGCTGGCGGCGCTGCAGGCAAAGCTGTTTGCGCTCAAAGCCCAGTACAGCGACGAGTATCCGGAAGTGATCGAAACCAAGTCGCAGATCGCCGACCTGGAGAAGGAAATCGTAAAACCCGGCAATCAACCGGCCGTTGCGCCGCCCCCCCCCGATTCGGCTGCCCGTATGGTCCAGCAGCAAATTGACGATTACCAGCGCAGAATTGCCGAGACTCCAGCGCATGAGGAGGTAATGGCTGCGGTGGACCGCGACTATGGAATCCTGTCGAACCGCTATCACGATCTGAGCAATCTCTTTTTCGAAGCTCGCGCCGATCAGGCAGTGCTTGAACGCGGCCAGGGGGAGCGCTTACAGATGCTGCAGCCTGCCTCGCTGCCCATCAGCCCGTCATACCCAAAGCCGCTCTTGCTGATAGGAGGCGGCGTTGCTGCGACGCTGTTGATCGCGCTGGCGATCCCCTTCGGGCTGTTCTACACGGATACTTCATTCAAGGATTCCGATGACGTGAAAGCCGAGTTCGCCGATGTCAACACAATTGTCATCTCGCGGGTGCGGGAAATCCAGCCCGGTTACGTCAATGGTGAGCTAAAATCGGCGGAGGCCCTGCTCGCGCTGCCGGGAAATGGGGTCGCAGCCGACTCCGACGCAAGCGGAAATGGACAGTCCGCCAACGGCGGTCAAACTACGGCCGATGGCGAATCAGCAAACCATAATGGGGCTAATGGAGATTTGCAGGCGCTCATGGGCCGCGCCGCAAGGTTCGCCACGCGCTATCCGGCGCCGCCCTTGGTGGTGGCTGGAGAGGGGATGATCGGCAGTGCGGCTGACGAGTTCCAGCTGCTCGCCTTCAAGCTGAAATCATGGGCGGCGCAACACGACGACGCCAAGGTATTCGTCGTTGCAAGCGGCATCGGCGGCGAGGGAAAGAGTTTTGTCGCGCTGAATCTGGCAGCCGCGCTAGCCGTATCGGGTAGCGGCGCTCTCTTGATCGACGGCGATATCCGCGCGCCATTTCAGCACTATGCCTTTCCGGTGCCGAAAGTGGGAGGACTGCTCGGATGTCTGCAGGGAACCACGAAATTCGCTTCCAGCGTACTGCCGACGCCCGTGCCGGGGCTGAGCCTGTTGCCCTCGGGAGGAACAAGCAACCGCGCGCCGGAATACCTCGCTTCCGCCAAAATGGACGAGTTGATGAAAACCTTGAAGGGCAGCGGCGCTTACCAATACATAATAATTGATACCCCGCCGGCATTGCTGGTTCCGGATGCCCAGATTCTCGCGAGAGCCGGAGATGGCACAATCCTCGTGACCGCCGCCGACAGCACCTCACGCGTCGCGACCACCAAGACTTTTCTTATGTTCGATCCCGAGACTCTGTTCGGCGTGGTGCTGAACCGCTTCAAGCCTTCGTATTCGACTTTGCGCAGCGAGCGTTATGGCCGCTACGGACGCTACGGCCGCTACGGGCGCTACGGGAAATACTCGAAGTACTCGAAGTACACGGACCCTGAATTGCACGAATGACTGACGGCGCGTTCAGCTTGAGCCCGCCAGGATCGTTCCGCCTCAGCGCCGATCCCGCATTTCAAGACGAGGTGCGCGGCGAGCTGGAACGGCTGCTCGCGCGCGTGCGCAATTGCGCCGCCGCTCCAAGTGTCGCCGGCGTTCTCCTGACGGGAAGTTTCGCGCGCGGCGAGGGAACAATAATCCCACATCCCAGGACCAATAGCCGGTGGTTGAGCGACGTCGAGTGCCTGGTGGTAGTGAAGGGCGGCATCGTCTCAAGGCGGGAGATTCGGCGGTCGATGCGGCAGGTCGAACTGGACACCAACTCCGATTCCGCCAATGCCGAGCGCGGAATCAAGGTTGAATTGCGCGCGATTCTGACGCAGGGGATGACTCGGTTGCGGCCGGCTATCTTTACCCGAGAGCTGTGCGAGCATGCAAAGCTGCTGTGGGGCGATCCCGCCGCGATTCCGGTTCCGCGGGTGGCGCCGAGCGGAGACGCAATCCCCAAATATGATGCGTTTCGTTTGCTGAACAACCGGATAATCGAACAAATTGCGGTACGGAGTGAGTATGCGGACCGCGTCAGCGATAATACTGCGACTGCGTACTCACTGGCCAAATTCTGGATTGATCTGGGAACGTCGCTGTCGGTTTTTTTGGGATGCTACCAACCGGCATATCGGAGCAGGCGAAAGCCGGTTGAGGAAGCCCTTGGCGCGCACAAAGAGATTTTGGGAGCCGAGATGTCCAGTCGGCTCATCTCCCGTTTCCGCAATGCGATGGCTCAAAAGCTCGGCCAGACCGGATTTGCGCCGGGAGATCTCGCCTGTGAATTCAGCGAGGCCGTTGAGATTGCGCGCGCGACCTGGGACTGGGAAAGCGGGCAATTGCTGGGCACAAACACGGCTGTGGGTGATTGGCGCGGGATCTTCGTGCGACTGAGCAGTATCGAGACCGCCGCGCAGCGGCTACGTGACTGGGCTCGCGTGTTTCGGCGGCCTTCCAGATTGCGTCAATTGGGATCCCGCGCGATGTTCGCGGCGGCGCGGGTCGGTTCGCTCGCCACGCTGATATACGGAACCGGATGCGTGATCGATTTCTTCTGGGACGAGATCGGATCGGATGGCGGTCGAGGAACCGACATGGTGGCCGGGCTTTGCCGCGCGCTCGCCGTTGAAGCGCAGGACGCGTCGGAACGCCGGCGGCTGCTCACTCGCGCCACGCTCGGAGCTTGGGAGAGGCATTTGAGGTTCGCTGCCGCATGAGTCGCACGGTCACCATCTCGATTCTCACTTACAAGCGCCATCAACATCTCAGGCGCGCGCTGGCATCGGTGCTTCCGTACGCGGACCAGGTGGCCGAGATCATCGTGGTCGACAACGCCGCTGAACCGGAACTGAAAAGCCTTCTGGCGTCCGAATATCCGAATGTGCGCTACATCGCCGCACCGTCCAACGCCGGGTGCGAGGGCCGAAACATCGGGCTGCGCGCAGCCGGTACTCCAATCGTAATTACACTCGATGACGACGTCGAATTGTCCAGCTCCAATTGCATCACGGAAGTGGAAACCGCATTTTCGCGCGATCCGCAACTCGCGTGCCTTGTCTTCACCGTCAACGGCGTAGACGGTAAGGTTCTGGCACGCGATTGGTGCCATCCCCGCCCGATCTCGCACGCCACCAGGGAGTTCGAAACTCACTTTATTATAGAGGGAATGTGCGCGCTCAGCCGCGAAAAGGTTCTGTCGGTGGGCGGCTACTCGGGCGAATTCTTCCTCGGCCACGAGGGCGTGGACCTCGCCTACCGATTAATCGGCAGCGGCTGCCGCGTCGTGCATACACCCCGCGTATCGACAACGCATCACGTCGCGATCGAGCAGCATCCATCTTGGCGGGTCTATTATTACTACACACGAAATGGAATCTGGGTTGTCTATCGATTATTTCCGCCGTTGACGGCCATCCCACGCATGTTTGCCCATCTCGCTACGATGGGATTTTTTTCGCTGCGCGCAGGGCAAGGTCGGGCGTATCTGCGGGGATTCGTAGACGGGGTGCGCGGGTTGTCGCGAATGGACCGCCGCAATCTCGATGCTGACTCACTAAAGCATGTGCGCGAGATCCGGTCTGAACGGGCGTCATTATTTGGAAGAATCCAGCGCCACCTCCGCGAGAGAATTCTGTAGCATTTGCGGAGTCTGTTCGGGGTGTATCTCAAATTTTGGAACCTTCCAGCGGCACGCGAATGATCGCCAATTGATGCAGGGGACGGGCTCAGCGCCGTGATTCTTTATTTCATCTTTTTGTTTCTCGTTCCGTTTCAGGAGCATCACATCCTGGGAGCCCAGCTTTTCCATGTCGGGTCATTTCCCGTCACGCCGATTAAATTGGTGGGAATTCCCCTGGTCGTTGCCACCCTGTTGCTCAGCCGGCCGCGCGATGCAGCGCCGCGGCCAAGCACGGGAATTCTTTTGCTGTTCGCCGCGTTCGCGCTGTTTCAGGTTCTTGGGACTACCTTGTCTTCCTTGAGACTTCCGGCCAGCGATGCATCCTTGCTGTTTTCCGCCGCGATTCTCATGTTCGCGACGAATATCCTGATCAGCTCACAACGCAGATTGCGAATGACTATTCGGGTGATCGTGCTGGTCGAAACGTTTGCCAGCATTTGGCTGTACAAACAGTACTACATTGATCATTCGCCGCGGCCGAGTGGTCCTTCGATGGATTCCAATTACGAAGCGCTCTCATTGGTCATGACGGTGCCGCTCGCAATCTGGCTGGCCCGCTACGACCAGCGCGATCTGTGGAAATGGGCCGGACGGATTTGCACCCCGATTCTCACATTCGCGGTTTTCCTTTCGCAGTCGCGAGGGGGGGTGCTTGCGCTAATCGTGATGACCGCGCTGGCGTGGGTGAATTCCCGGCATAAAATGCGATTGGTGGTGGGATTCACAGTCGCGACCGCCCTCATGGTCGCGATTGGTCCCGGCCAAACGATCAAGCGGTTCCAGCAGATTCAGTTCCAAGGACAGTGGGAGACTGGCCCTGAAGCCTCGACGCGAGCGCGTGTCGAGTTGGCGCGAGCGGGGCTCCATATGATGGAGGCTCATCCGGTTTTCGGCGTAGGGCTGGGCCAATTCAAGTCGGTCGTGGTTCACTACAACCCGATGCTGACCAGCGTTGGGGAAACTGGTCACATCGCACACAACACCTACGTACAGTTGGGCGCCGAGGGAGGGATTCCCACGCTGGCGCTCTATTTGGCGATTCTGGGGGTGACCCTGGCTACTTGCCGGGCCTCCCAGAAGTTGCCGGGCGTGCCCGAAGATATTTCGGCGCTCGCACTGTCATTTCAGATCGGATTGATCGGCGCTATGGTGGCGGGAATTTTTATCAGCGCGCAATACGTAAAGGAAACCTGGATATTTATCTCGCTCGCGCCCAATTTGTACGCACTTTCCGTTCAGGCGGCGGCAATGAGCAGGAAGACCGTATCCGCTCAGCCCAAGCCTGCGAAGCAAATGGCCCTGAGGCCACGCCTGCGTACCGGATGAGGATCCTGCTCGTTTCAGAGATGATCCCTTGTCTGCCGAGCCATGACGGGTTCCGCCTGATATCCGCAAACCTGATTCGCAACCTCTTCGATCGTCACGAAATTCACCTGATTGCGCTATCGCGCGGGGATGAGAGCGAAGAGCAATCGGAGTGGCCGCGCGCTTACTGCCAATCCGTCTCGATTTTTCGTTCCGAACATGGAATTCGAGCCAAAGTGCGCGCGATAACCGGCGACGTCGATCCAGCGCTGACGCGCTTCATCAGCGATGCGGTCGCAAGAGTGCGTCCGGACGTGCTCCATCTCGAAGGCGGAGGATTGGCTGCGCTGCTTCGCTCGACGACGCGAGGGTTGCCGGGAATTCTCTGCGTGCATGACTCGAAGGCGCTGAGGTGCCGGGAATTCGCCGGCTATGCCGCCCGGGCGCGAGAGCGGTTTCGTCTCAAGCTTCTCTCGCTTCTCGCGCGGCGTCAGGAGCTACGATGGTTTGGATACGCGGACCGCGTCGCGGTCACGTCCCCCTCCGACGCACAGGCGCTGTCGGTCGGATTAAGCGCGGAACGAATCGCCGTGATACCCAACGGCGTTGACCTTGAGTATTTCGCGTACCGGCCGGCGCCAGAAGCGGGCCGAATCGTCTTCACCGGCAATATGAGCTGGCCGCCTAATGAAGATGCGGCCGAACATTTTGCTCGCGATCTCATGCCAGCGATCCGAAATCGGATTCCAGGCGCTTCTTTCTGGATCGTAGGCGCGCAACCATCCTTGCGAGTTCGAAATCTGTCGAGCGTTCCCGGAATTCACGTCACAGGGACGGTCGCCGATATTCGGCCGTGGATCTGGAGCGCGGCCGTTTACGCCAGTCCGCTGAGATTTGGGCTCGGCGTGAAAAACAAGATTCTCGAGGCGATGGCTTCCGGCGCGCCCATAGTTGCAACCTCGCGAAGCCTCTCCGGCACGCCATTGATCGACGGGCGGCACGCGATGATCGCGGATGACGACGCAAAATTCGGCGATTCGGTCGCCCGGCTATTGGCCGACCCCGCGCTGCGCGAATCGCTCTCGCGCGAAGCGCGGCGCAAAGCCGAAGCGGAGTACTCCTGGCGCTCGGTCGCGACGAAATATGAGGAGGTATATCGCGAAGCTTTGGCGCAGCGCGACCCGCCGCATCTGCTGGAGTCGCGAGGCCCGTTCAAAGGCCGCTAAACGCTTGCGTTGCGATGGCCGCCATTTGGTCTGGCGACCGGCGCTGGCGGCGTCCCGTCGCTCCTGAGCGTCGACGGGACGAAATCCTTCGCCAGAGTCTTCGCGCGCCGCCGACGGGGCTGCAAACCGAGCCGGATTATCTTCACTGCCGCGGCTTGCGGCAGAAGCGCGACGAGCGGAAACCAGAGCGTGTGAAAGAGCCTGCTTCGAAGGTTGTATCCGGAATTATGCCAAGAGACCCTTATTCCCGTAAGCATCAGGCGCATCGGCCGATCGTCCATTATCGGGTGATGGGTTGGGTCGACACGCAATGAGGCCAGTCGATACTTCAGATGCGCTGGCTCGCGCGCGGCCCAATTGCGTGGAATTGTGAACCCTGAGCGGCTGGCGAACTCAGCCAGCGCCCATTCGCGCTGCAGATCGATGATGATCTTGACGCGCAGCTTGCGTGAATCCATCTCCTCGCCGAGCATGCCGAGATTGGACTCGTGAATCCGGTAGCAACCGAGGGTTTTTCTGAGCGAAACGACTTCTCCCAAAAACGGCGCAATAATTAGAAGCGGGGCGTCGGCTGCCTGATGCCACTGTGGCTCGGGCAGCGGCAGGACTCGGTCGAGAACCGCTCGCGCGAAAGCGTTCCCGCTGGTGGGAACTCCGATGTAGCCGCCTGCATCGAGTATCGAATCCCTGATGTCGCCCTCTGGCATCTGCGCCGGGGAATATGGAACGACTCCTCCAAGCGCGCGCCCCTGCGCGTCGATATGGGCCAGAACGAATTGCGCCTTCGCCACTCCCGGATGCCACGCCCGCACGACCTCCTCGACGGCGTTCGGCAGCAAGAGATCATCCGCGTCGAGAAACATCACGATGCTGCCGTGACTCGCGCGAAATCCGGCGTTGAATGCGGATGCCTGCCCGCCGTTTGGCTTAAAGATTGCGGATACCCTGCCGCCATAGCTCGAAATCACCTCGCGGGAATTGTCGGTCGAACCGTCATCGACAGCTACTACTTCGACGGGCGCATAGGTCTGCTCAAGCGCACTATGAATTGCCGCGCGCAGGAAACGACCATAGTTGAAGTTATTGACGACAATGCTGACCAGCGGTTGCAAGTCGTTCTGCCTTTCGCCGGCGTTCATCGCATTTGCGGACGATTCGGCGGGGTTGGATCAAAGGCCGCGTGGCTGGATGCCTCGGTCGACCCGGGGACGTTCAGACGGCAGCGATGCATCGGCCTAGGCGAGACTCGCATGTGTATCGTACCAGCTCACATCCGGCCGCAAGACGTTGGTTATCTTGTTGCCGAGCGGAAGCCGGCGAATCCATCCCTTGTCACCGAAGAGTCGCTGCACGCGCACAATTTTGCGGTATCCCTCGACCACTCGGTCGCCACTAAGCCACTGGCCGGGAGCCTCTTCGCCGAACATTCCGCTTGAACCGTAGGGGAACCTGTACTCGACGAATCGTCCCTCGCGCGCCGGAGAGGGGCAGGACTGAAGCGGCACATGGCCCTGTCGGACGATCTTGAACTTGACGTAGCCCAATCCACTTAGGGCCGCTATTTCCTTGCGGATACCGGAGAGAGCATCTACTTCCGCTTCAATCGAAATATACTGGGGGCGGTCGTCGAACTCCGCGAGAGCCTTCAGACACAGCAGATCAGCTCCCTCGATGTCCACTTTCATGTAGTAGGGAATGCCGAATTGGCTGAGAATTTCGCCAAACTGCCTGCCTTCAACCGTGATTTCGCGCGATACAGCGCCCAGCCGCTCGTTACGCTTGGCGGCATCGCGTCGGATGCTTCCCCAGACGTCGTTGTCACTCTCAAAGAAGCTGATCGGGCCGGAAGTTTCCGCGACGGCAACGTTCAACAGCACTAGGCGTCCGGATTCTATGTCGTGAGTAAACTTCTGGCGACCCGCATGATAAAGCGCGGGGTGTGCCTCGATGGCTACGACCTTGAACCCCTTTGTCAAATAAAATTCGGTGTCTTCCCCGCGGTGGAAGCCCACATCGTAGATCAGATCCCTCTGCATGGCGCCTCTTTCAGCTCGCTCTCGCTACCCCGACAAGATCAGACTGACCCTGCATGGCTCAGGCCGCGTCCCAAACCGATGCGCTTCCAACTTCTGCCGGGCTCTGCTGCTTCCGCTTGCGCCTGCAGTTCCATGAGAGAGCGGCTTAACGCGAACGTCCTCCGCAGTATCGGACGGCACCACTCGTAGCGACGAGCGAAAGTCTCGGGTTCGATAGGAACGGGATCGGCTTCATCAAGTTGCTATCCAGCCTGCGATCGAACGTCCGCGCGACCATCGTCAAATTTGCGCTGCGCGCCGGACTTCCAGTGGGAAAGGTCTCTCCCGGTGATTTGTTCAAGCTCCTCGATTTCCGGAAGCATTATCGCGCGCATTTCGTCAGCCGATTCCTGGCTCAGCGGCGGGAAGTCGGCGACGAATGGTCGCCGCGTGATCTGCCACAGCGCGGTGCGCTGGCCGAGTTCAATCAATGGTCGTGCGCCATGGCGAGATGCCCAATAGATCGCCTCGACCATGCGCCGGGCAACCCTAGAGCGAGCGGCGCGAGGAGCCGAATTGACTTTCGCGCTCCCGACCCTGGAGCGATCAAGCGCGATGCGGCGCGCTCCAACAAAATCGCAGACCGCGTCCAAATAACCCTGCGGATTTGAACTTAGATCTTCATAGAACAGCACCATCACGCACGGCTTTCCAAATATCGCTTGCCATCGCCTGAGGTGAGTCGCGTAGCTGCACAGATCCGCGCCGCCGCTCATCTCGAGGCGCCAATATGCGTCGAAAGTATCATTCATCGCCAGATCGCGCTTGGAGCGGAATCCCCGCCGATGCCGATAAAACGAATACAGTCTGGCGGCCGGCTCGCGAAAGGTGACAATTATTTTGCAGTCCGGGATGTGCCGTTTGATTCTTTCCCGCGCGACCGCATTGGAGAAATAGCTGGGGCAAATCTCTCCCGCAGGCACATTAGCAGGATAGTCACCGAACAGGCTGCAATACCACTCGATTCCGCGATCGTAGCGAACATCGAAAAAGCGCGTTTCCTTTTCACTCGGCAAGCCGATGTGACCCATCAACGCTTCGTGCAACCAGGTCGTACCGGTTCGAGGGGGCCCCACATGAATGAAACTGGGCAGTCGTAATTCTTTTCCGTTACTCATTTCTCCTGACGCCGTATACCCAGATGCGAAACGCATCGCCGCGGCAGGACACTCTTCTCACGTCAACGATCACGCGACGCAGTCAAATGACCTTCGTGTAAGCGATCGCTCCCGCATGGGCGAGCCACGCATATGTCAAGTTTCTATCACCGACAACCCAACAAACGTAGCGCATCGGTGATTGGAAGTGAAGGAATGACGGATTCTCAACAGGGTGCATTCACGCCCGCGAGAATCCATCAATTTAACTTGTAAACGTGAGCCTGAAATGGAGCGTAAATATCTTTGAATTGAGAGCCGCCTTGGTCCACCGCAATTGAGCGATTTTCGCCGTACACTGATACCGCGCGAGCGGGCCGCCGTAGCGTGAAGCGGGCTTCAACGCTGTCGCCGCTGTGATTGTACGAAATAAGGTAACGGCTTCCGTCGTGGAGGCCCTTCTCCTTGGTAATCACGATGCCGGAAGCCGAATTTGCAGAGAGCACCGGGCTGTCCGGCGCGAGCAGGACCGGCTCAAGCGCGCTGATTCCACGCGTTACGTTGACCAATTCGTCGTAGCGCTGCTGGCGAACCACTGGGCCCTCGTTGCCCCAGGAGAGCCCGCGCACTCCGTATGACCAATAGAAGACTCCGCGCGCTCCTTCGGTTATCGCCATCCAGCTCATGTCATGGAGCTCCTGCTCGGTGGGGAAGTGCGCTTGCGCATACGTCCGGAAAAACTGGATCACCGTCCACACCGGCCGTGCGCCATGCACCGCACCGATCACCTTCCTGGTCATATCGCCGACATAGCTTTCAGGAGCGCGGGTACCGATAGGGTATGGGTCAAGACCGAGCACGTCGACGGTGTCGCGCCAGAATTGAAATTCGTTGGGGTAGTTTTCCACCGCAAAAGCTATGCTGGCCGGGTCGTACTGCTTGATCACGCCATATTGATGGAATGTCTGCGGTTGCAGCTCGCTTGCGCATTCGTCACATGTGTAATAGCCGATCACGCGCGAATCGCCGGCCAATGCTTTACTATATTGAGCAATCACCTGGTCCGGGCCAACCTTTCCCGCATGCACCCATTTTGGATAATGCGCGCTATTCTTCAAAGGGAAAAGCGCGCCTACGGTCGCCAGGTAAAAAATGCCGAACGGCTCCATCGCCTCGGTGTAAGGGTAGATCACATCCGGCCAGCCGTTGCCGAGAAAATAATTTATCATCAGATTGATCGGCGCCTTGGCTATCCCCTTTAATCTCGGACTGTAGTTATCTGGCCGAAGCCCAGAGCCGGTCGTATCGTACAGGCCAATCACAAATCGCGGGCGGCCGCCCATGTGAATGATATTGTCCGAATCGATCCACGCCTTCATCGAGGCGCGCGTTTCGGTGCTGACCTTTACGATCGTGTAGGACGATTGCGTAAAGATTCGCTTGTCGCCGGGCCCTTCCAGATATCCCTGTAGCCGATATTGTCCAAGCGGAAGACTGCCCATGTCGATGTTCGCGACCATCGAGCCATCCACCGGTGGCGACAGCCGATGGGTCGAAAGCACCTTTCCGCCCGGATCCATAACTTCGAGCACGACGTGAAGCTGCGCCATGGTTGTGTCCGCAGGCGGATTAACATCGATGGAGACCCGCGCGACCTGGCTCTGGTCGCTGAACATCATTCCGCGATAGTTCGGGTACAGCAGAAACGTTTCCACCGGCGCAGGAAGCTCGCGCCGCACCGAAAATTTTCTAAACCATGACGTTCCAGCGACGGGTCCCACGTTTCCCGCAACGAAGGAACCGATGCTTCCATCGGCGACCGCAGCGTGCGCTTTCACCGCGGTAGTCCAAGCGGTCGTTCCTGCAACCGGCCAAGTGAACGCCCATTTATTGGCAGGAGTTGCCAACAGACTGATTCGGGCACCCGCGCGCCCCTGTGGCACGGTGATGGTGGTTTGAGTTTTTATTTCAGTCGAAATCGTGTACAGACCGGGCGGACATTTCAAAGCATTCCTGGCCGTTGCAACCGGCGGGTTGCACGGTACGTGCAGCCGCAGACTGGCGGAATCGCCGCTCCCTTCGAGGCTGAAGCAGGAAGGGTTGAGCGTCCAGCCTTGGAGTCCAGACCGCAGATCTCCGTTGACTAGAAGATTCGGTCCCAAACTGAACCCGGATTCCGGCTCATCGAGCCCTCCGGTAACGATGCCATCACAATGCCCGGCGCCAATCAGCGTGATCATCGAACTGCAGACGACGACCATTATGACAGCCATTCGACTAGTTACTCTCAGCATGACTTGATACTACCGATATAAGCCTTAGATTTCAATTATAGATCAGGATGCGGCGGTGGTTGCGATGAGGCAGAATCGCGCCTCGGCGAGCGGCGAGTCTCATGGATAGCACCTCGGCATAAGCCAGCGGGCGCTCCGGGAGCGAGCTAACATTCGCGGACTAAGCTTGTAGTGGCTATCGACGGACGGCCTTCGGACGAGGATCAATTCTCCCCGCTTCCATCACAATCCCACCTATCCTGCTCGCGGCTCCGGCCGAGCCATCCGATCGATCCGACCGCCGCCAAATAAGGTACGGCAACAACGCGAAAGCGGCCGGAACGGCGCGCAGCGGGTCACTGCCGCCACCGCGAGCGGGCCACAACCGCCAGACCGGCGCCGAGTTGACGCTGGAGCGGCTATCGGGTTAAAGATCTCGCGTTTGCAAAGTCAAAATGGAAATTCCGGGTAAAATGGGTCGGCTCGCTGAAAACAATAACGTGGATCATCCGCCATCCCCGCCGCCACATCACCCACAGAGCCTCGCGCAGTTTGCCGTTATGATCGGGCGGAGGGGCATGACTGATGTAACGTCGATTTACAGCGATACAGGCGCTGCCCATAGGCGCTTGATCGCTCTGGCGATGTTCGTGGTCTGGCTTGGTGTTGTCTCTTTTCTTGCATGGACGCATCTGGTTTGGCGCGATGAAGTGAAGGCGCTATCGATAGCCCTGCAGGGAGACTCTGTATTCGCCATGGTTAAGGAGCTTCGCTGGGAGGGTCATCATGCTCTTTGGTACCTGCTTCTTCGCTCCGCGCATACGTTGGTCCCACGCCCTGAGGTTCTGCAGCTTGTTTCCATCGTTGTTGCAGCCCTTGCAGTGCTGATTCTCGTGCTACGCGCCCCCTTCAGCCTGCCGCTTCTGGCTCTGATTCTGACTGCGCGCTTTTCAATGTACGAGTATTCCGTGATGGCCCGCAACTACGGAATTAGCATGCTGCTTCTCTTCCTGTTCGCCGCCTTCTACGAGCGCCATCGCGATAGAGATTGTTTGCTGGGAGTGCTGTTGTTTTTGCTGGCTAACTGTAACGTGCATTCTGTACTGCTCGTCGGCGGGCTCCTGCTCTTTTGGTTTGTGGACATACTCTGCGGCGAAGCCGCCAACAAACTGCGGAATATCCGTATGTTTCTCTACAACGCGGCCCTGGCGGCCATTGGCGTCGTGACCTGCTTCATAACGGTCTTCCCGACGTTGGCTGATTCGATCAGGATTGACCCCAACAGTGTCACATTCAAGACACTGATTAAGGGAATGTTTCTGCCTTCGCTGCAGTTTTACTCCTGGGGTCTTCCGGGCCCTGACAGGTTGGCAAGGCTAATGCCGCTGCTCGGCAAGCCGTTGACGATAGTCAAGTCTCTGATCTTATTCGGCAGCACGCTGGGCTTGATTCGACGGACAGGCGCCTTCCTCGCCGCTTTGACAACTCTGGTTGGATTCTCCCTCTTCTTCGTAGTCCTCATCCTGGATCGTATCGTCATCAAGCCCTGTGGCTTGTTTTTTTAATCTGTATGTACTGGCTTGCAGTGCCCGGAAATGCGCAGAAGGAGCCTGTTTCGCCTGTCCGACTGAAGCCGTTCGTCGGTCGGCTGTCAACCGCGGGCACGGCGCTGTTTGTGTTGGTTCTGCTTCTGCAGTTGCGGTACAGCGCCCAAAAGGTCTTCGGAACTGTGATCGCTCCAGTCGCGGCGCTGGACAACCGCAACAATAATGTGAGATCGATTCTCGCAGGACACCCAGACCTCAAGCAAGCGGTTATCATCGCAGATCCCGATTTTCTTTTGGAGACGCTGCCCTACTATGTCTCAAACCCAACCTACCTCATGCGAGAGCAACGGTATGGCAATGTAGTCCATTTCACACGCAAGGCTCAACTGGAGCTCAGCCTCGGCGATGTCCTGACCAATGGGCGGCGGCTCCAACAGGCGACGGGCAGGCCAGTCGTGATCCTGCTGTCACATGAGATTGATCCTTCACTACCTGCGCAGGTATATAAGGAGGGGATTAACTGGACCTTTACTATTATGCCCGAGCATGCACGTGCCTTTCAATTGTCAACACGTCTTCTCAAACACCGCGCGCCGGCGGAAACTTTTGAAGAATACTACGCATATGCTATGGACAAATGAGGTGGATGTTCTCGCGACGGCTATTGCAATTCTCGCTTTCGTTCGACCGTGCAGCCAACAAACTTGCTTGTTACATGCGCGCGCGCGTCTTCGTCGCTCCATGCGAGCCTTTCGCCACTTCCCCGCCCTATCGTGCGGCATGCGCGCCGGATGCTCTCCCCTTTCTTGAAAGGTTCCAGCACGCGAGCCGCAAGGTTCGCGACGATTTCGCACTTGCAGACGCCAAGTTCATCCACGCCCAAATGCAGGAGCATTATTGGGAGGAAGACGTTGGCTTTGAGGTGAAGGTCAACAAGGGCTTCACGGAACTGAAGCCGAGCAATTACACTGCTGAAGCGGGCGAGCCCCCGATAGACTTCAGAGTGTCACCCGCAGACAAGAGCAACATGGCCAAGTACCTGTTCGGCGGATTCCAGCGATGCCTGTAGCCCGTGCAGAAGTTTCAGTCCGAACCTGAACGGAAGCTCGCGCGCATCTTGGACCGCGAGGCACTCAAGTGGTTCAGACCGGTAAGAGGACAGTTTCAGATTTGCTATAGAAAAGGATCAGAACACTTGGAATACCAGCCAGACTCCGTCGCCGAGACAGCCGACACGAAATACATGCTGGAGCCCAAGGCTCGCAACGAAATTACTGATCCAGAATCATTAACCCGGAATTTCCGTTTTGACGTCTGGGATCAGAATCCGTGTAGCCCAACCCCGCCCTGTAGCGCAAGCGACCGAGGCTCTTCCTTGGTCTTAGCTGAAGCTGGTCCACGAAAGCGGCCAGTCCCATCGTTTCGGCCGCGCCAGTTACCAGGATTTTCATTCAGGAGTCCCGTGCCTTAAACCGGATGGCGGCCGACCGAGTAGTAGTGGAAATCGAGCGTAAATGGCGTCGTTCGCCGCCCATGTGCGGTGATGCGTAATGAGTTGCGCTGGTTCCATCAGCTCTTGCATAATTTAGATACAAGATCGAGCGCGTGCTCAAACGCGAGCCGCGGGCTCTGGGAAACCAACCTATGGACACCGAACGAAGTGGCGCATCTGATCGGCTGCGCTGAAACAGATTTGAGCGGGCGTGAAGCATCGTCATGCTTGCAAAACCGAAATTCGGAAGCTATACAGCTACCTGAATCTCGCGAGGGCGGGTAAAACTGTCCGTCGAAGTGCCAAATGCCAAATGGTTGATCATGCGATGCACGCTTCGGCGCCAGAGGGCGACAGCGTCGGCCCTTCTGGACCTGGGGAACGCCTGCGCACGAGGCTTGCCCGGGCTCTCCTGTCAGCTTCGGTTGTGATGATCGCAAGCGTTCTGACGTTGCTGTTCGGCGAAATTTTTGTCCGTGTTTTTGTACCAACGCAGAGATTAGTGCCGCTGAACGAGGTAATTCTCGGAGTTCCTGCGCTAAGACCTGACATTCGCGAGGTTCACGTCGTACCTCACGCGTTTAGTGTGAGTTACACGACGAATGCGCAACGCTTCCGGTCGGCGAAGCTCTTCGCGCCCTTCCCGGACTCTCGCACCATAAGGGTGGCGGTATTAGGAGACAGCTTTACCTTTGGCTGGGGCGCCAATGATGATCAGACGTACCCAAGCCAGCTTGAGCGATTGCTGAATAGCAAATACGGGCCCGCAGAAGTGCTCAATGCCGGAATTCCCGGCATAGGCACAGGGGACGAGGCACTGTGGTATGATTTATGGGTTCGCCGTTTCCATCCTAATCTGGTTATTCTCACCGTCGTTCCGAACGACACCGACGACGACCTTGCTCGTCCCTTGTTTACCATTGACGCGTCGGGAGGCGTAAATCCGAAGTCCGCCGTACAACGCGAGCGATTTCAGTCTCGGACCCTGACCGCGCGCCAGTTCATTACCGAGTTACCCGGGTACGACTGGCTTGCGAAGCACTCCGAACTACTCAATCTGTTTCGCGGCACGATGTCTGGCCTGATTCGACGCCGCCATTTGAGAGATACTCGCGCCAGTGCTGGTCCTGCCGCCTTTGAAACCGTTGGTCTTCGTTTACTCGGTGGAGAAGTGCGGTGGCTTGATCAACAGGTTCGTTCGTCAGGTGCTCAATTGCTGGTCGTATTCGTCCCATTCAGGGAGAGCGTATATGGACAAGCATCGAAAACGAATTCCGTTGTAGGCGAATCCCTCGCGATGGTCGACACGCTTTCGCGCGTCTGCGCACAATCCAACATCCCGTTTCGCGATCTGACGTCCGAAATGAGAAGTGCTGGCGCCGGACAGCCGGCTCTTTTCTATACAAAATATGATATGCATCCGACCCCAGTGGGATATCAGGTTATCGCCGACCTGGTTTCGTCGCTGGTTCTCGATGAATTGCACTCTCGCGCGCAAAGCCCAGGGCTTGCTAAGGTACGGTAAACAATTGGGTTCAGATATCACCACGACTCCGATGACGGCCCAACCTCCCCCTGAGCGGAAGAGCGCACTCGCTCGCGCCGGCAAACGCATTGTCGCCGGCGCCAAGCGTTTGAATAAGCGTGTGGGGGAAGCCGAGGCACGATTAATCTTGAGAGTATTTTATTACACCGTCTTTGGCGTCGTGTCTTTGGCGCTTCGAAATGGGCGGCGAAAATCAATCGAGGGCGAGGACCGCGCCGAAGTAACGTGGTCTCCTCGCGTGTCCCATGGCACCGATCCCACCAAACAGTATTAGCCCGGATTTCCGTTTTATGTGTGAACTACTGATTTGCTAAGGCGCCGAGATTCTAAAACTATGAGCGCACAAGCACCCGAGGCTGCCGCCATCGCATCGTCGCCGGTATTGTCTGCAAAAAATCTCGCGCTTGTCTGCTGCCCGGTTTGCGGCTGCGACCTCGAGAATGCGGCGCAAACGCTTCGATGCCTGCACTGCGGGCGCAACTTCGAATACGACAACGGGATTGCGCTGCTATTTTGGCCCGCCGGCGATCAAGCCTCAAGCGGAGACGTAACCGGCGTCGTGAAGGCATTTTATGAGCAGAATCCCTTCCCCAATTACGACGACGTCGAATCAAGCTTCACGCTGCGCGAAAAAGCCCGCAAAGGCATCTTCGCCCAATTGCTCGACGACAACCTCCCCTTGACGGCAAAGGTGCTGGAGGTTGGCTGCGGTACCGGCCAACTCAGCAACTTCCTTGGCGAGTGCACCACACGGACAGTAATCGGCGCCGACCTTTGCCTCAATTCGCTGCGGCTTGCGCAGGAATTCAAGCTGCGCAACGCGCTCGAGAATGTGACCTTCTACCAGATAAATCTGTTTCGCCCGCCGTTCAAGGCTGAAAGCTTCGATGTCGTCCTCAGCAACGGCGTGCTGCATCATACCAGCGACCCATACGGCGGGTTCAAATCGATCGTGCGCCTTATCAAAAAGGGCGGCATCATCTTGGTCGGCCTGTACAACACCTATGGGAGATTGCCCACCGATTTCCGGCGCACGATGATCCGGGTATTCGGCGACTAGGCTGCGGTTCTCGATCCACGCCTGCGAAAGGTATCGCTTAACGAGGGCAGGCGGCGGGCCTGGCTGTACGATCAATACAAGCACCCGCATGAATCCAAGCACACCTTTGGCGAAGTGCTGGAATGGTTCGAGCAGTGCGGGATCGAATTCATCGCCAGCATCCCGACATGCACGGGAAGCCCGCTGCTTCGAACCGAGCGGCTGTTCGATCAGCCCGAGCCGCATCCGACGCGCATGGCCCGCTTTCTGACCCAGGCAGGGATGCTACTAAAGGGCGGCGCGGAAGGTGGCCTCTTCATCATGATCGGACGCAAGCGTGCTCAGTGATCGATTGAACCCCGGGCAGAAGTCCGTTAAACTAATTATTCTTCGGAACGTAGTTTGAGAATCAGTTATGTTAGTTGAGATGGTAGACAAGGGCCTATCGTAAGGTCCGTTCCTGGACCCGGAGCTCTTCAAGGTGTGTTCTTAAGCGGATCGTAGCGATAATCACCAATCGGAATTTCAAATTAGTTTATGTACACACTTGGAGTCTCCTGCTTCTTTCATGACGCGGCCGCTGCGCTGCTGAACGACGGCGAACTCGTTGCAGCCGCAGAGGAAGAGAGATTCACGCGCAAGAAGCACGACTATAATTTTCCGGAAAAAGCTATCGACTTCTGTCTCCGTCGAGCACGAATCGACGGTAAAGAGCTCGATTCGGTCGTTTTTTTTGAAAAGCCCTTCCTGAAGTTGGAACGAATTCTAACGACTGCCGCAGCCACTTATCCGTCGTCGTGTGTGGTGTTCCAGAAGGCGATGATTACCTGGTTGAAGGACAAGTTGTGGATAAAAGGCAAGCTTGCCAATTATCTTAAACTCGATCCAAAAAAAGTAATCTTCTGCGAGCATCACCTCTCCCATGCCGCTAGCTCTTTCTTCTGCTCGCCATTCACCGATGCCGCCATACTCACCGTCGACGGAGTCGGCGAATGGGCTACCGCGACCTTTGGGGAAGGTCGCGGAACAGATCTCAAGCTCCTCGGCGAAATACGTTTTCCGCATTCCTTGGGGCTTCTCTATAGTGCATTCACCGCCTTGTTGGGCTTCGAAGTAAACGAAGGCGAGTACAAGGTGATGGGTATGGCTCCCTTCGGGCGTCCGGAGTATCGAGACAAAGTTTCAAAACTTATTCGAGTCGGCGGGGACGGCAGTTTCCAGCTTGACATGAAATATTTCTGCTTTGATAGATCGTCCACCGACACCTACAATGAAAAATTTGTAGAGCTTTTCGGACCGCTGCGAGCGCCGGAATCACCGTTCTTCACGGAGAGTTACGGCTACCCTTCGTATTTCGGGGCCAAGCCAACTGACTTCAAAAGGCAGGCAGAAACCAATCAGCACTATGCTAATATAGCCGCAAGCGTCCAGTCAGTTACAGAGGACGTACTTCTTCACATGGCGCGTCATTTGCAACAACGAACGGGACTCAAACGCCTGTGCCTAGCCGGTGGGGTTGCTCTAAACAGTGTTGCGAACTCGCGAATATTCAGGGAAGCCGGCTTTGATGAGATTTTTGTGCAACCAGCAGCCGGAGATGCAGGCGGTGCGCTCGGCGCTGCACTATGGGCTTATCATGTAGTCGATGGACGGCCGCGAAAATTTGAAATGACGCGCGCATATTGGGGTGAGGAGCACTCGAACGGTTCGGTCGTTGATTATCTCAATTCGCAATCCGTCAGACACGAAACCTTCGACAACGAAGATGCCCTGTGCGGTAGGGCTGTGGCAGCGCTCGAAGCCGGTTCAGTGGTGGGTTGGATGCAGGGACGATTCGAGTGGGGCCTCGAGCTCTCGGCAACCGTTCGATTCTGGCTGATCCGAGACGATCGGAAATGAAGGAAATAGTCAACACCAAGATAAAATTCCGCGAACCGTTTCGTCCTTTCGCCCCGTCTGTCCTCGTCGACAAGGCCTCCGATTTCTTCGAAGCGCGAGTCGCCGAGCAGTTGCCGGCTCGTTTCATGGCCATGGTAGCAAACGTCCACCCCGCGGCAAGGGAAAAAATCCCCGCTGTCACCCATGTCGATGGCACGGCGCGCCTTCAGACAGTCCTTCCCGAAACCAATCCGCTGTATGCCCGACTCCTGTCTGGATTTGAGCAAGCGACGGGAATACCAGTCCTACTCAACACCTCGTTCAACCTGCGCGGTGAGCCAATTGTAAATACGCCGGCCGAGGCCCTGAGCAGCTTCGCTCGCAGCGGGATGGACATGGTCGTCTTAGAGAATACGATAGTTAAAAAAGAGGATCTGTAATGAGTAAACTGGGGACCCGACTCGGAATCCTTCGCGAGTTGGCGGAATTTCTTCGGTCTAACAGAAAATTGTGGCTGACTCCCGTAGTCGTTCTGCTGGTTTTCATAGGCTTGCTCGTTGTGGCCGCTGAGACGTCCGCGGTTGCGCCATTCATCTACACTCTGTTTTAGTCCTTCTGAAATGAGCGGCACCGCTCTGCAAGACGTTGGCCGATTATCGCACTTCTTGAAAATCGAGCTGCCGAACTGGAGTTACCCCGGACCCCTTGGGCGCGGCGGTCTACTTCACTGTCATCTGATTAATCGAAAACTTTGGCCCGTGTATCGCGCGACGCCGGATGACGCCGACCTCGTGAAATCCGACTTGATAAACCGCCTTCATGGGGGTGGGATTGTTGCTGGCGACAATAGTGAACAGGCGGGGGCGCTCGCGCAGCTGCCAATCAGTCGCGAAATACAGCAACGCCCGGTAAAGTCCGCGGCCACGGAATTTTTCCACGGTGTATGACGTCGATAACTCCGCCTCCCCGGGTTCCAACACGATTATCGGGCGCTCGGCCGGATAGTCGTACGCCCAGACCACGCCTCCCAGTTCCCCGTTGAGCTCGAGCGTCGCGCAGTGTGATGCGCCGCTCATCTGGTCGCGCCAGAATTCATTGGACAGGGCGGTCCGCTTTTCGCGAGCGCGCTTGAGGCGATCCAAAGCGTCGGCATACATGGTGACGCCGTCGGGTACCGGAAGCGGCGCCAGCTGCTCTCCGCGATTGATTACGAAAATGTGAAAGTCGAGGAGCCTCAGCGAATCGAGAGCAATTCGCGGCAGATTCAGGATCCCCTCGTCTCGAATCAGTGCGAGAACTGCTGAAACGCGTGGCATGCAGAAATCGCTCGAACCGGCGAGTCGTTATTGAGTCACGCCGGACTTGCCCAGTCAGATTCCGCGGCAAAATGGTTTCCAAAAGAACAGCAATCTATCAAGCGGGCGAACACGAACGCAAATTGCCAATCGTTGGCGGGCAAAATCACGCTAATCAAGCACCCGCCGGAGGGGGTGATTTTTCAAATTTGCACAGTTTGACAACAAAGCCGTAACAGAGCTAAGACTGAATGGCTTGGGGCGAAAAGAACGAGCATTTGACGCTTTAGGGCAGATTTAGGGGACTGCTGCCCGAAGGCTCGGGATGCTGGAACGATACCGCTGGGGGGTGACATTGAATCCGCAAAATAGCAGGGAAGTGGCAGAGCGAATTGCCGATGCAATTTGTATTTTCGTCGGCTACTTTGTCGCGTCAGAAATCGTGCTCGCGCTGTACAGGGGACAGATTCAGGTATTCCCGCACGGCAGGCCTTCCGAAGCGCAATCGCAGTATTCGGCCCTTTTAATCCTCGCGATCCTGTCCTGGCTGACGCTGACCGCATACACGGAGACCTATCGACCCCACCGTACGGAACGCCTCAATTTCCTTGCTCGCAGGCTGATACAGACGTTGCTGATCTGGTCCCTCGTGACGATTGCGGCGATCTTTGCACTGAAATTTCAATATCTGAGCCGACAGTTCACTGCTTATTTCATTGCCGCGTCGGCGGTTCTCATCTGCTTCAGGCAGATGGGAACCACACTTTTGCTGCGGAGCCTGCGCCGCTCCGCACATAAGTGGCGGACTGCGGTCGTGATCGGCGACGACGAGGCATCCCGCGAGCACTTCGCGCGACTTCTGACCACCGCGCATCCCATGGGCTATCAGCGGGTAGACGCTAAGCCGGCGAAGCGGGCGGTTGATTGCAACGGCAATCGGGCGGAGTCTGGCTGCGACCTGAAGTGCGCTTCGCTCAAAGAGATTGATGATGTTTACCTCATCGGCATGAACGACGGGGCGGACGGGCCGGCGAGTACGGAGTGCATGCTCACCCTTCTCAAGCAAGGCAAGTCCGTCCACATCATACCCAGCCTGCTCGATACAAGGCTGTTCCGCCAGTCGCTCGGCGATATCGCGGGCATTCCTGTGCTTTCAGTAAGCAAGGGTGAGCTGACCCCCATTCAGGCAGCTGTGAAACGCGCCATCGATTTCGTCGTGTCGGGGCTGTTGTTAATCGCTCTGTCCCCGGTGATGGCCGCAATCGCGGTCGCAATCAAATTGACCTCGCCGGGCCCTGTGCTGTTTCGTCAGAAGCGCCTGGGTCTCAACGGAAAACCCTTTACTTTTTATAAATTCCGCACCATGCGCGCCGACGCGGAGCAGATCCTGAAGGACTCGCCGTCCTTGTACGCCAAATTCCTGAAAAACAATTTCAAGCTTCCCAAGGGCGAAGATCCACGCCTCGCTCCGCTCGGGAATTTCCTGCGTGCAGCCAGCCTCGATGAGCTGCCGCAACTATTCAACGTGTTGAGCGGTGAAATGAGCCTGGTCGGGCCGCGCCCGGTCGAGCCCCCTCAGGCGGTTCAATACGGCGATTCAGCGATGCTCTTCATGTCCGCCAAGCCAGGGATGACCGGCCATTGGCAAGTCAGCGGCCGCAGCGAGATCGCGGAGTACCAGAAGCGGGTCGAATTGGACCTCGAATACATCCGCGACCAATCGCTCGGCAAAGACCTCGAGATATTGCTGCGGACCGTTCCGGCAGTGTTGCGGCGCAAGGGCGCCCACTAGGGAGCCTCTGCACAGGCAGTTGAGTGCCATTTGCTTGCTAAGCGGCGCATCGACTCGCTGTCGTAGATCGCGTCCTCGGCCTGCGGCTCCGACAGGTCGAACCACTGCTGCAGGAAATAGATGCGTGCAGAGGTTCCCTAGCGGGCGAGGTCTACTTCCAGACTTTCGACACGGACGCCGGCTTGCTCGAAGCGAATCACCATCTGGCATCCGCTGGTCTTGAGCGTGAGCGCGTATGCGCCGGGGCTCCGCTGCGTTGAGGTTATCTGCTCGACCGTATCCCCCTTGAGCGTCGCGAGCGCCTTGTTGAGCTCGGCCAGCGACTGGGCCACTTCGCGGCCGCGCGGCGTTTTCATGAACAGTGCGTTGAGCGACAGCTCCGCGCCGGGACCGAACAGCCGTCTGACGCGGCCGCTGGTCAGCGCGACCTCGACGATCGCGCCGAGACGAAGCTGGAGATCCGCCGGCACTTCGAGCGACTCGATCGCCGACTTGAGCGAGAGATAGACCTCGCGCGCCTGCGGATCGCTCGTCGCGTCGAGGAACGCCTGAATTTGCGGAATAAGGATGTCGCGCTGGAGACTATCGAGCGTTATCGATTCGCCCGCTTTGGGCTGGTCGTCGCTCGCCATCGCCGTTTACGACTTGGTGTGTCCGCCGTCGTTTTGTCCGAGCAACGCCGCCAGCTCGTGCTCGAAGCCGCCGGTCTCGATCGCGCAGTGCATCCCGCATTCCTTCGGCGCGCCTGTTTCCCACCACCACCTGCCTGCGCGAGCGTCCTGGCCCTCGCCTACCGCGCGCGTGCACGGCGCGCATCCTATGGACTTGTAGCCCTTGGCGTAGAGCGCGTTGTAGGGCACGTCGTTGGCGCGGATGTAATCCCAGACCTCGTCTTCAGTCCAGTCAGCCAAAGGCGCGAGCTTCACGATACCGCCGTGGTCGTGATCGATTTCAACTTTGCGGATGTTAGAGCGCGTCGCCCACTGATCGCGGCGCAGTCCCGTCACCCACGCGCCGTAATTCATGAGCGCACGGCGCAGCGGCAGCACCTTGCGCACCTGTCAGCATAGCAGGCGCAGGTTGACGTCGTTGTAGAAAAGATTGTTGCCGTGCCGGGTAACCATCTGCTCCACGACTGCCGTATCAGGCATGAAGATTTCAACCTTGATTCCGTAGCGCTGGCGATACTTGTCGATTAGGTCGTAAGTCTCCTGCGGCGTCCGCCCCGTATCGATCGTAAACACGCGGATGTTCGGATCGATCTTGTGCGCCATGTCGATCAACACGCAGCCCTCGGCCTGGAAGCTGCAGCAAATCGCCAGCTCCTTGCCGAACCGATCGATGGCCCACGCCAGGACTTCCTGAGGCTCCTTGTCGTCGAGCTCGACGGCGGCTTCACCCGCCTCGAGTTCGTCCATAATCAGGCTCAGTTCGGGCTTTTCGATTTGCACTTGGGGTCCTGCGGCCATGACGGAGTCCTTGGGGCGATACCCGGTTCAGGCGGCGGCGACATTGGCGCCGGCTGCGTCTCCACTTGCGATCGAGATCAGGTCAGCGTCGGGGGTGCGCACGCAAAAATGCGTGAAGGTCTCGTTGGCGTTGCGCCGTTCGAGGTAAGTCCCGAACAGCCGCGACACGTAGTCTTCGACCATTGCGGACGGCACGCGGCGTATGATCGGCTTGCCGATCGCCGCGTCCTTGCCCAGCCCGCCGCGCAATATAATGTCGAAGGCCTCGAGCGGCGCGCCCGCGGGTCCGCGGCCGGTCGTGCCCTGCAACCCGATATCGCCGGTCCAGTGCTGCGCGCACGCATGAGGGCATCCGTCGAGATTCAGCTTGAGACCGCCGACCTGCTCGCCGAACTGATTCACCAGCCGCTCGATGATTGTCGCGAGCTTGGTCTTGGTCGGCGTGACGGCGTAGTTGCAATGCGGATCGCCGATGCATCCGATCGACGACGCGTAGAGGCCGTTCGCATCCAGCGGGAAACCGATCGCGCCAACTTGCGCGATCACGTCGTCGAGCTGCGCGGTCGGAATCCCGGTGACGATGAAATTCTGCCGGCGCGTGAGACGGATGTCGCCGCCGAACGAGGCCGTGACCGCCGCAACCTCGCGCATCTGCCGCCCGCTCATCAGGCCCAGGTAAACCGGAAAGCCGACGTAGTTGAGCCCGGGCTGTTTTTGCTCGCGGATGCCCATGTGATCGCTCTCGGTCTCAGGGATCGGCATCGCGGCGAGATTCTCGAGCGCGAAGCCGAGCCGCGCTTCGACCAGCCGGCGAAATTCCTCCGGCCCGTAATCGTCGATCATGAACTTGAGCCGCGCCTTGACGCGCGAGATTCGGTACTCGGTCGTCCCCTTCCACACGTCGATGATCGCGCGCATCACCGGCATCGCCTGCTCGCGCGTGATGAACACGCCCAGATGCCGCGACAGGCGCGGCGTGGACGACTGTCCGCCGCCGACGCGCACCGCAAAGCCCTCGCGCCCGTCCTTCACCATCCCGACCAGCGCGACGCAGTTGATCTCGGGAGCGTTGCACTGATGCTGGCATGCGGCGATCGATATCTTGTGCTTGCGCGGCAGGTCCGAGTACTCGCGATTGCCGTAAAAAAATCCCGCGGCGTCGGCAACGAGCGGCGTCACGTCGAAAATTTCGTCCCGATCCACGCCTGCGACCGGGCATCCCGTGATGTTGCGCACCACGTCGCCGCATCCGCCCATCGTCGTCAGCCCCACGCTCTTGAGCTTCTCCAGAATCTCGGGGAATTTGTCGAGCGTGATGTAATGAAGCTGGAAATTCTGGCGCGTGGTCAGTTCGCCCTGGTCGCGCCCGTAGGTCTCGGAGATTTCACCCAACATGCGCAACCCCTCGGCGCTGAGGATGCCACTGGGGATTTTCACCCGCATCATGAACGTGCCGATCTTCGGCTTGTCATGGTACATGCCGAACCACTGGAGCCGCACGATGTCTTCTTCGGGAAGCTTTTCATACGACGTCTGTGCCAGCCGGTCCCATTGATTTGCCAGCTCAGTGGGGAACAGCTCGTGCTTTAGGCGCTCGACTGAATTGCGCTTCAAGACCATTTCCCAAGTCGGCGGTTCTCTCTTCGGCACTGATCGAATCTCCTGCGGACATAAAAAGTAACTTAGATTACTGATTTAGTCAATTAAGTAGATGACTAAGCTGGTCGCCTATTCCACCGATTGACGCGTTATGCTAACAATATGACCGGGGAAGCTCCGGAAAAAATGAAGTTCGGCGTCGGCGTTGACTACTCTTTGAAAGCCCTTCTGCTGCTGGCAGAGCGTTATCCTACCACTTTGCCCGTTCGAGTCGAGGAAATAGCAGCGACCCAGGACATCCCCGAAAACTACCTGCGTCGGCTCTTGATCGAACTCAAGCGCGGCGGTCTGGTCGCCAGCCAGAAAGGGCCCAGCGGCGGATACATGCTGGCCAAGCCGCCGGCGCGAATCACGATGGCGGACGTGGTGGAAATAATCGAGGGTGACTACACCCCGGTTGAATGCCTCGAGGAAAGCTCGTCGTCATGCCCGCGCGATCAGGCATGCGCGATGCGCGACGTTTGGCGCGAGGTCCGCGATTCGGTCAACGGAATCCTGCGTGGAGTGACGCTGCAGGCGCTATCGGAAAAGCGCAAGCACGCAATCAGCTACAACATCTAGGACAGGCGCCGGCGCCTCATTGGCGCCTCCTTCGAGATCGCTTACACGTGCGCGAGGACGTCCTCGTGCAGCTTGCGCATCAGCTCTTCGTCCCGCGCGACGGCGCCGGTAAAGATAACCTGCGACGTGCTCCAGTCCTTCGCGCGCCGCTTCAGCTCGACAATGCATTCCTCCGGCGTTCCGATCAGCGTCATCGGCGAAGCCAGTATCCCTTCGGGGGTCTGACCGAACATCGGCGCCATCATCTCGGCGGTCTTGCGGGTGGCTTCGCGGGAGTCCGAAATAATCGCCGCGAAAATGTAGTTGCTGATCCGGACAGCGTCAGGTTTGCGGCCCAGCCGCCTGGCTTCCTCGCGGATGAAGCTCACCTTTTCGCGGAACGAGTCGTCGGTCGTGCGCTTCACAACTTCGAGCGAGATATATCCGGCCTTGCCCGCATCCGGAATGATGTTGACGTAGTCCGCGTATTTGGCCGCGAGGCGCAGCAGACCTTTGCCCCCGCCACCGACGATTATCGGCGGATGTGGCTGCTGTATGGGCTTGGGCCACAGGATCGCATCTTTGAAATGGTAGAACTCACCGTCGAAAGTCGTGCGCTCGTTCTTCCACAGCGACAGGATGCAGGTCATCGCTTCGTCGAGCATCCGCAGCCGCTCGGTGATGGGCGGGAACGCGATCCCGCTCATCTTGAATTCCGTCTCGGTCCATCCGGTGCCGAGACCGGCGACGAGCCGGCCGCCGCTCAGCCGGTCCAGCGTCATCAGGCTCTGCGCCGTGATTGCGGGATGACGAAACAAATTGCACAGCACGAGATGGCCGACGCGGATCTTCTTCGTGGCTTCGATGACGGCGGCGGCCATCGCGATATGGTCATACGCCGGCTCCTTCGGATCGTATTGCCGCTCCGGACCTTCCTCCACGAGATGATCGGGAAAAACGATCAGGTCGTAGCCGAGTGCCTCCGCGGCTTGCGCGTTGGCCCGATACTGGGCGGGCTCCATGTTGTGCAGCTGAATTCCAAACTCCATTTTGTACCTCGTAAAAAAGCCGGGATTTGAGTCGGCTAGGTTAGCAGAGCGGCCAGCCCTAAAGAAATCCAATTGCGCCGGACGTTTGCCGCATCAGCGCGCAAGTTGTTCTCTGCGGTTAGCTGCCGATGCCTACGAAATCATCAAATGTTGCATTAGGCATCATTGAATAGCCGGTCAAAAATGGTTATATTCATTCAAGGATGAAACGGGATGATGAGGCTGCGGTTTCGCCTTGCATGCGCCTGCCGATGAAGCACGTTGCCTGCGCGAGCTGCCTGACAAAGGGGATCTATGACTCCATGTAGCGCGCCAACTTCTTCGCCAAATGCATTCCAACC
>Ga0187864_10000509_pt1 | contig 42450 bp, 37 predicted proteins | sample June2016WEW_11_4_FD_132985 | JGI IMG/M metagenome (GOLD analysis project Ga0187864, IMG submission 132985) | Peatland microbial communities from SPRUCE experiment site at the Marcell Experimental Forest, Minnesota, USA - June2016WEW_11_40 | ecosystem: Environmental > Terrestrial > Soil >...
CTCCGCAGTATTCAACTCCATCCGCCTACCATTGGTCTTGCTCATGAAGGTGGGAATCTTTCTCCGCCCCTACAGTAATTGTTGATGGCGAAGATGTCTCACTATTGTTGACACAGAGGGGCGCTCTATTCGTGGCAGGTATGGCGGCAGCCGAACTGACGGCCGCAAAGATAGGGGTCCGAGTTGCCCGTGCAATTAGCGCAGCAGGGTGGCCCGCCGGTATTACCGCCGTGCTTTGCGCATATTTCTTCTTTGTGCCATATCGACTGCACGGGTGCCTTTTGCGCGCCTGTTATTTCGGACTATCGATCGGCACGTTGTTGTTCGTGCTGGCTGCCCTGTACGGAAGTGGCATGCTAGTGCATTGTCTTACTTGGCGTCCGATGCGCTGGCTGGGAAATTTCAGCTATTCCTACTACTTGATTCACGCTTTGGCGATTAAGGCAGTAGCGCAACTGATCGACGCGGTGTGCCACAGACAGCCGAACGGATTCGTATTCATTTGCGGTACAGCAATTTCTTTGATGGCTGCCCTAGTAGCTGGGGCCGTGTTGTTTGTTACTGTTGAAAGACCCTTCTCGATTGCCGACCGGAATGTCAAAAGCTGGCAGGCTTACTACCGACACGTATTGTTGCCTGCATTGTGGGTGGGGCATAAGCCTGCTTTTTCTACAGCTTTAGCTACTTCGCCGTGCAAAAGTAAACATCTTTGAGCAGTGATGTCGGGATGTAATTTGTTCCTACGTGCTGTAAAGTGCCTTAGCAGTTTGCGAAAGGATCATCCGCGACGCACAACGCACGTTTCCATGCTAACGGCCCAAGATATAAACATTTCAGAGTCACACCAGCGGCAAGTTCGACTCTGCATTCTCTGTTGTCGCCGCGGCGGGTATAACAAAGTTTACTAAACAGCGAAACCAAGGGCGCAGAGATCCGGGCAGAGAACGGTCGATCAATAAGAACCGCTGGCGGTCCTCCTGCGGAAGCACCGCGATCAGGCGGAGCAAGAGAACGAAGACCACAGCTCCCGTCAGTACCCCCAAAGCCGCTTTTACCGCAACCGGCATTGGCGGAAAAGTCGCAATCAGAACGAGAATTGACATTCCCAGGCTCGCGGCGGTCAACTTCAGCAATATTTTGGGTTGTAGTCCCAGTGGATGGCGGCGGATGGCGTACCACCAGATTCCCGCTGCCGCCATCGTTTGCGCTGTCCCATTTGCGATGGCAGCGCCAAATGCCGCGTGATGTGGAATCAGCACTATGTCCAGCAGGACGTTCAGTGCGCCGCATGCGCATCCCCACTTCAGCAGGAAGCCAAGTTCCTCCATCGAATACAACAAAGTCTGTGCGGGGCCAAGAATCCCCTTTGGGATGGCAAAGACTGCTACCAGGGCGAACACCGAGATTGCCGGGAAATATTGCGGTCCGTAGAGAACACGGACGATTGGGCCGCTTAAACAGGCGGCGCCTAGAAGCAGCGGCAGCGATACCATCAACATGTAGGTGGCCGCCAACCCGGTCATTCGGAACAATCGGTTTCGGTCGCGTCCGTACTGAGCCATCTGGGTGGCGCCCAAAGAGTTGGCAAAGGCCTGCGGCAGCAGAAGCAGGCGTTCCGCTAGGCTGAAGGAAATCGAGAAAAAAGCAATCTGCTTGATGTCGCTCTGCAACATCTTCAAAAAGATGATGTCCGAACGGTCCCATACTAGGATCTGCAGCAGCATCAATCCGGTGCTACGGCCCGAGAACGTGAACATGCGTCTGCGAATGTCGGGCGATAGCGTTACCGAGGGCAAAGTGCGCGCCCAGCGCTGCAAAGGGATCAGTTTGGCGGCCAACTCCCCGGAGCGATAGAGGAAAACACCTACCGCAATGCCCATCAGGTCCCAACCCATGACTAGACTCAATACCACTGCAGCCACGTTAATCGCCATTCCAATAAGTGATCCCCGCGTATTCGCCGCCAGGTTCTCCGCGGCGGCATTCGCCTGCGACGGGATGAACGTGATCATCTGCGGTATGATCGAAAGCACCAGGAAGGCGGAAACCCACCGATAGTTTGGGTCGCCAATGGTAAACACCAGGGCTTCACCGACTGAGGCAAGAGCGACTGCAATCGCACTTTGAATCGCCAGGGAACGGCTGAACACGCTTCGCGCCAAGGCCGGTTTCCCGGCTCCAAGGAATTCCGCCATGTACTTGAAAGTCATCATGGGAATTCCCAAGGAACCGACCATGCCGGTGGTCGAGCCCAACCAATAGACGTAATTGAAATAACCCAACCGTTGCGGTCCGATCACGCGGGCCACAGCTACCGTCGTCGCCAGGGTCGCAACAATGGAGACGAAGACTTCGATCCCGCTCCAAGCGAAGTTCTTCGCTACGGTTCGAGTGTTACTGGGCGTCTCTGACTCTCGCATTGCTGTCAAAACGGCAGGCCTGCCGACCAAAGATGTAGTACGTACCTAAATCGTTAACTCGGGACAACACTTTCCAGTTTAGAGTAGCATGTCTGCAGCGCCGTCTTGCCGGGAACAGACGATGAGCAGTTACTTTTGTCACCTGTTTAGTTTTACTTAGCTGCGCTTGTCGATGGATAACATGACCAACGTTCTTCTGGTGAGTTATTTGTTCCCGCCCAGCGGTGGGGTCGGAATCCCGCGGGCCATTAGTTATACCCGCTATCTGCCGCGCCACGGTTGCCGTGTCTTTGTGGTTACGGCACGCAACGCGGCTACCCCTCTCTACGATCCCGAACTCCTCAGCCTCGTGCCCCCTGAAACCAGGGTTTCCCGCGTCTTCAATCCCGAACTCTCTTATTCATTCCGCGACCGTATCTGGAGAATGCTTGAGCCTCCGCACCGACAAAAAGGTCGCAAAACAGCGACGGGACAAGGTAGCACATCTCCCTTTCGGACCGTCCGTTCGGCCGCCAAGTCGTTTGTTCGTTCTGTAATTGAACGAATGACTTTCCCGGATGTTCAAAACGCCTGGATCCCGTTCGCCACGCGCGAGGCTTGTAAGATCATTGAATACAATAACATCGACGCAGTGATTCTGAATATTCCTCCCTATTCGACATTTAAGGTCGTTGTAGCACTGCGCCGTCGGTATCCAGACCTCAAGTTGCTTATCGACTTACGTGACGACTGGCTGGGCTATTACCTCGTTCAATTCGATACGCCCAGCGATTACAAATTCCGCCGGGCCCAAGCACTCGAACGGGCCGCAATGGAAAGCGCGTCTTTTGTCTCAACCGTAACTCCGGCCCTGGTGGACAACCTCCGCAGCCGATATCCGGATCTACCGCGGGAAAGGTTCTTCTACGCCCCCAATGGCTATGAGCCTGATTCGTTTCGCGACTTCGACCGTTGCCCCCGCAATCGTGGCAAGATGGTAATCACTTATTTTGGCACGGTTTACATGACCCAGGTGTACTCCCCACAGAATTACCTGGATGCCATCGACGAACTGCCCGAAAAGATCCGCTCCGAGATCGAGAGTTGCTTCATTGGCCGGGTCACAGCAGAATCCCAGCCCTGCCTTTCGGGTCGCAAAAGTGCCATCCGGCGACTTGGATTTCTCCCCAAATTTGAAGGCATCCGCAGGCTCGAAGAGACTGACTACCTGCTGTTGATTGTCAATGATCCGACCGCCCATGCTGGTAAGTTGTTCGATTACTTGGCTTCCGGCAAGCCGATTCTCGCCCTGTCGCCACCCAATGGAGAAATTGCTCATATCCTGGAGAAGACACGCACGGGCTGGTGTGCCGACCCAACCGACAAAGCGGCGATCAAATCAATGCTGCTCACTGCATATGAACGGTTCAAGAAGGGCGGGCCTGTCATTGATCCTGACCGGGAAGCAATTCAAGAATACTCCTGGCCGGAAATCGTTCGCAAAGTCGTGAACACAACCGGGATCGCTCCACTCTACAAACACGGGATCTGACCTGAAAAATTACTCCGCCTTGCGGTGGCATCGGCAGACAATCGACTCTATAGCCTTAGTTACTGTCGTCTTGCTCTATAATAGCGACAATTGAAAGGCGCTACTGAGAGGGCGTTCGGGATCACCATGACTGCGATCCAGCCGGGAGGCGGTTGTCATACTGAGTCTACTGTCACGCACAATACCCCTCGTGTAACTGTCCTGATGCTGACCTTTAACCGGCCACAATTTATTGGCCGAGCCATCCGGAGCATAACGAATCAGAACTTTCAGGATTGGGAACTCATTGTTGTGCAGGACGGTGACAACCAGCAGACGATCAAAGTCATGCAGGAATGGGTGAGTGGTGAGTCCCGTGTCCGCTATTTCCATAGAAGCCAACCGGGGAATATCGCCAACGCCTGCAATTATGGCATTGCACGGGCGCGGGGAGAATATATCGCCATCTTAGATGATGACGATTACTGGCCGACTCCCGATAAACTAAGAAAGCAGGTGGAATTTCTGGACAGCCACCCCGAATACGTAGCCTGTGGTGGAGGGGTGACGGTTGTCGACGAGCACGATACTCCGGCCTTGACTTACCTGAAGCCCCAAGCCGACGCTGACATCAAACGCAGGGCACTCTATGCCAATCCCATGACCCATTCGACTACTCTGTACCGCAAGTCAGCCGCGGAATTGGTCGGATTTTATGAGGAATCGCTGGCTGGCTTCCAGGATTGGGATCTGTGGCTCAAGTTGGGCCGGTTGGGAAAGCTTTACAACTTTCCGGAAGTCTTCATGCACTACACCATCTGGAGCGGCGGCGGATCGTTCATGCAATCGCGTGCCAACACCCGTTCGGCCGTGCAGATCGTCCGTCGTCATATGGGCGAGTATCGCGGATCATGGGCCGCTTTGTTTATGGCTTATTCGTACTTCTGTTATGCGCGGCTGCCTCGACCTATTCGAAAATTAACGTTCTCGACGCTTTCCAAACTCAAGAAGCGCCTGTTTTCTGACCGGAAGGCGAAAAGCGTCATGCCCGTCTCTAGATAAAGCTAACGTGCGCGAAGCACCCACGGATCTCCCTTTAAATACTCAACTGTTTTGATAATCGCTTCCTGAATATTCAGCCGTGGCCGCCAGCCCAGTGAACGGATATGCGAGCAATCGAGAAGAATGAAGGGACTGTCGCCAATCCAGCCACGCTCTCCACCGGCATAAGTCAGCTTCGGGTTCAGCCCCAGATGTCCGCATATCCACCCGATTGAGTTATTGACCTCACAGTATTCATCCGTGCCCAAATTGTAGATGTTCACCTTCTCAGTGGCCTTCCCCAGCGCAGTCAGAATTGCGTCCACACAATCCTGAATGTACAGGTAAGACTTCCGTTGGTGCCCGTTGCCCAGCACGTAAAGCTTGTCAGGATGTTCCAAGAGTTGCTTGTAGAAATCGAATACGTGCCCGTGGGTGTAGCGCTCTCCGAGAATGGAAACAAACCGGAAGATGTACCCCTGCATTCCAAACCCTTCGCAATAGGCCTGGATCAAGCCTTCAGCCGCGAGTTTTGACGCTCCGTATAACGATGTTTGAACTGGAAAAGGACAGGTTTCAGGGGTGGGGAATATATTGGGTTCGCCGTAAACCGACCCAGTCGAAGAAAACGCAATCCGCTTTATGCCACGCTGGCGCATTTCTTCCAGAACATTCCAGGTTGCGATTGTGTTCTGATCAAGGTCCCTGCGCGGGTGATCAGTGCCGAAGCGCACGTCGGCGTTGGCCGCCAGATGAATGACTAATTCCGCTCCATCCATCGCCTCGCCGAGACAGCCGCGATCCAGCAAATCCCCCCGGTAAAACGTGAAATTCGCTTGGGGCAATGCCGCCTGCAGGAACCTCTCCTGCCCCGTAGTCATATTGTCAATACCAACAAGCTGATGACCTTCAGCCAGGAGCCTATCCACCAAATTGCTCCCGATGAATCCAGCCGCCCCCGTTACGAGTATTCGCAAGATATCTCTCCGCTATTTCGATTCTCGGATTCAGAGTATAGAACAGTCGAAACCGTCCTTGGATTCGGCTGATACCCTCCGCCTTTTCATTGCAACGCTATTTCCATTTCGATGTGTTATTTACAATCTTCTTGACCCGTGTTAAATAGTTATCATTTCGTGTGCCCGTCTTCGGCGCATTTGCTTCGAGGAGTCGCCATTGATCATTACGCGCAGTCCCTTGCGGATTTCCCTGGGCGGAGGGGGTACGGATTTGCCCTCTTATTACCGTGAACACGGCGGTTTCGTTGTCGCCGCTGCAATTGACAAGTATGTGTACATCACGGTTCATACCCCTTTTGCTAATCAGGTCATCGCCAAGTACTCTAAGCTCGAGGTGGTAGATTCGACCGCTGACCTAAAACATCCGATCATCCGTGAGGCACTGCGGCTCGTGGGCCTCGACGCCCCCATCGAAATCGCCAGCATGTCCGACATCCCGGCCGGTACCGGCCTGGGCTCTTCCGGAAGCTTCACCACGGCTCTGTTGCAAGGCTTGCACGCAACCGTGAGAAGCCACGTCACTCCCAGTAAACTTGCCGAGGAAGCCTGCCACCTCGAAATCGATATTCTGGGTGAACCCGTTGGCCGTCAGGACCAGTACATCGCGGCTTTTGGCGGTATCACTGCCTTCACCTTCTGCTCGGGCGATAAAGTGGAAGTTCGGCCCGTGCCCATTCCGCCGGTCGCGCTCAGCAATCTAGAAGACAACCTGATCCTGTTCTTCACCGGCTACACCCGTAGCGCTTCCGCGATCCTCAAAGATCAGGACACCCGCAGCATGAATAAAGACAAAGAGATGCTGGAAAACCTGCATTTCGTCAAGCAGCTTGGCTACGAAAGCTGCGCGGCGCTGGAAGCCGGCGACCTGCGGCGTTTCGCCGACCTTATGCACGTCCATTGGGAGCACAAGCGGGCCCGTTCTCAGGGAATGACAAATGCCACCATTGATCAGTATTACGAACTCGCCCGCGCCAACGGGGCACTGGGCGGCAAACTCATCGGCGCGGGCGGTGGCGGCTTCCTCATGTTCTATACCGAGGACAAAACTCGCCTGCGCAAAGCCATGACGGACGTCGGCTTGCGCGAAGTCCGCGCTCGTTTCGACTTCGAAGGTACTCGCGTCGTGGAGAAATCGTGAGCTTGTTCCCGGTAGCCATTCTGGCCGGAGGCCTCGCCACCCGCCTGCGCCCCCTCACGGAGACTATTGCAAAGTCTTTGGTCGAGGTGAACGGCAAACCGTTCATTGCACATCAATTACGCTTGCTAAAAGGACAGGGCGTCGAACAGGTAGTTCTCTGCACCAGTTTTTTGGGCGAGCAGATCAAGGACTTTGTCGGCGATGGCGCTCAGTTTGGCCTGCAAGTGCAGTACTCCGATGACGGTGCTGTCCCTCTGGGTACAGGCGGCGCAATCCGCAAGGCACTACCCCTCTTGGGCCGAGATTTCTTCACGCTTTACGGCGATTCGTACCTGACCTGTGACTTCGCAGCTGTCCAGCGCGCTTTCGAAACTGGCGGCCGGCGCGCCCTGATGACGGTGTTCTGGAACCGAGGAAGCTATGACCAGAGCAACGTGGAGTTTCGTAACGGCCACATAATAAGCTACAACAAGGCTTTGCGGACCGCATCAATGCAGCATATTGACTACGGCTTGGGGGTGTTTAATTCCGATTGGTTTCAGCGATATCCGCTGGAGGCCTCGCTCGACTTGGCCTGGGTTTACCAGGATGCTCTGGCGGTTGGCCAGTTAATTGCTTTCGAGGTTAGCGAGCGCTTTTACGAAATCGGATCATTCTCCGGTATCCGCGAATTGAGCGAACACCTGTCGGCACGGGCGAAGTACTGAGGGAGGACCATGAGTTTCAGTCGGCTATTCCTGGACGAAGTCAAACAAGTCGTGGACAACCTGGACGTTGCCTCCATCGAGTCCGTGGTTGGCAGACTTGCGGCAGTCCGTGAGCGTGGCGGGCGCCTGTTCATTTTGGGGGTAGGGGGAAGCGCAGCGAATGCATCGCATGCAGTGAACGATTTTCGCAAGATCGTTGGCCTGGAAGCCTATACACCCACTGACAACGTTTCAGAACTCACGGCGCGCACCAACGATGAGGGCTGGACGAGTGTTTTCCAGGCCTGGCTTGTCGGCAGTCGGCTTCGTCCCGAAGATGCCCTTCTCATTTTCTCCGTGGGTGGCGGAGACGCCCAGAAAAACGTCAGCCCTAACCTCGTCAGCGCGCTGGACTACGCCAAGTCGATCGGTGCAACTATAGTAGGGATCGTCGGGCGTGATGGCGGATATACCGCCAAGCTGGCGGACGCATGCATCATCGTTCCCACGGTTAACCCCACACACGTCACACCACACACCGAGGCGTTTCAGGGGGTAATCTGGCATCTGCTGGTGTCACACCCCGATCTGAAGCGGGCTCAGACCAAGTGGGAATCCATAAAATGACCGGATCTCTTCGTCCAGCGGTGTTTTTTGATCGTGACGGAGTGCTGAACCGCGCCTGCCTTCGCGATGGCAAGCCCTACCCGCCCCAGACACTTGAAGAATTTGAAATTGTCCCAGACGCAAGGGAAAGTTTGACGAAACTGAAACAGCTCGGGTTCCTTCTGATCGTGGTTACAAATCAGCCTGATATCGCCCGCGGAACCCAGTCGCAGGCCCTGATTGACGAGATACATGCCCGGCTCAAGAGCGAGCTACCCATCGACGATTTGCTCGTTTGCCCGCACGACGATCGCGACGCTTGCGACTGCCGAAAACCGCGCCCAGGCCTGTTGTTGAACGCTGCCCGGCGGTATGGGATTGACTTGAACCGCAGTTTCCTGGTTGGCGATCGTTGGCGCGACATCGATGCTGGTCATGCCGTTGGGTGCGCCACAATTATGATTGATTTTGCCTACAAGGAGCACGGCCCTACGCAGGAGCCGGGCTGGCGGGTCCATTCTCTCGCTGACGCGGTCAGCCGTATCCGCGACTCGGTGATTTCTCCAAAGGCTAGCTAGGTTAGCCCCCAAAACTCCCCACTCAGATGCCAGAAACGGTCAGGCACACCGGGAATCCCATCCGACAAGGAAAGGAATTGGGCATTCTGAGGGAAAACTTTTTCCCTCAGAATAGCGCCCGGCCAGAATCAGATCGAAGCTAATTCGTATCTTGTGTCCCGACCATGCTCCGGAGGTTGATCGCGACGATTCGGGCTGGGGATGCTTAGCTTAGTCTATTCAACCGATTGCAAGCCTCGACCAGCTAAAGGGAGAAAACCAGTAACTTGGAAGCAGAATTGCATCTCTGGATCCCGTCGAGCAGTTTAGGGGGTGTTTTCCCCAATCCAGGTAAAGCCGGTGGCCGCTTATGAACGCCAATTTTAAGATCAAGTTGTTCGCTGATGGGGCCGAAAAGAACGCGATGCTTGAGTTGTACGCCAAGCCTTATATCCGCGGTTTCACTACCAATCCGACCCTGATGCGCAAGGCAGGCGTCGCCGATTACGAGGCATTTGCTCGCGATGTGCTTTCCTGCATAAAAGATCGCCCCATCTCCTTCGAGGTATTTGCCGACGAATTTGATGAAATGGAAGCGCAGGCGAACTACATTGCTGGGTGGGGCGACAACGTGTATGTGAAGATTCCGGTGACGAACACGCGTCGGGAGCCTTCCTATGGACTTGTCCGTCGGCTTACGAAGGCCGGGGTAAAGGTGAACGTCACCGCTTTGCTGACATTAGAGCAGGTGCGCGATGTCAGCCAGGCTTTGGACGGGGGCGCTGCCGCTTACATCTCTGTTTTCGCCGGACGAATCGCCGATACAGGCCTTGATCCAGTGCCCGCGATGGCAGCCGCCGTCTCCATGCTGCGTCCGTATCCCAATATTGAATTGATCTGGGCCAGTCCGCGTGAACTGTTGAACGTCTTTCAGGCAGAGGCGATAGGGTGCCACATCATCACCGCGACGCCGGACATTCTGAAAAAATTAACTTTGGTCGGCAAGGATTTGACAGACTACTCGCTCGACACGGTCCAGATGTTCTACGATGACGCGCGAAAGGTCGGCTACAGCCTGAAGCAGGCCGTCAAAGCCGGCGCCGAGTGCATTCCAGTATGAAACTGCCCCGGCACGCGGAAATCTGGCTTCCTGGGCCTCGGGGATCACCCAAAACTGATTAGATAAGGGCGAAGGCTTCCGCCAGATCCGGTACGTTCTTTGGTTGAGGACCAAGACCAACTGGGTCAGGAAAAGCCTTCATGGCGATTGTAGGGTGTGATTTCCATCTCGGTTGGCAGCAAGTTGCGGCATTTGATACCGAAACGGGAGAGGTGACCGAGCGCAAACTAATCAACGGCGGCGGTGAGGCTGAGCAATTTTACAGGCAATTGCCTGTGTTCGCGCTGGTCGGTGTTGAAGCCTGCGGTAACAGCCAGTGGTTCATCGATTTATTGCAGCGGTTGGGGCACGAAGTCTGGATTGGAGACGCGGCGCAGGTCCGGGCCAGCTACGTTCGCAAGCAGAAGACGGACCGGCGGGATGCGGCGCACATTCTGAAGCTGTTGATGGAAGGCCGTTTTCCGCGGCTGTGGATGCCAAGTGGGGAAGAGCGGGATCTGCGGCAGTTGTTGGTTCATTGACACAAGTTGGTGGCGACTCCACACGCGGGTGAAAAACGGGTTACAGCACTTGGCACTGAACCGCGGCTTGCAGAAGAAGAGCAAGCTGTGGACGGAGGCCGGGCAGAAGGCCCTGCGGGATGGGCAGCGTACCGGCGAGAGGATCTGCTGGGGTTGATGGCGAGCCCAGACAAACAGATCGACAAGCTCGACGTGGCGGTGGAACGAGTTGCCGACAAGCATCCACAGGCACGGCTGCTGATGACGCAGCCGGGTGTGGGCCCGATCACCTCGCACAAACACCGGGCAGGACATTTTTGTCCTTGACAAAGCTTTCGCCCTTATTGACGGCCACGGAAGTGACCACCACTCCGGCCCGGAAATCCCATCCCTCAACTTACAAACAGAAGGCGAATTTCGAAAACCAGCCATGGAGGTGACCACCAACCTCGGACGGTCCGCAGTGCCCGTGGAGGAAAGCCGCCAGACATCGGCCAGTGCCTGCGAGTTGTATCGGGAAACGATCCAGCTTGGGCTGTCGCGAGGCCGCAACGCGATGGGGGTCTGGCAGGACCTCGTCGACAGTTATCCTAGGCCATTCTGGGCGGGCAATGCTGGAAGCCATGATCGATGGGCAGACCGATGTCGCGATGTTGGCGGACATGGCGCGCGGCAGGATGCGAGAAAAGATCGTCAGATTACGCCATGCCCTGACGGGCCATTTGACTGCGCATGACCGCTTGCTGTTGCGCAAACTCCTCGACCAAGTCGATTTCCTGGACGGCAAAATCTGCAGATTCGAAAGTGAGATCCGAGAACGCAGCAAGCCGTTTCAAGAGGCGATGCAACTATGGAGCACCATACCGGGTATTAATTGGCTGTCGGCGGCGACTCTTCTGGCTGAAATCGGACCGAACATGCAACAGTTCCCGTCCGCTGGTCACTTGGCCTCCTGGGCCGGATTGTGCCCAGGCAATAATGAGAGTGGCGGCAAACGGAAATCCGGCAAATTACGCCTCGGGAATCCCTGGTTGCGATCTTTGCTGTGCCAAGCGGCATGGGCAGCTTCCCGCACAAAGAAAACCTATCTGGCAGCCCAGTTCCATCGCTTGGCAGCGCGCCGGGGCGGAAAGCAAGCCAATATAGCTGTCGCGCACACGATCCTGGTGATCGCGTACCACATTCTCAAAGAGAACCGCCCATACCAAGGATTGGGTGGCGACTACTTCGACCGAATCCGCGCCCAGAGCCTGAAGCGGTACTATGTTAGGCGTCTGCAAGGACTTGGATTAGAAGTTACGCTGGCGCCCGCAGAATTTCGACAGAAGTGAATTTTCGAGCGGAATTTTCGAGAGCCAGCCCCGCATTCTCGGCCCTGGATGTCTCCACCAGGAGCGACCCCGGCGGGAGCATTAACTTAACACGCCACCGGGAAATCAAATCCGCCCTTGCCCAAACTCACCTCGGCAGGGTAAAACAAGACTTGTCTTAGGCCACTCTAGATGGCAGTTTTGAAGTGACCACCGAGGGAGTGCATTCCAGTATGAAACTACCCCGGCACGCGGAAATCTGGCTTCCTGGGTATATTAACAACCGTCTACACCGGTTGACGCATCCCGCGTTGCCGAAACGGGTCTGGCTGGCTATATGCGACCATTACGAGCCACTCTGGGCCAAGCCAGACTTGCCCACGGCGCAAGGCCGGGTGGCGCTCTGGCGTCGCAAATGGCCTGAAATAACTGCACGTTGCGCGAAAGATTCTGCGGGGCAAGCACCGAAATACACGTTCTTTTCCCCGCAGGAGGAGTATCGTCCGGAATTCCTTGCGCCGCTCGCGGAGATGACGCATGCTGGAATTGCTGACGTCGAGGTCCACATTCACCACGACGGCGATAGCCGGGATGAATTCATCCGGAAAATGACCGACTTCTGTCAAGTGCTGCACAAACAGCATGGACTGCTGCGGCGCCGCCAGGACGGAAAGCTTACTTTCGGCTTTATTCACGGGAATTGGGCGCTGGATAACTCACTCCCGGGTGGTCGCTGGTGCGGACTCAATGATGAGATCGCCATTTTGCGCGATTTGGGTTGCTACGCCGATTTCACCATGCCCTCCGGCAACTCGCCTAGCCAGGCTCGGCTGGTGAACACGCTGTATTGGTGTACGAACGACCCGCGGCGCCCGAAGTCTTATGATTTCGGGCAAGCTGTTGTCGTCGGCGGAGGAGTTGAAGGCGATCTGCTTATGATTCCCGGCCCGCTCGGTTTGCGCTGGGCCGAACGGTTATTGCCTCGCATGGAGACCGGGGAGCTCGCCTCCACTGATATCCCAACCGCCTATCGTGTAAGGCGCTGGTTCGATCTGGCACCACGTTTAGGGGAGGACGTCTTTATCAAGCTTTACACACACGGTGCGCAGGAGAGGAATTCATCGGTTCTGTTGAGCGGGGCTCTGGAGCAACTGTTCTTTTTCGTCGCCCGTGAGGCCACCTCCCGCAATTGCGAGTTCTACTGGGTTTCAGCCTGGCAAATGTATCAGGCAATCGATTGTGTCCGCCGTGGATTCGATCCTGCATCCGGCGCAGGAATTCAAGCGCATGCGCTACCTACTGAGAAGGCGAGGTGAGCATGCGCGCTAAGGGCACCATTTCTTTGCTCTTCGTCTCGGGGCCCAACGCTAGTCGTGATAGGAGCTCTACGGTCACAAGATCGCTGACGTGTTTTCTGGCTCTCGCGATATTAGTAGCTATTCTGGCACTTTTGCACGTCGGTAACAGAGCGCACATCTTCGTTCAGAAATCTCTGGCCAGGTTGAACCTTAACCGGGAGCTGAAGTCGACTGGACCGATCCTCAGATACCACGATCCGTGGACGCCGAGGCGCATGGACAAATGGGACATTATCGGCCCTGGGGGAGGCGGAACCTTTTACGATCCGGCCATCAGCCCGCACGATACCAATCTTGTTCTTGTCACTTCAGACATGACGGATTGTTTCATCTCTGAGAACGGCGGCCAGACATGGCGAGAATTTAATTTGCGAATGACCTGCCATGCGGCGTTCGATCCGAAGCTTCCTAATAGAATCTACGCGCTAGCAGGTACCGCTGGGTTGTGGAGATCTGATGACCGCGGGCATACGTGGAGTATGGTGTATCCAGATCCATCCACGGTTACCGCATACTGGTATGTAGACGACGAGGGCGAGCCGTATCTTTTGACTACCCGCGGGTTTCCGCCGACGATGACCGCTTTTGACATTGACCCCACTGACTCTAATGTCCTGTTTGCAGTGGCCGACCAAACGCTCATGGTCACCAAAGACGCTGGCAGGCATTGGAAAGAATTGGCAACCGGCGTGGCCGGACAGAAGCTTTATATCGATCCAACGTCGCTTAAAGAAAGCCGCACCGTTTACGCTATGGGCGGAAATACCGTTGGAGTGTGGGATGGTTCTAAATACAAGCTGAATGCGCCGCCTCAGGGATCGACATGGTTTTACGGATCGGCATTTGGTCTTCCCCCCGGTGGAGCTAAACCGGTGATTTACACGGCAAACGATTTTGTGATGAAAGGTGGCGTCGTGACAGGGGGCGGCATCCTGGCTACGCACGATGGTGGCGCCACCTGGACTTCGGTCAACCACGGTCTCCTCGATATGGTTGCCAAGGGGACAGCTCCCGAGTTCTCTGCCATCGCCACGAGTCTGCACCATCCGGAAGAGATTTACGCGGCGTTCTACCACCTGAATTTACCGCATGACTCGCGTTCTTACTATGGAGTGGCAAAGACCAGTGATGGCGGCGCTACCTGGACGTTAGTGCGGAAGGAGTCAGATCGAACAGCATCCAATATGCACGACTCTTGGATTAGCCAGCGTTTTGGACCTGATTTCGGTGATCAACCATTAGGCATGGCAGCGGACGCTAAAGATTCGAATCTGGTGTACACCACGGATTTGGGTCGCGTCATGCGCAGTAGCGACGGCGGCGAAAACTGGCATGCGGTTTATTCCCAAGGCGCAGACCACGGATACACGAGCACCGGTCTTGATGTAACTACCTCCTATGGCATGCACTTCGATCCCAATGACCGCCAACGTATGTTTATCAGCTACACCGATATCGGCTTATTCCGTAGCGAGGATAGCGGTGCAAGCTGGGTCAGTTCCACCACAAATGGAGTTCCGCGGGCTTGGGTGAATACCACGTACTGGGTGGAATTTGATCCGGCGGTGAAGGGCAAGATGTGGGCTGTGATGAGCGGGACTCACGACTTGCCACGCATGCGCATGTTTCGTAAACCGGGTTCCACGGCTGGGTTCCATGGCGGCGTGGTGGTGAGCGAGGACGGTGGGAACAGTTGGGCTATTTCCAGCAGAGGCCTGCCGGACATGGCCGCGACGCATATTCTGTTGGACCCAAACAGTCCTCCCGACGCGCGCATTCTGTATGTCACCGGATTTGGCCGAGGAGTATTTAAGTCCATTGACGGAGGGAAAAGCTGGTTAGCCAAGAATACAGGGCTGCCCGCAACCGAACCTCTGACTTGGCGAATGGCGATGGACAGAAACGGCGTGCTCTACGTCGTAACCATCCGGCGCTCCGAAGACGGTATCTATGGCAGCGACAGAGACGGCTGGTTATTTCGTTCGACCGATGGAGCCAAAACATGGCAAAAGATGCCCCTGCCTGAGGGGCTTAACGGCCCCGTTGCCATCACCGTAGACCCGCAAGATCCCCTGAGGCTGTACGTGTCCGCCTGGGGAAGATACAAGCTATATGCTGCCGGCGTGCTGGCGCCCATGGGCGGCGTCTTTCTTTCCCCCGATGGGGGCCAGCATTGGGAGAACGTCCTCACTGCCAGCCGGCGCATCTACGATGTCACAGTCGACGCGCGTGATCCCAATGTCGTTTATGCTACGGGGTTTGAATGCTCGGCTTGGCGCTCCACTGACCGTGGGAAAACCTGGAAGCGCATTCTGGGCTTTAATTTCAAGCACGGGCACCGTGTCATTCCCGATCCCCAGGACAGCTCCAAAATCTACATCACTACGTTTGGCAGTAGCGTCTGGCATGGACCGGCGGAAGGTGATCCGAGGGCAGTTGAAGACATTGTCTCTCCCTCGGTCGCTACCTTTGCCACCCCGGGCGGTGGAGTGCGCCAGCGATAGAGTTGAAGTTTGAGGAAAATACGTTTGGGATGGTCGGGTAAGCTCGGTTGGGCGCCAGGCTCGTGTTCTTGTTACTTTTGTAACCTATTGATTCTGAAGCTGGTTGATTTTTTTTCGCTCAGATTTTCCGCAGTGCCGCTATAGTTAAATTCGATTGTGCGTCAGCAACGTAGTTCATCGCTGGTCCAAAGTTATATTTCCGGGGACCTTATGTCTGAATCGCCAAGATTTCGGGTAGGACTGGTTGGAGCAGGATACGTCAGCACTCACCACATTCGTGCCCTGAAGTCGTTGGACTATGTTGAAATTGTTGCCATTGCCGACGTGGATCTCCCACGTGCGCAGGATGTTGCCGCTCGCTTTGGCATTCCATTGGCTGTGCGTACTGTGGTTGAAATGGCCAGTACCCAGCCGGACGTTGTTCACGTCCTCACCCCGCCGGCATTTCACGCGGACATTGCTATTCAGGCATTCGAGATGGGCTGCCACGTGTTCGTGGAAAAGCCTATGGCTGAAAGCCCGGCAGACTGCGATCGCATGATCGCGGCTGCCCAGCGCGCTGGCCGTGTTCTTTCCGTCAATCATTCTGCCCGCATGGACCCGGTCGTACTACAGGCACTAGAACTCGTGCAGAAAGGCGCCATCGGTACGGTTATGGCAGTGGATTTTTTGCGCAGTTCCGACTATGCGCCATACCGCGGCGGACCCGATCTGCCAATGCCTTATCGTCGCGGGTCATATCCTTTCCAAGACCTTGGCATCCATGGCCTGTCGCTGTTCGAGGCCTTCCTGGGCAAAATCCAGCATCTGGAAGTCCGGTTCACCTCCAGCGGCCTCGATGCCAACCTGCTCTTGGACGAGTGGCGCGCCTTGGCGCAGTGCGAACGTGGTGTGGGGCAGATGTACCTGTCGTGGAACGTCCGGCCGATCCAGAACGAGATTTTTGTCCATGGGACACGTGGCGTTATCCACGTGGATTGCTTCCTGCAGACGTGCACAATGAAGCGGACCTTGCCCGGACCAAAATTCGGCAGCGCCGTGGCTGGCACGTTAACATCGTCCCTAAAGACCCTGTGGCGGGTACCGATCAATGTCGTCCGCTTTGCCACCGGCCGGCTTTCCGGTTCTCCTGGAATCCATGTTTCCATTCGGCGCTTCTACGAAGCCCTGATCCAGGGCTCCCCCGTGCCCATACTGGCCGAGGAAGGCCGCCGATTGATTGCGTTCATGGAAGAACCGTCACGCCAGGCCGATGAGGAAAAAGTCCACTGGCGTAAAGTACTGGTTGAAACTCCACTTCTGCCGGCGCGGTTCCTAGTCACAGGTGCGGGAGGTTTCCTCGGACGTGCTCTAATGCAACGGCTCCTGCAGGATGGCAGAATCGTCCGGGCGCATTTTCGTCGGCCTCCGTTGGATGCTCCCGCCGATCCTCGCCTGCAGGTTGTTTATGGAGATTTGGGCGATCCCGAGGTCGTTGATCATCTGGTCAAAGACGTGGACATTGTCTTTCACGTTGGCGCGGCCACAAAAGGAGGTGCAGCCGATTTCGAACGAGGCACCATCTGGGGCACACGCAATGTAATCGATGCCTGTTTGCGGCACAAGGTCAGTCGCTTGGTATATGTCAGCTCAATGAGTGTGCTCGATCATGCGAATCACCGGGAGGGTCAGCGCGTGGACGAGACTTGGGCCTATGAACCGCATCCTGAAAAGCGCGGTGCTTACACCCAGACCAAGCTGGAAGCTGAACAATTGGTTCTTCAAGCCATCCGCGAACGTAGTCTTCCCGCCGTGATTCTGCGGCCCGGTCAGATTTTCGGTCCGGGCGCTACCCAGGCCCCATCAGGAGTGATCGGGCTGGCTGGCCGATGGCTTGTGGTGGGCGATGGCAGCCTCTCCATACCCCTAGTTTACGTGGACGACGTGGTGAGCGCACTTTTGCTCGCGGCAGCGCGTCCGGAGGTAATCGGTCAGATCTTTCACATTGTGACCCCCGAGACGGTTTCCCAGCGTGAGTACATTAATTTCCGCCGCCAGTTCATGCCGGACGGGCCGAGGGTTTCGTACACGCCACCTTGGCTACTGTACAGCGCTGGATTGCTATGTGAAATTCTGGCTCGAATGCTAAGGCGCGATCTGCCTCTGTCCCGGTATCGCGTGCGTTCAATCCGTCCCTTATCCGATTTCGACACTTCTGCCGCCAAGGCACACCTGGGCTGGATTCCTGAGGTGGGCGTTCGGGAGGGTCTTGCGCTCACATTTCGGCCCGCTAAGGCAGAAGCTGGCGTGCGCGCGGCCGGCGCTCATTAAGTGCAATGTTAATATCACCTTGGCAAGGTATAGGAAAATATTTGCACCTGTGGCGGTGAAAACATTTTCCCATTGGGGTGCAGAACCGAAGCCATATGCGCAATTCAATGCAGTTTTACGTTGAGCTTTTGGAATTCGGCTTGCAGCTAGCTAGTTTGCAAATGTTTACATTGCATAAAAACTAATATGGAGAATCTGATGTCTCAGCCGAAAGTCGCCGTTATCGGAAGCGGATATTGGGGCAAGAACCTTGTCCGGGTATTTCATGAACTGGGCGCGCTGGCCTGCGTCTGCGACACACGGGAGGATGCGTTAGCTGAGGCTGCCGCAAAGTACTCAGCAGCAACCTCGACAGACCTCCATAAGGTCCTATCAGACCCAGCCGTTACGGCCGTCGCCATCGCCGTTCCCGCCGCTCAGCATTATAGTGTGGCGAAGCAGGCTCTGGCTCATGGCAAGGACGTCTATATCGAGAAGCCGCTGGCGCTGCGCGCCTCTGATGGTCAGGAATTGGTCGATTTTGCGGCTAAGGAACAGCGTGTGCTCATGGTCGGCCATATTCTGCAATACCACCCGGCCATCCTCGAATTAGAGCGGCTCGTCCGCGGCGGCGAATTGGGCAAGATTCAGTACATTTACTCTTCTCGCCTCAATCTCGGAAAACTGCGCACGGAGGAAAATATCCTGTGGAGCTTCGCTCCGCACGACATCTCCGCCACCTTGTTCTTGCTCAATGAAGTTCCTTTCAGGGTGGCTGCCACCGCCGGTGCTTTTCTTAATCCGCAGATTGCCGATACCACCTTAAGTACCTTTGAATTCAAGAGCGGCGTCAAAGCGCACGTCTTCGTCAGTTGGCTTCATCCCTTTAAGGAACAGAAGCTTACCATCGTCGGCGACAAGAAGATGGCTGTATTCGACGACATGGAGAAGGAACGCAAACTGGTACTTTATCCGCACCACATTGACTGGCTTGACCGCGTTCCCGTGGCTCGCAAGGAAGCTGGGGAGGTCGTGCAGTTGCCTCCAACCGAGCCTTTGAAAGCGGAATGTGAACACTTTCTCCAATGTGTGTCTAAGCGGGCCCGCCCGCGTACCGACGGCGAGAATGGCGTTCGCGTCTTGCGCATTCTGGAGGCTTGTGAAAGCTCGATGCACCACGGCGGTGCGCCAATCCAGGTGGAGGAGCGCGCCCCGGCTTACTTCGTCCATCCCACTGCCGTGGTCGATGAGCCTTGCGAAATTGGCGAGGGCACGAAAATCTGGCATTTCAGCCACATCATGGCCGGCTCGAAGCTTGGCAAGCGCTGCAACCTCGGGCAAAATGTAGTAATCAGCCCGGGAGTTATCATCGGCAGCAACGTCAAAATCCAGAATAACGTTTCCATCTACACGGGGGTTGAGCTGGAAGACGACGTCTTCTGCGGTCCTTCCATGGTTTTCACCAATGTCAGCACTCCTCGAAGTCATATTGTGCGGCGCAACGAGTATCGCCGCACTCTGGTGAAGTGCGGAGCCAGTCTGGGCGCCAATTCCACCATTGTCTGCGGCATCACCATCGGCCAGTACGCTTTCATCGCTGCCAGTGCCACAGTCATCCGCGATGTTCCTGACTACGCCTTGATGGCGGGAGTGCCAGCAAAGCAAATCGGCTCGGTATGCTACTGCGGTATTACCCTGCGCGGGAGCGGCGAAATCGAGTGTGCCGCTTGCAAGCGGAAGTACACCATTCAGGACGGCAAGTGCACAGAGCTAGCAATCTCACCAGCGGTTGCTGCGGTTGCTGCCGGTCCGGCAGGAGCTTGAAGTCAATGGGGCGCCCTCACGGCTAGCGCACCACCGGCAATTACCCCGGAACTTGAAGTCTGTGGCAGATACCCATTCATTGTAGCTGCCGTTAGAAAAGGAGATTTATGCAGGTAGAAACCGCAACAAAATCTACAGTAGCGGCTAAACAAGCTTTACCGTTTCTTGACTTGAAGGCGCAGTTCGCCAGTATCCGTGGCGAAGTGATGGCGGCTGTGACCCGCGTTATGGAGTCCCAGGGTTTCATCATGGGACCCGAAGTGGCTGCGCTGGAAGAAGAGATCAAGCCATTAGTGGGTTGTAATTACGTCTTCGGGTGCGCATCAGGCTCTGATGCGCTGATGCTTGCGCTCATGGCGCTGGGGGTCGGGCCAGGTGACGAGGTCATCACCGTACCCTTTACGTTTGTGGCTACGGCTGGCTCCGTCGCCCGCCTGCATGCGCGCCCGGTTTTCATCGACATCGATCCCGCTACCTACAATCTCGACCCGGCACAGCTCGAACAGGCAATCACTCCGCGTACCAAGGCCATCATCCCAGTTCACCTCTTCGGGCTGGCTGCCGACATGGGTCCCATTATGGAGGTGGCCGGCCGGCACAGTATCCCTGTGATTGAAGATGCTGCCCAGGCCATCGGGGCCCGCTACAAGGGCAAGCCCGTGGGTGGCCTCGGCACGTTCGGCTGCTTCAGCTTTTTCCCATCGAAGAATCTGGGCGGCGCCGGGGACGGCGGCCTTGTGACCACCAACGACCCAATTCTCGGCGCCAAACTCAAACTCATACGCGTGCATGGTAGCCGCAGCAAGTACGAATACGACATTATTGGTGTAAACAGCCGTCTGGACGCGCTGCAAGCTGCCATTCTACGCGTCAAGTTGAAGCACTTGGATGCCTGGGCGGCGGGCCGCCAGCGCAATGCTGACCGCTACCGTCATTTGTTTGTCGAGCGTAACTTGACAAAGCAGATAACAGTCCCCAGCGCTCCAACGGATTGTGTCCATGTCTACAACCAGTTCACCATCCGTGTGCAGCGTCGTGATGAGCTGAAGGAGTACCTGAAACAGCACGGTATCCCGAGCGAGATCTATTACCCGTTCTCGCTTCATTTGCAGCCGGCATTTGCATATCTGGGCTACCAACCTGGGAGTCTTCCCCATTCGGAATTGGCCAGCACCGAGGTATTGTCGCTGCCAATTTATCCTGAGCTGTCGGAAGCACAGCTGAACCTAGTTGCAGATGCCATCGCTGCTTTTTGCGGCGCCAAGTAGAGCTTATTTATGGGTGGTGCCCAGGTTTTCCGACAGGAGCTGCGCCAACGCCTTGAACAGAACGCGGACAAAATTTTGCTCCGCGTACTGGTCAGCGGTTGCACACCTCCGGTCGAGTTGACAGGTGGCGGCCTCCTGCACCTAGCACCGGACTTAGCAAGCCAGTACTGCGGTCAAAATCCAGGCAGTGTTGTGCTACTACTCCTCCCGCACTCGGTGGAACTGTTTCTGTTGCAAATTGGCTTGGTACTGACCGGCCATATTCCTGCGGTTTTGGCTTGGCCTACGACTCGCATCGATCCCGAAAAGTATCAGCGCAATTTGCTGCATCAACTGCGCAATCTGCCAGCGCAGCAGCTCATTACACTGCCTAGGCTAGCTGCTAATTTAGGGCCTGGACTCCCTTACCAGGTAGTCGCTTGTCACATTGAAAACACCCAGCGTTGGGAGGATGCTTTCTCGATTCCCTTGTCGTTAAACGAACCGGTCGAAGCTCGATCGCTTAGTTCGGATGGCGAACTCACAGAGGCTTTGTTCCTCCAGTTCTCAGGCGGAACAACGGGAGCACAAAAGGCCGTTGTTATAAACAGCACGATACTCTCGGCACAGTTGGAACGGCTGAGAGACTCGCTGTCATTAACCCAGGAAGATTCCATCGTCTCTTGGTTACCTATGTATCACGACATGGGCCTGATTGCTTGTCTTTGGCTGCCTTTATGGCATGGTGCTACTTCCACCCAGCTTGCCGCCAGCGATTGGCTTCTAAATCCCGGGCTATTGTTTGAACTCATCGATCGCTATCATGGTACGTTCTGCTGGCTTCCGAACTTTGCGTTTTCCTATCTGGCGGCACAGAGAGACCGGATAACCGGTCGGTATTCGCTTCACAGCATGCGCGCTTGGATCAACTGTTCGGAGCCTGTGCGCTTGCGTTCCTTCCGCGAGTTCGCCAACTGCTTTTCATGCTGGGGTGTTACCATGGAATCACTCCAAGCTTCGTACGCGATGGCAGAGAACGTGTTTGCGATTACTCAGACGGAGCTGCAACAACCTGCCGTGACGGTCCCTCGCTCCGCAGTCTCGGATGCGGCCGCGCGGGTGCAATTGGCGTTCGATCTCATAGATGACGTTTACGTCTCCAGCGGCACACCGCTAGCGGGGATGAAGGTGCGGATTACCTCCAATGATCATGTTTGCGCCTCTGGCGAGCCTGGGGAAATCCAGCTTTTCACCGAATCATTGTTTTCGGGTTATTGGGGACCGCAAGGCTATGTCACCAACGCCTTCACAGCCGATCACTGGTACGCGACAGGCGATTATGGCTTCCTGGTCGACGACGAGCTATTCGTGATCGGCCGACTTAAAGACATCGTCATCATAGGGGGACAGAATATCTTCCCGGAGGATGTCGAGATTCTGGTGAACAGCGTTCCCGCTATCTATCCCGGCAGGGTGGTTGCCTTCGGTGTCATGGATGAGCAGGCCGGGACGGAGAGCCTGATCGTCGTTGCCGAAATGCGCGGCGAGTATGCCCCTCGACGCGCGCAGTCCCTCGAACGCGAGATCCACAAACTCATTCTCACCACCATCGCCGTTGCCCCGCGGCGCGTCGCCGTGGTGCCGGAGCGATGGATCGTCAAGAGTACAGCAGGAAAGATCTCTCGCCGTGAAACCCGCGACCGCTTTCTCCGCGAGTTCTCTGCTAAAGCTCACGGTACGGCAGGATGAAGGGGACCCAGATAAGACCAATGATCAACGAAGATCAGGTTCGTACTGTTGCCAGGCAGGTGGTATCGGAGATGATCGGCTACTCCCTCAGCGACTCGGAGCCGCTGATCTCGTCTGGACTTATCGATTCGCTGTCTATCTTCAAACTCATTACGCTGTTGGAACAGAAACTAAACGTGTCCATTCCGCCGGGCAATCTGCAGCCGGAGGATTTCGACAATGTCGATTGGATCGTGGACACCGTCACCAGGGTAGCTCACCGGAAATGAAGAAACTGGGTCCAGTTCTCGGCGTACACTTAAGTACTGCGGTGTTCTTGGTCCTTTTGATCGCATTTGACCCATTCTCGAAAATCAGTGACCTGCTCGATTTCCTTTTTGGGGCTCCGCCTAAGTGGACTCAAGTTCAAGACATGTATCGCAATCCCGAAACCCAGGAGATCAGCCACGGTGATGACCCCGTGCCGGCCTTGCAGTCCCTTGCTCAATACTGGAGCCGGCATCCGGAGGCAAAGCGGGTATTGTTCATCGGCAACTCGCAGATGTATTCCATAACTCTGGCTCCCGGCGAAGATCCGCCCACTGGTCCGGAGAAAACCTATGTCGACTTGGTTGCCGACGAAGTTATGCGCGCCCCCGAACGTCTCTTGGTCTACCGCTTCTCGGCTGGAGGAATGAGCTATCCAGAAGCTCTGTGGTTCATTCAGTACGTGTGTCTCAATCCTAGCCTCCGGCCTGACTATGTTTTTTTGCAGATGAACTATCAGTTCTTTTGGACAGGTGGCATCAGGAGCGGCATGTTGAGCATGCTGGAGGAGCCACAGTTTCGGGAGCAGATCGAGACGCGGATAACTTCTGGTGAGTTCTACGCTGGTGGTTTTAAGGAAGCTTTGAAAGCGTACCAGGATATGAAGGCTAGACAGGTAAGTGCGCCATCAGGATCTCATGGAGGTTCGGGCAGCGCCGCTGCGAGTCCTGCTAATTTCGGCTACAGGCTCGAGACCTCGGCCCGTTTGCTACTGGACTCAGTTCCCGGGTTTGCGAGGCGTGCAGCCATCAGGGACTCTTTTACCAAGCTGCTTTATCACGCGCGTTTATACTTTCTGCGAATTACGCCCAGCACTGCCCGGTCGATTACGGGCGCACGCCTACTTAGCAGCCGTGCCTCAATCGAGGCCATCGCTAGGTTATGCAATGGTCAGCATGTCAAACTGGTTTTGTTCAATGCCCCAGTCAATCCAAATGTGTCCCTCTACCGCACCAGTGCAGACCGGAATACTTATCATCAGTTCCTGACGGGCATCACCGAACAGTTCAATATTCCTCTGTACGATTTTGAGGACACTGTTCCCAGTGAATATTGGGGGAGCTTGCTCAACGGTCCCGATCCACTGCATATGGGCAGAAAAGGGCACCAGATTCTGGCAGGTCGAATTCTGGACACCTTGCGGACTGTGACTGCGACCAGCGTCACTGCCAAGGGGAGTTGAACTGTGCCGTTTAACTACTATTCCTATCTACTAGTACTGGTATTAATTGTTTCGGTCTTCTGGGCTCTGCCCGTTAAGATTCGGCGCTGGTATCTCATTGCGGTGAGCATTGCCTTCTACGCAGCCTGGACCCCACAGTTTGTTTTTGTGCCCCTAGCTATTGCCTTGGGCGTTTTCCTGTGCGTTAGGGAATTGTTGGCCGATACTGCTAAGCGTCTGTGGTTCCGGCTGGGGATCGTGTTCGTGCTGAGTCTGTTGATCTTCTTCAGATACCACGAACTTCTTGCTGCTTGCCTTGACACTCTTTTTGAATTCGTCCGACTGCATCCCGGCCAGCTGCTCTTTGCTGTTGGTGTCCCTTTGGGGATCTCTTTTTATTCGTTCGAGGCCATTAGTTTCCTAATAGACGCGCGTCAGAAGCGAATCAAACAAGTTAACTTTTCTGATGTTTGTTTGTACCTGATGTTCTGGCCTAACGTGGTTTCAGGACCCATAGCGCGGTGGCGTGAGTTAGTTCCACAGTTTTCGTTTAACCGAGCATTCGAGCTCAATGCGTTTATCTCTGGACTTGACCGTATTGTTCTCGGTCTTGTTCAGAAGAACTTGATTGCTGACAATTTGAACAGTTGGGTCAAGGAAGGTTTTCTGCCTCAAGGAACGCAGGCCAACACTACGCTAGACAACTGGTTCCTGGGACTAGCATTTGCGCTGCAGATCTACTTCGACTTCGCGGCTTATTCCAACATGGCCATTGGTACCGCCAAGCTGATTGGCATTAATCTGCCGGAGAATTTCCACTTCCCGTATCACGCCAAGAATCCGTCGGATTTTTGGTCTCGCTGGCACATGACGCTGTCACGATGGATTCGCGACTACCTGTTTTTTCCTGTCAACGCCCGGTTTCAGGGCGCCACGTTGCCGCTTTATGCAAGCCTGATCGGCGTTATGGCCCTGGTTGGGCTGTGGCACGGAGCAGGACTGGGCTTCGTGATATGGGGAGTACTTCACGGGTGCTACCTAGTTGCGTATCGCGGCTGGGAAACTCTCCGGTCTGCACGGTGGCCGCATTTGGAAAAGTCAAGAACTGCAGGTCTGGCATGGCAGGCCGCTACATTGGTTGCGGTTCTAGTGGCATGGGTTCCATTCCGTGCTGAGTCGCTCCACCAGGCAGTCACTATGTTGCGCAGTATGTTTTTCGGGTTTAGCTTTCGTATCTCGTACTCAGTGAACTTCTATCTTGTCACGCTTCTTGTGGCAGCTTACTGCATTGCTGAGCCGTATTTAGCGGATGTCATTGCAAAATTTAATAAATCCGCTATTCGAAATGCACGGCTCATGGCCGCGAATCTGTATCTTGCCCGGCCATTGGTGTATGCATTCGGTCTGTTGCTGTTTTTTGCTTTTGATGAAAGAAATATTCAGTTTATTTATTTTCAGTTTTAGTGTCGAGCTGCACGTGTAGAGCAAGCTTCTTTGCTGGATCAAGAAGCAGAATGAATAGCCAATTTCAAAGGTATTTGCTGCTGCGATAAGAATGCGTATCGTACAGGTGGTCGAAACGTTGAATGTCGGCGGTCTTGAGCGTATGGCGGTCGATCTCGCCATTGAGCAGTTGGCGGCTGGCCATTCGCCCATTCTGTATTGCATTTTTTCGAGGGGTCCCTTCGCCGAAGTCGCCTCCGCCCATGGTATCCCGGTCCGCTGTTTTGACAAAATCCCGGGCTTTTCCCTCAAAACACTGGCTGCTCTCACTTCGGCGCTCAGGAGTGATGCGCCCGATGTCGTACACAGTCACACAGCGGGTATCCATCATTATGCTGCTGTGGCCTCACGCCTGGCGCGTGTTCCTGCTGTTGTCAGTACCATTCACAGCCCCGCGGCAACACTCCTGCGCCCCTATCAGCACCGATATTTTCGGTGGGTTTTGCCGCTGACTTCTAACGTGGCAGTTGTTTCCCAGGCGACGCTAGACTTTCTGGTCGCCCATGCGCTGCCCCGACACAAACTGCGTGTAATTTGGAATGGCGTTCCCGTGGTCAAGTACCAAGCGAGAGCGGCCTCCCCGGGAAGTCGGCGCCCAGTCATTCGCTTTGGAACGATTGGGCGTTTTGTTCCTGAAAAAGCCCATTCGATACTCCTCGAAGCATTTCACCAGCTTCTTGAGCGACTGCCTGAGGCCGAACTGCGCATCGTCGGCTACGGCGCACTGCATGACGTTCTTCGTGATCGCGTGGATCGCTTCGGGCTTGCCGACCGCGTCCGTCTGGAAGGCCGGAACGATGACGTGCCGGCGGTCCTGCACGAACTTGATATCTTTGTCTTGTCGTCAGTGACGGAAGGATTGCCTGTAGTCATCCTGGAGGCGATGGCCGCTGGCTTGCCCATCGTGTCAACGCGCGTAGGAGGGATTGCCGAAGTTGCTCCAGAGGGTAAGGTTGCCTGGTACTGCGAGCCTGGCGCGGCCGGCCCCCTGGCGGACGCAATGTTCCTCGCGGCGACTAGTCCAAATCTGCAGGAGATGGGATTTACCGCAAGCCAACTGGCTCTGGCAAATTTCGATATTTCCGTCATGCAGAAAAATTACGAAATTATGTATATCGACTCGATGCGTCGGAGGCGGCCATGAAAATCGCGGTCGTCACGCCGTACTTTCCTACTAACCGTCAGACATATCGCGGTTATTCCGCATACCAGACGCTGAAACCGTTGCAGCAGTGGGCCGAAGTGGAGGTGCTTTGCCCACTGGCTATATATCCGAACTGGCTGCAGCCACGTAATTTCCCATATTCACGCGCTGACCTGAATTACCGTCCCCCGCACATTAAAACCCAATATTTTGAATATCCCGCTGTGCCCGGCATCACAAGGCCAATCAACGGCGCTGTATGTGCTCATTACCTCGAACCAAGATTGCGCCGTGTAGGCGCTGACCTGGTGTTGAATTACTGGCTCTATCCCGAAGGCTATGCCGCTGTGCACGTAGCTCACAAGTTAGGCTTGCCTGCGGTTGTCTGCTCGATCGGCTCGGACCTGAACAGTATTCCAGATCCAATAACCGCCTATTTCGTTCGCCGTACGTTACGCACGGCCGACTTTGTTCTCACCGTCAGCAAACAACTTGCTGAGCGGGCCATTGGTTTAGGTGCTTCAGTGGAGAAGGTTCGAAGCATAATGAATGGCTGCGATCCCACTGTTTTCTACGCAGCAGATCGAGGCCGAGCTCGCGCCCAGTTGAGTATATCTCCTGATACTCCTATGATTTTGTTCGTGGGCCGGTTGGAAGCCGCTAAGGGTGTTTTTGAGTTATTGCACGCCACGCTCACATTGCTGCACTCTAGGCCGAATCTTCGTCTCGTCTACATCGGGGAAGGAAATGCCCGGCCTTCGCTGCAAGCCGAAGTCGCAGCTTCCAAAATGGCCCAGCATGTAACTTTTGCCGGTACTTGCGATTCTGCCACGGTCGCCCAGTGGCTTGCCGCAACTAACATCTTCTCTCTTCCGAGCTACGCTGAGGGCTGCCCGAACGTGGTCATTGAGGCTCTGAATTGCGGCCGGCCAGTAGTCGCTGCTAATGTTGGTGCAATAAGGGAACTTGTAGGTGCAGACTCTGGCATTCTTGTTCCGCCAAGAGATTCCGAGGCTCTCACCCTCGCCTTAGCCACGGCGATCGACCGTGTCTGGGATGAACATGGCATTGCACTCCACTGCCATCGCACCTGGGACGAAGTTGCTAGTGACACGCTTGAAGCGTGTGAAGCGGCTGTGCGCAGATATCCATCGACGCGTTGAAAAAGCTGCGCGTCGAGGAAAGATGTTCTTCCGACTTGTCCAGCAGGCCGTAGCAGTGGAGCCAACTACCTACCGGTCGATCATCGATTCCGCCAAGCTGACCGGCCACGAAACCATAGCCCATTGGGGTACCTGAGTGAAATGGATACCCATCTCTCAGATTTCCGCGACTAATCCAAACACGAATTTCTGAATTCGGGATTAGAACACCCGCAACCGTACTCCGACCCATATTGCAACTATCGACAATGTGCACAACGCAGCGGTCCAAACTGCCCAATGACTGCGCTCTGGCAACAAGGGCTTATTTCGTTGGCGCATGTCAATGCTAACAATAGCGGCCGCCATCCCCAGCAGCACATACAAGGTTGGGGAGTAGGTCGCCGAAATGAAGAAACCGGTCATCAGGAACACGTAGATCGAAAGCAGAATGGCTGATGCCCACCTCTGCACTCCGGGGTCTGGAGCGTCGGGTCCTGAATCCTTGGCGATCACTCTCAATTGCCAAATGGAAACGACGATCAGCCCCATCCAGAAAAAATAGCCTATGAGCCCCAGTTCGGCCGCACACAATAGGAAAGAGTTGTGCGCCGTCATCTCGAAATGCTCTGTGAATCCGTTATAGCCGACTCCCCACAAGGGCGAGCTCTTAAATATGCCCAGGCCCTCGGACCAGATGTTCAACCGGTCAATGCCGCCGGAAACTGAAATATCACGGCCCGCAGTGAAATTGGCTGCAAGCATTGCCGAGACGACCACCGCAGTCCCGACGCCGCCAGCAAGTGCGTTGAATCGTCGCCGAAGCACCAGCAAGAGCAATAATACGATACCGACCAAGGCACCTCGTGAATGGCTCAGGAAGATGGCGTAACCCATTAGCACAGCAATCGGCAGCAGCAATCCGTATCTAACTTCCGGCCCCCTCTTATTCCAGCTTACAAACAGCACCGGAAACATTGCCAGGAGAAATTGCGCGTATTGATTTGGATCGCGCAGTGTGCCCAGACCTTGCAGTCGAACTTCTAATCCCTTGACGTCGTCGTGTGACAACACATACGGGCTCGATGTACCTACGAAAAACAAATCGTACAGACCGTGTACCACGATATACAGCGCCGTGCCTAGCAACACAACTCTAAGAACGTAAAGTCGCTTGGACGTATTCGCGCCCAGACCGACAAGAAAGAACAGGATGGCAGAGGGCATAAACCCATGCAGGCCAATAAAAAACCCGCTCAACCAGAGGTGTGGCCACCAGGAGGCTAGAACAAAAACCGTGAATGCCGCCATGAGCACGTACTGTAAATTGCTGCGGCTCCGCGAGGCGTAAGACCCTGGAGCTAAGAATGCGCCGGCAACGGTCGCCAGCAATGCCACAATTCCAATTGTCAGCTCCAAGCGGTAAGGAGCTAAAACGGGCAAGCTGTCACCAATGGAGATAAAAAATAGTGAAATGTAAATCAGTGAGAGCCAGAAGCCCATACGCGATCTCTATTTTCTCCGGTGCACCACTTCGCTTCAGCCTGCGTAGAGTTTCACGACCCCGCAGTGCTACTGAGATACATGAAAAATCGGTTGCGCTCATGACGATCCAGCATCCGGCAGCTGATGAATAGATTTTCCCCGCTGCGCTGGCGTGACATCGGAATCATTGCCCTCGCCCGAATACAACCGTTTTGACGGTCTCAAATATGATCAGTAAATCCAGAGCAATGGACATATGCTTGATGTAGTACAAATCATACTCAAGCTTCCGCTTCGCGTCTTCGACGGTGGCTCCATAGCGATAGCGCACCTGTGCCCAGCCGGTCAAACCGGGTGGAATGATGTTGCGGAGGTTGTAGTAGGGAATCTGCGCCGAGAGTGACGAGACGAACTCCGGGCGTTCAGGTCGCGGCCCAACGAAACTCATATCTCCCTTCAGGACGTTCCACAGCTGCGGGAGCTCGTCTAGTCGCGTTTTGCGCAGAAAGCTGCCTAGCGGCGTAATTCGCGGGTCTTGTTTCTGTGCCCACACAGGTCCCGTCTCACACTCAGCGTCCTGTCGCATCGTTCGGAACTTGTAGACCGTGAAAACCTCCCCGCGTAAGCCCACACGCTCCTGACGAAAGAACACCGGCCCAGGCGAGGTCAGCTTGATAAGCAACGCCACAACTGGAATTGCCGGTAGGCAAATGAGCAACACCGTGAGCGAAATCATGATCGAGACAATCCGGTGCGCCATTAGGAGCCCTTTATGCAGCCGAAACCCTTCAGAAAATATGAGGGTGCTTGGATGTAAGCCATCGAGATGGATTTTGCCGTCGATTTTCTCGAGTACGTCTGTGGAGTTCTCTACCTTGACCCCTGCAAGGCGGAGATCAAGAAGCTCTCGCACAGGCATCGTGAGGCGTCGTTCCTGCAAAGCAACAATCACGCGATCAATACGTTTTCCCCGAGAATTGCCGGCGCGGAGCGCGGCAGCATAATCCTCAATTGTTACAGACGCTCTGCCTGGTGCCCCTCCCCATCCCACAACCCTCATGCCAAGATCAGGGCGCGAGCTTACTATTTCCACAGTTCTCTGAGCCTCTTCACCGGCGCCAAGAACAAACACTCGCTCACTGAGAATGGGCCGTGTGATAACCCACTCATAGGCGCTACGCCAAGCACAGAGAGCAATCGTCAAAATAAGCAATCCAATCAGTAAAACATTTTTCCCAAGGTCAATGCCTGGATACACGAACGAAACTATGGCCAAAACAAGTGAGAACGTGCCAATAAAAGCGAGTAATCGAAGGTAAATCTCACTGCGTGAGGGTAGCTGTCGAGGGGCGTAGAGGTCTAGGTAGTAAGAGCAAAGAACCGAAATTACCGTCACAGCAAGGATCTTTAGTGCACCACCTTCATAGTTAAGTTCCAGATAAACGTCTGGGCCAAGCACCAGCGATGCCGCAATCAGGAACGAGCTAGCGACTACCACTATCTCCGTCAAGAGCAGCACGATTGTGCGGATTGGATAATAAACGCTGAATAGCTTTACCATAGCAATATCGTGTTATCCAGCTTGGTGCGCCGCCGACTTCTTAAGCCCGGATCCGGCGTAGCCGTGGTAGTAGCCGTAAGAATGGGACGAATCCTCTACCCCATTGAGCACGAGCCCGAGGAGGCGCGAGCCACTAAGCTCATTTTTGACTTTCTGAATGATTGGAAAGGGTGTCGAAACAGCACGCGTCACGAGCAACACGGCATCACAGGCCCGCGCGAGATTGACCGGGTCAGAGACTACAATCACTGGAGGTGAGTCGATGATGATCCAATCGAATGCGCTGGCCATTCTTGCCATAAGCACTTCCACTTTCCGATCGGCCGTCAATTCCGCTGCGTGTTCGGCGCCTTCGCCGGCCGGTATAAAACTGAAGTTGGGTATTGGGCCATGTTGCAGAATGTCCTCTATCTCCGCTATTCCGGCAAGGTATTCCGCGAAACCGGGCTTTGAAACTGTACCCAAGACTGTGTGCACTGCCGGTTTCCGCAAGTCACCATCGATTAGCAGAACGCGAGAGTTATCCCGTCCTGCTAGAGTCAGAGCTAGGTTTGTCGCCACAAAAGTCTTCCCTTCGCCCGGCACTCCACTCGTGACCAGAAAACTTTTGAAGGGGCTTGCATCCCGCGATTCCAACAGACGCGAGCGAAGCTTGCGAAATACCTCGCCTCCATAATTAGTAGCCTGTAAAGCAGGCAGCTTGTTCAGATTTATGTTCCACGGCAAACGCGTGACACGCTCCTCCGATTCAACTTCCTTCGTTGGAGCTTGCACCGCTTCGTAAACAGGCTCCGGAGTCGCGACGGGGACAGAGATAGCCTGATCGATTGGTAAAGAGGAGCTGGTCTGGGTTCGAGGCTGTCTTTCAAGCTCCGCTTTTTTCAATGCATCGTAAATCCGGCTCATAGCCCCCCTTTTGCCGCTACCGGGCGGTAACGGCTGCTGAAACGTTTGGGTTCGCCCCGCCTGCGGCAGAAATTGAAGAAAGCGCGGAGCCTTGAGAAATTGCAAGCGCGAGCGAATCAAGGTCGAATTCTCGCGCAATGCCATCGACAATGCGCGAAGGAATTGGCCGTAGCTGCTCCACATAGGCGGTAATCAAAGTGTGCTCGCTCAGTAAATTGATTGTCCGAGGGATGCCTTTGGTGTAAGCGTAAATTGCATCTGCTGCCTCGGGCGAAAACACCGGAGCAGTGGCACCCGCAATACGAAGCCGCTCTGCCAGATAGGAACGGGTCTCTTCACGAGTCAAGGCTCGCGTCCGGCACAATAGCGTAACCCTCTGCCGAAGTTGTCGCGCGCTCACCTCGCAAAGCTTTTTCTCCAGTTCCGGTTGCCCCGCCAATACAATCTGCACCAGCTTCTCCGTGGAGGTCTCCAGATTTGTGAGTAGTCGAATTTCTTCCAGCAGTTCAGACGAAAGGTGCTGTGCCTCGTCAACCACGATGACAGCTATTTCGCCTGCTCGGAACCGCTCCAGAAGCCATTGATTAAGCCGCAATAACATGTGCCCCTTTGTTCGCGAGCTAAAAGAAATTCCGAAATCCGTCAGTAAGAATTCAAAAAAATCAAGCACATCCAGCCGTGGATTGAACAAATACGAAGTCGCCAGTCGCGCCTCTGACAATGAAGCCAGGGCGGTCTTCAGCAGCGTTGTCTTTCCCGTCCCCACCTCGCCGGTCAGAACGATAAAACCCTTGCGCGTCCGAATTCCATAATGGAGACATGCCAGCGCCTCCTTGATGTGCGGCATAACGTACAAGAATTTCGGGTCAGGATTAACCCCGAATGGGTTCGTACGAAGTCCGAAAAACGCTTTGTACATAGCTATCCTCGTACGCTCAGAGCCTGTTTCTGTTTCGCCCTGTCCCCGCGCCTGGCAAACTTTGCCCAGCGGCTATCTGCCCTTTCATCTGAAACCACCCACGGTATTGACACTAGCGTTGGCAAGTTTATAAGTGCCAGAACATCTTTCTCGTTACGGAACCCTTCATCCCGATATTCGAGGTATCCGCCTAGTAGTAGTCCGAACATCAGCCCAGCAGCAAGCCCACCAATTCCAAATAAGAGGCGATCCGGGAAAACAGGTTGTTCAGGAAGATTGGGTGGATCTACAATCAGGAACTGCTCACCTTGTTGCCGACGCTCCAGGTCCATTGCCATTGCAGAATTGTTCCTTTTCGTTAGGAGCTCGTTGTAAAACTGCAAAGCAGTCTGGTAGTCCCGCGTTATCTGCTTGTACTGTTCCTGCACCGCCGGGCTGGATTGAATTCTCGCCTGGTAGAGATTCATCTGCTGCTGGATACGCGTCTGCTCTCGCTTTTTTGCAAGAATCCCCGCATCGAGAGCGCTCAAATGAGCCTGTAGTCTCTGAAGTTGGGACCGGTTGGATTGCATGTCCTTCTTTGGCTCCTCGTTTTGAGAGCTCGCCGGCGCCATTTTCTTTCTTAGTGCTTCAATCTGGCGACGTATTTTCACAACGTCGGGATGGTCTGGCGTGTATCGCGCCTCAAGCTCTGCAGCTTGGGCCTCCAACTTCTGCAATTCTGCATCAGCCACTTGAGGCGAAGCGTCGCCTTCGTCCGGTGTCTCAACTGCGTTTGATTGCTGCGTGATCATTGCCTCGAGGTAGGTCTTATCCTGTTCCATGCGAGACAAGTTTTGGGTCGCCGCATCAAGTTGCGTATTCAGAGATGCCAGCATGTTCACGTTTGACGATTCTTGACCCGGTAGTTCGCCAACGTACTTCCTTTGGAATACCGCAAGCCTTGCGTCCTGCTCATCCAGCGACCGCTTCGCCTCTTCAAGCTGACCCTTCAGAAAGTCAGTGGTTCCCTGGGCCGACTGTTCCCTGGCCCGCAAGTTCTCTGATAAAAACATCGAAGTAATTTCCCCGCACACTTGCTGGGCAGTACGAGCGCTGTCGGTCGAAAAACTGATAAAAAATCCCGGCAGTCCGTTGGTGCGCGTCATTTGTGATTGGATGGGCTTGACACTAATTGCTTTTCGCATTGCATCCAGCCGCGCTTCGACCGTTGGCTCTTTTGAATAAAGTCCAAACCTCTCGATGATCGGTAGCAAGCGCGTCCGACTCAGAATCTGCTCGCGCATTGAAGCCAGGCGCGCATTTAGATCCTCGTTCAAGACTGGCTTCACAAAATCATCGGGCACCTTTTGCTGCTGGATCAAAACTAACGTTTGAGAAAGAAAGCGCGGCGGAATGACAAATGTTGCAGCCACCGCGAGAGATGAGATGATCACGACGGGAAGCAGGATCTGCCATCGCCGCCGCTTCAGGATCGCACGATAATCCTCAAATGTTAGTTCTCTGTGACCAAGCATATAATCGTCCTATACTCCGCGCACACGAACGGGCAGCGATGTATACTGAATGCCAAACCCGAATACGTGAAACAGTCCCTGAAATACATTGATAGGGGCGACAAACGGCGCGCCGGATGACGATTGGTCGGTCGCCGTATAACTGAAATAGCCTGAGAAGTGACGCCCAAACTTACGCGTTAGTTGCGCACCTGCGTATTTTGTCGTATATAAAAGATCCTGGGTTAATCCAACATTTCGCGAGTATGCGCCGGTAACGCTAGCGGACCAGGAACGACCAAAGCTATGCATCGCAGCCAGCGATACGGAATCCACCCTGGATCCCAGCAACACTCCCGAACCGCCAGTAATGCCCCGATAGTAGAGAAGGTCGAACGAGGTCACGCTGCTGAGGTTGTAAGTGACAGAAGCATTTCCAGCGATATTCATGCTGGTTGGTAAAGTAGATGATTCTGTGCCCATAACCCATTCCGGACCAACTTCGAAGTCGCTCCTCCAACGCCTGCTCCAGACGCGCTCATAGATCAAGGAGGCCTGATGTGCGTCGATTGTTACCGGCGTTTCGATGTACCCGAATTGCGAAAATGTATACTTGACGCCGACTGTATCCCTAGCAGAGAATTTGTGATTGACTGTCATCCCTGCCATTTCCTGCTTCATGTCGAATCCATCCGTGTCCACGAACCGGAGAATGCCGTAGGAACCTAGCGCCGTTACCGACGTCCGCCCCGTCAAATTGAGCGTCACACTGCCCGCGGTTGCATTGCTGATACGCTGCGCGTTTTGCGAAAATATGGTCTGATTCGGGGCAATCGTCGGGGCTAGAGTGCCAAATCCGAGGATTCCGCTCAGATCACCCACGCCGGGGATGCCAGAGCTTCCACCGATCGGCGACTGTGGCAAGTAGCTGACGTCATCCAGTACTGTCAGTGTGAATCGCCGAAAACTCATCGTATCCTTCACTTCAAAGTTCTGGAAGTATGTATTCGACGCACTCCCCTGGCTTGACCAGGCTCCGCCCCCACTGTACGTTGTTCCGAACTGGTTGCGAGCGGAGCTGGAAGTGTAACCAAGAGTCCCGAAGACGCCACTGGTTTCCGGCGTCCCATTGCCGCTTGGAACATCTCCGGTCTCAAAAGATTGATAGGCGCTAATCGTGTATTGCAAAGCACCGGAGCGTGCCCCAGTCACATCGCGTCGCTCAATGCCTCCAAGTGGAGCACTGCTTGTCACCTGTCCCGAGGTCTCCTTGGCAGAATCAGTGCCGCTGAGAGCGGGTGCCGGCGGAGAAACGTTTTGGGCATAAGCAATGCCGGCGATAGCCAGAAACGCGGTCGCGATTGTTAAATTGCGCCAGCTCATAAGCCTCCCTAGGGAACAACGATCGTATCTCCCACCTTCAAAATAAGGTTTTGGCCCTCAACACCTTTCAGTGCATCCTTATATCTAAATGGGATCTTACGCTGTACACCCTGCTCGTTGCGCAGGATGTAAATGTGCTTCGAATTAGCAAATTGCGAGAGCCCCCCGGCCGAAGATAGCACCTGCAACATGGTCATATCTGCAGTCAGGTTCACCGGCCCTGGGTGGGCTACCTCTCCCACCAGGAAAACACGCTTGCTGTTAACCGCCGTGACCACTACCGTAACCTGTGGGTCCTGCACGAACTTCTTCAGGCGCTCGCTGATGTCGGCTCCCAGCTGCATGGGCGTCAAGCCAGCCGCCGGGATATCATGCAGTAGAGGCATAGAAATATTTCCGTCTGGCCGAACGGGAAGGCTCGTCGAAAGATCTGCCTCTTTCCACACGGAAATCTGAATCACATCCGCCGGACCGATAACATACGTCGAAGGATCCACTACGCCGGCTGGTACTGGGGAATCGCCAGATTTCTCTTTTGGGGTCTCCGCCGCGAGCCCTACCGCCAGCATAATTATGCACATGAACATCAGAAAGTTCTTCATAGCATATGTCCGTTGTGTCTTCCCGTGGGGGTATTTTCCATCCCAATCTGCCTTATCTTGTAAAGAAGAGTTTTGTAGCTGATGCGAAGTTCGTGGGCCGCTTGTTTTCGGTTCCAGCCTGTTGACGCCAACACCTCCGAAATCAGTTCCCGCTCAACCTGTAATGAGGCGGCGCGTGACGCTTGTTTCAATGAAAGTTGTCCGCCCTCACCATTGACTTTGGACTTAGTCGCCGAAGCACGGAGTGCGGCAATTGTGATCGATTCGTCGCCGATCGCCACCAGCGTTTTCGCGGCAGTCTCCAGTTCCCTGAAATTTCCCGGCCAGTCGTAATCCAACATGAAAGACACCATATCGTTGCTTAGAATTGGCTTGGGACGACCAAACATGATTGCGTACTTGTCAAGGAACTCGTTAGCAGCCTCCGCGATCTCGTTCTTCCTGTACCTCAAAGGAAACGTCTGAATTGATACAGATCCGATTGCGTAAAAGAGATCCTCGCGCATGCGGCGGGATCGAGCTTCTTCTTGCAAATTGCGGCTGGTAGCCCCGAGGATACGGCACACAGGTTGAGAGACGTTGCTACGGAAATACTCCTCCATCAAACTTGTCTGCGCGGCTAACGAGAGATCAGCAATTTCGCAGAAGTAGAGCGTTCCCGGAGCCATGACCGCGCCCCCCACGCTTTTGTCAGTTGCAGTTTGGCAACTGATCTCCAAGAATCCATTCTGCGACTGAGAGGAAGCTTCATGAATCCGCCGGGCCAAGGTTCGCTTCCCCGATCCGGGTTCGCCAATAATAAGGATCGGGCAGGAACTGTCAGCCATGCGATTAATAATCTGCTCAACCCAAGTCGTTACTGGATGCACAGGAAACACCAACGTTTCCGCTTCCGTGCTTCGAATCTTGGATTTCGCAGCTTTGAGCATAGAGATTGGCGTTCCAGCAGTACTCGATGCAATATCTGGTCCAAACCTGATAGCCGATTGATTTCTTCAAGTTAGGACCAAAAGCCAGTTAGCCGCCTTGGAATTCTCCAAAATGAGGAACAGCTAGAGGAACGGAGTTTCCTCCGAGAGTGGCAAACATTTTCCCATCCAAGTCCTCAAGAGCCAGGCGATTTGTGCTTTCCCGTCGTTGATTCGACATTCAGTAGTAAATACTCTAGATCTCGAGAAGTTTGGTAGGGACAAAGACAAGTTTTCGCAAATTCCCCAAGACCTTACGTCGCGGCCGTATCGATAGCTTTAGGGTGACTGCGGTTGCGCTTCTTAGCCAGGAGCGTGTCCGAGCAATGAAAAAGCTCAGTTTTAACCCCAAGCAGTTGTAGTCATCAAAATACCAATCGCAATATGTGGCCATAAAGCTGATTGCTCGGACAGGCTCCTAGGCACTGAAACTCGCTTTTGGAACTTCCCCCGAAGTTGGGGAGGCAACCCAATTGCAAGCACTCAATGGAGACGGGTCTACCGAAGAAGCCCAAGGAACTCGAATCAACCATGAACCAGCAGGTCATTGAGATTGAGCGTGATATGCCCACGTCTGGGCTGAAGATGGTATCCAGGGGTCTAGTCCGCAACTGGCGAGTTGGCGTGCTCACTTGTCTCATACTCGTGATGTATTTCGCCGTACTTCGCAAGCTGATGCGCGATTGGTGGTACATCCCTGACTTTTCTCATGGCCTTCTCGTTCCGTTTTTTTCGGCCTACTTGATCTGGAAAAGAAAGGATCGCCTTAAGTCGATTCCGTTAGCACCAAGTTGGATTGGATTTCCAATCATCCTTTTCGCACTCAGTATTCTGATCGCGGGCTCCTATGGTGCGGAGCTATTCCTGCCCCGCATTTCGCTCCTGTTCCTGCTCGCCGGGGTGATCGTGATTTTCAGAGGTTGGAGCCAATTACGTGTGTTAGCTTTTCCCTTATTGGTACTCATATTGGCGCTCCCAATTCCCGAAATCATCTTCAACCAAATTACCATTCCCCTCCAGTTGCTCGCCTCTCGACTTGCCAGCGACATCTTACCGCTCTTCAACGTACCTGTTCTTCGCCAAGGGAACGTAATTTACTTGCCGGCAATGCCGCTAGAAGTGGCTGAGGCGTGCAGTGGAATTCGGTCGCTGATGAGTCTGGGAACTCTAGCAATCTTCTACGGTTACTTTCTCGAGAATTCGATCACGCGCCGTGTGATTCTTGCATTTTTTAGTATTCCGATTGCGGTAGCTGCAAATGCATTTCGAATAGTAGGCACCGGACTTTGTGTACAGTACTGGGATCCCGCTAAGGCATTGGGCTTTTTCCACGAGTTTTCTGGCTGGGTCATATTCCTTGTTTCTCTTGCGATTTTGTATGGGATACATCTTGTAATGCGCCTGTTCAGGAAGAAGGAGCAACCCGCGGCGTGAACAAATCTTTTGACATTCGCTTCTGGCTCGTAGCCATTCTTTTCGTGGCTACTGCAGGTCTACTGTACGCACGCTCAGATCGAGATAACGCTCCCAGTAGCGAGCCGCTGGACCAAGTGCCAAGAATCATTTTCGGCAGGAATGGGTACGATCTCAGGATTGACCCGGATGTACTGGAAGTTTTAGGTCCCGGCCAGTATCTGGAACGAGTGTATCCCGACCCGCAGGGCTCACCCCCAATTGATCTCTTCATCGGTTATTTCCCGAGTCAGCGAACTGGTAATTTAATTCATACACCTAAGCATTGTCTTCCGGCTGCAGGTTGGTCGTTTTCTTCTTCCAATTACACCAGCGTCTTAGCGACTGACGGGAAGCGCTATAACGTGGGAGAGTACGTAATAGTTCGCGGGGCCGCGAGGGATTTCGTTATTTATTGGTACCACGCACACGGGCGTAGTGTAGCCGACGAGTATCGTGCGCGGTTCTACATGGTCGCTGACGCCATTCGCTCTAACCGAACTGACGGTGGTCTCATCCGGGTGATTACGCCGATCGTCTCTAACGAAGAGGTAGCTTCTGCGCGCGCTCGTGCTACGGCTTTCGTGGCCGAGCTAGCTCCGCAGCTGCATCGATACATTCCGGACTAGAGATTCGTATGCATTAAGCATTTGTGCTTCGGACAAAAGTTCGAGGCGTGTCATTCAAATAGCCCTCGAGGGGCGCTTAAAGTCTTGGAGAGCTATCAGCTCGAGTGGGCAAAGGCAGGAGAATCGTGATGAAACGCACATTCCTATGGTTCATTATTCTGGTGCTGGCAACCTCCCTTCTGGGCGGCTGTTCGCGAGATCCTAAGGTCAAACGGCAGAAGTATCTCGAGAGCGGCCAGCGCTACTTTGAGTCCGGGAAGTACAAGGAAGCGGCAATCCAATTCTCCAATGCACTCCAGGTTGACAAGAATTTTGCCGAGGCGCACTTCCGGCTTGGCGAAACCCTCTTAAAATTGGGCTCTGCGTCGAATGCATACACCGAATTGCGAAAGGCAGTGGAACTCCAGCCAGATAACTACAAGGCTCACCTTTCCCTCGCCACCATTTTAATCGCGGCCAAAGATGCGGATAAGGCCGCAGAGCAGGTTAGGTTTGTGCTCCAAGCACAGCCGAATAACGCAGAAGCGCATCAATTACAATCTGCTATCGCAGCCCTCCAAGGTAAGCGGGATTTGGCTATTGCCGAGATAACCAAGGCGGTAGAGCTAGACCCCAACAACGCAGCATTCCAGATCACCTTCGCCGCGCTTCTGGCCAGCTACTCATCCGATAGCGGGTCAGTCGAGGCTCACCTGAAAAAGGCGCTGGAACTCGATCCCAAATCAACGAACACGCAGTTGATGCTGGCAAGTTTTTACGAGAGGCAGCAGCGCTGGTCCGAGGCGGAGTCGCTCTTGAACTCCTTAGTTGCAAGTGATTCTCACAGTGTCCGCTTCAGAGTCGTGCTTGCAGATCTCTACCTTCGCCGTGGTGACAAGGCCAAAGCCGAACAGATCCTTCGCCAGGCCACTTCGGACTTGGCTGATGACCCGGTGGGCGTACGGCTGATGGCGGACTATTACCTGCGAAGCGGCGCCACGGATAAAGCCGTCTCGGAATTTGCCAGCCAGAGCGCGGCGCATCCAAAGGACCTGGCGCTCAAGAAGTCCTATGCTGAATTGCTTCTTGAGACAGGTCAATCACAAAAGGCGGAAGAAGTAATCCGTGCTCTGGTGAAGGACAATGCAAAAGATCCAGGTGTCATGCTCCTGGACGGAATTATGCTCGCCCAAAGTGGCAAGCTTGAGGAAGCGGTCACTGAGCTGCGAGCTGTTGTGAAGGACTCACCGGACAACGCAAAGGCCCGGTACTGGTTAGCCCGAGCTGCTGAAGCTAAAGGTGACGCAGCTCTTGCCGAACAGAATTTGCGAGAGGCTGTCCGCCTTGCTCCTGGCATGATCTCCGCCCAGGAGGAGCTTGCTAAGTTCGCTCTGGCGAAAGGTGACTTTAACCAGCTCGAAGAGATTGCCCAGAAAACAATCGCCGCCGCGCCGCGGAGCCCGCTCGGGTACATCTGGCGCGCAATCGTGGCGGTCCAAAGAAAGAATTTGCCCAGCGCCGAGCAAGACTTCAGCAAGGCCATTGAGGTTGCTCCGAAGAGCTCCCTGCCGTACTTGCGATTGGGGCAACTTCGTGTAGCGCAGAAACGATGGGACGATGGCGAACGATTGTTAACCCGGGCCTTGGAATTAAATCCCAAGAGCGTCGCCGCGATGCAGTCCCTGGTGGTGGTGGATCTTGCCAGAAAGCAGCCGGCCAAAGCGATGGCCCGGCTCAATGCTCAGATCACGAGGACCCCGGATGTAAGTGGCTTCTATGACCTCCTTGCCACCTTGCAGGCCGGCCAAGGGGATTACTCCTTAGCCGAGGGCACCCTTGAAAAGGCTTTGCATTTAAACTCGCAGGATCCGGGAGCAGTTCAGCTGTATACCCGAATCGAGCTACAACTGGGCAAAGCCGACAAAGCTATTCACGCTTGGGAGCAATGGGTCAATTCGCATCCCAATGATGCCCAGGCATATGCTATGCTCGGCGCCCTCGAGGAAACCCGAGACCGGAACAAGGCACAAACGTATTATCAAAAGGCTCTGCAGTTGAAGCCCGACCAGCCTGTTGCGGCCAATAACCTGGCCTATCTGATGCTTGAGACCGGGCAGAACATCGATGTGGCGCTTTCCCTGGCTCAGACCGCGCGGCGCTTGGCGCCCAACTCCCCTAGCACGGCTGATACCTTGGCCTGGGCTTACTATAACAAGGGAAGTTACTCCATGGCTCGCGATCTACTCGAGAACGCGATTAAGACCAACCCTAACAATGCGATGTTTCACTATCACCTCGGAATGATCTGCTTGAAACTTTCGGATCGAAATAACGCCTCGCTCCACTTCAAGCGTGTATTGACGTTGGCTCCTAATACCCCGACAGCGGAGAATGCCAAGAAGGCGCTTGGAACAATTAGCTAGTTCGCCTCTCACGGCAAACATGGAGGCCAGGTGAGAAAGCCTGGCCCTTATTGCTTCTTGATCGGCACGGTGTGCCGGCGTCGCTGCGACCACCGCGGGTTGGAGACTTGGTCGCCATTCCCCGTGCCGGTGCTGGCTCCCGGCAATGGCGAGACCAAGACCGGCCGGTTATGGACCTATGTTCGCGGTGATTGCCCAGCAGGTTCGACGGCGGCTCCGGCAGTGTGGTTTGCTTACTCGGCGGAGCGTAGGGAGCATCTGCCCTGCAAGCCGACGTGATCAGCTCCCCTGGAACGCAGGCTTGGAAGCTTTCTCCGACTCCGAAGTCTGCCACCAAATAGCGCCACGCCAACTCATACAGGTCGCGCCCACTAAAACACAAGTGGACAGTGAGAGTCACAGCAAACCCATCTACCCAGAGCGCACGTCCCGTGTTGAAGTTTAGGGATGAACGATCAAATGGGAGTAACTGTGCGGCGACGCGCGCGGGCCGAGATCGAACAGCTGGTAGC